>OJGN01000049.1_pt1 | contig 8212 bp, 4 predicted proteins | sample 1594801 | NCBI WGS metagenome assembly OJGN01 (sample SAMN05416710, study PRJEB24817) | seawater metagenome | isolation source: Sea water | place: Canada:Atlantic | collected 2013-07 | reverse complement strand
CACTATCCTCTTCGTCGGCAGCGTCAGATGTGTATAAGAGACAGTATGGAACCCACACCCAAACAAGATAGAAAGCGTCACCATAGCAGCGATTTCAACCAGTAGAACAACCTCTGAAATAGCCAAATCGCCACTAACCATTTTTGAAAAGACCCATGAAATACGGTGGTTGTCATCGTGCCGAATCAAGTGATCAAACGCCGCAAGTGCTGTAATGATTGACATTGACGCCGGAAGCACACGTAATAAAAATATCCATAGAGGGCTTTCGTAGTGTGCTAGCCAGGCATTTGGGGTTGACTCGAGGATAACAACAAAGCCCGCTCGAATTGCCTCCACAATTTCAAAAGCATTCTGGTTCGATACGTCGAGAAACGGCATCTGATGGTAACGGGTGGAAAATCCCCAGGTCCAATCATGCCGAAATACAGTCCTTCCAGGAGTATCTTTATTAGATTCCACTAGGACGATTGCAATGGCTTTCAGCTCCCAGAGCTTGGTGTAAAGTGCGACAAAACTTTCGCAGTTCGCATCTTTATCATTTGATGTGGATCGATGGATCACAACGACGTGATCAGTGTAACCCTTTTCTTGGAGTTTTTTATCGTAGTATCCACTGCATAAGGCATTCGCTTCTTCGCCCTCCCATTCTAACTCAACTACGGGGCTTCCAGTCACATTGAGATTCACAGAACTTTCTCCAAAGAACTTGAACGATGTCGATTCCAAAACTCGTAGATCTTGGCCTGTTCCGGTTCCGATCAAGGTACAACTTGCCGTGTTGAAGATCCCAACGAAAATAAATTTCCAAGTCCACCTGCAAATCATCGTTACTGGCGGCGAGGCACTGAAGGTGTGTATCTCACAATTTGTAGGGGCGGCCTCCAAATCTGATACCTAGTATCTCTGAAAAAGTACTCATGAATACACTGGCTCCTGTTAACACCAGCTTTAAATTCTCTTGGATTTTTGAAGAAAAATCTAGCTCACACAATGAGGAACACATTTGGAACAGGTCACTATCGGCGAAAAGTGTGCATCGCAGAGTGAAGTAAAAACAACACGAAAAAAACCCACATGTTATTTCCTGTCTAAACCATCGATTCAGCGACTTGGTGTTAGTTTTGAATGAGTATGGACTCGAGTTCGGTGAATACAAAGATGCAGGAAAACCTTCGGAAGCTCGACGAGTATTTCGCCTGTGAGTCTCCATCTCGTGAATGGCTGAGTTTAAAAGGAAATCATGAGTTGGATCGTGAGGATATTAACGCGGCATACGAGTTATCTATTCCTCAAGGAGAGCTTGACCAGTTGAATCGGAAACATTTGAAGAAGCACTGTCCGAACATCGAGGTCCTTGATTTTAATGACCCGTTGGTGGCTAGATATGCAAGAAAAGACAACCTCTGGGTACGCAAGTTGCGCATGGAATTACAATCGGGAATACGCAAAAAAATGCGTCACCAGCCAGAACGCCAGACATGTGACGGTATGTCTGTGCCGCAATACCTCGACCCACCCTCAGATCCAACGCCTGATCAAATCACAGTAAATACCAACCGCATGGGCCTTGCGTTCACTAAGACTCAGTTGATCCCAGTCAATAAGCGGAATTCCCAGCGCCAATCCATGTCTGCGAGGACCGGTTTCGCCCGCAAGTTGAGGGAGGAGAAGAAAACCATAGTTGACCAGGCCAACGAGAAGATACATCGCCTTTGGGAGACGAATGAACAGGAAAAGCAGGCCATGCGGAATAAATCCGAGCAGGACATGAAAGTGATAGAGAAGGAGAAGACAACCCTCATTCAGAAATTGAAAGTGATGCAGAAAGAGAAGACAACACTCATGCAGGAAATGGAAGTGATGCAGGAAGAGAAAATAGCAGTCATGCAGAAAATGAAAGTGGTGCAGAAAGAGAAACTGGCAGTCATACGGGAAATGAAAGTGATGCAGGAAGAGCAAATAGCAGTCATGCAGGAAATGAAAGTGATGCAGGAGGAGATTCGTGCTCTCAAGCAAGAACGTAAGGGGCACATGAAGCGAAACAGTGCTCTTATGGAACAAGTCACTGCATCTCGTGGACTGACTATGAGGAGGCGCAGTGTAGATTCACTTCAAACCATGAGAGAGAAAATCTCTGAACTGCAATCTGACGCAGTGAAGCTCAAACAGCACTCGTCGGGGGTAATTACGCAACTAAAAACAAGAGTTAGCTGCCTTGAATTAGAGGTCCTTGGCTTCCGAAGACGCGAAAATGAAAATGCCGTCAACATGCTAATAGAAAACTCACTTCTTGGCTCGAACGAGGAGCTGCGGAGCCCGATTTTGATAGACATGCAGAGCCCGGTAACAACGAGTGTGTCTAAAGTAGGTTTTGTATCATTTTTCCTGATGACGTCACTAAAAACCCATTTTCCGAGGGTTAAAGTTCCTACAGCACACCACAGACGTATAGTTTAAACACATGTGGCTTACGAAATCTCATCATTCCTCTTCACACAGTCGGACAAGCCGTGTCAGCTGCTCAGCGAGATGCAGCAGCATAGAGTGGAGCCGAACGATATATCCCACGCAGCTGAGGGAACCCCCCCGGGGCCTGGTCTGTGCGCATCGGCAACCAACTACACGCCATCGTCTTACTTGCGTCCCCTCGGCAATATTCAAATCGATCCTCATGTGTGGTCCCCTATCAGTTCCTTGTATGCGATTGGTCGAATCATGCAGTTCCAAGCAGTTTCGTCACGCTGGTTTAGATAGGCTTGAATCAAGTTCCGACTGTGAGTGGTCTTTCTTTTTTTCCGAAATATCGAATAGGGGACTTTCAGTATCGCCTTGATTCAGAAGTAACTGAGGAAGCATGACATAGATTTGAATTATAGTCACTGAAGAGGCATCATCCTCATGGCATCCTTGAGGGTCTATTTGTCCTGTCGGGGAGTAAACTAGACTAAAATCAAGCAACTGTATCTCAGGCGAGGAAAATAATCCCAATCGAGTTGATGGCAGCTGGTGTGGGACCTTCGGCGATCGGTCCGGCGCTAAAGATCATAGGACATCGCACTGGCACCGACGTTTTTTCACACGTCCATGAGAGTCGCTATTATCGAAAGAAGCGCCCGCAGACATTGCCGCTAAACAGAGCAATCACTTCGATACTTGCGCATCTGTGTGAATGCATATCCGTCGGTCGTTTCGATGGGAAGAGGCTACCATCAAATAAATGCGAAGTGAACACGTGCGAGTTGACATTGAAGATGCCAGATGGTGGATACTTCAACGTCTCCACAGGATGCATCCCAGTCAGGACGGGTACAGCTGACGCGATAAGTGACTCAGTCACTGAGGAATTTATCTTGATGGCTGACTATATGGCACGCCTTCATGCGATGATTGCTGCCTTGGGTCACGATCCCCTTGACGCTACAAACTGGTTCCCAAAACACATCGTCGAAGCTGGCTTTGAAGCACCATTACCTGACTATTTTTTGATCGGAAAGGTAAAGGTTTGGGGTAGGGATGACTGTGCTACAGCCCGGAAAGCTGGCGAAAACCTCGTTGTTAGTACAAATACAGCTAAACAGAGCTCAGGTACTTCAGGTACAGCCGTCGAAGAACCATGCTTCAATCACAAGGTCATTCATATGACTGAGCATGCTGCACACCGGAGCTTCGCGTACTCAATAGCTCAATTCCAAAGTGATACTGGCCGCCCTCCCACTGGAGACGAAAAGAGCCAGATGAACTTAGCTGTCCTCTATCGGCAAGTGAGTTGCTACATGGGCGCAGGTAACCCTTACTACCTCAACCAGTTCGAACTTGGGTACAGGCCGTTTGCAGAAAAAATTTTTGGAGAAGAGCCGACCATGCCCATGTTTAGCCAGCATGGTGGTCGATTCTATGACCTCTTTGTCAGCGCAATACCTATGGCCTTGGAGTGGGGGAAATACGAAAAATACACAGATATCCTAAACAAAATACCTAAAAACATACTTGAGGGGCGAGTTTATGCACAGTTGCGGAATCTTACTCAGAAGCTCGAGAACAGGGGTAGAGCAGTTTTTGCAGACAAAGTAATCATCCCGATCAGATACGCACTTTGTGCCAAGGAGCCTCGTGGTGTGTTGCGGTTCGAGTTCCTCAATTGGATTGCTCATGTCGACAGAGTACTGACGAGGGTAATCAAGGATCAGCAGTTTCGACGCGCGTTTTCACTGAATTTGCTCAAGGGGCGAGATATCTCGCACTTGAACGACTCGACAAGTCAGCATGATTCCCTGCGACTGAACAAAAAAATCCTGAAGTTGAATCCCCACCCAACAGCCCAAAAATTTGTCCTCTACAGCCACCTTCTCAGGAATGAGATATATGAGTGCAGCAAATCTGGGAGTTCTCAGGATAGTGACATCGTTACTGAATTCGTTCGTGTAAATGCAGAGGGCTTTCAAGAAAAAATGAGGCAGAACTGCCATGACTACATGCCCAACGGGAAGTACTCAAAGGAAGGCTTACCGGAAGCACTAAACGACGACAGTGTCACCTTCAACAACGATTTCGCAGAAAGGTCCCTGGGTGTGGCTACAGATCTTCAGGAACGCGTTGCCCCATTACTTTCGATGACCTCAACCCAGGGAATGACGGGACTCAGGGTGAACAAATTCCTCCAGTCCATCCCTGGGTCTGACTATCCGACTAGGATGGTCGTCCCGCAGGGCTTTTTCGCGCACGGCTTGACACCACTGCTCCAGCGCGTGATCATTGACCTTGTTGGTGATGCGAGTATTTTGCAAGCCGCTGAGGAACGAGCTCGTGAGTGTATGCAGCGCCAAGTCGAGGCAGCCATCCAACGGGACCAGGATGCTGTTACGGCGTCGAATAAAGCAAGGAAAGCTATGTTTCTGAAAGAGGCTCTAGCGACGAGGCTATTCGAGGGAAAGATATGCAAATCCGTGGATGAACTCGAAGAACAGGAGAAGAAACACAGCACGTCTAATAAAATTCATGTCTTCCATCAGGAGCAGCTGAAGTTATTCAAGCACGTGATGAAACTAGACGAGGCAAAAGTGCCCTTCACGAAGACAGTAGACAAGAAGGTCATCAAACTCCCACTCAGAGGTGCCGTTGAAACGTGCATCTTGCTCTCGCAGGCACTAAACTGGACACCTAAGGGGGTAACTTCACCAGCGCTTGAAGGGCAATCGGTGAGTATATTTCTGTCTCAGCTCTCTTTCAGCTACGTCAACATAAGAACAGGAAAAAATTTACAAGATATTCAGTTTCAAATGAATTGGTTTAAAGGAGTTGATTGATTTGAAGGAGTTTGATGAATCGATCGTTTGATTTGACTGGTTTCAAATAATTGATTAAATCGAGTGATTTGATTCTTATGTTCGCTGCCTGGCTGTGTGCAGCAGCTGTCCACGACGACTGATGCGATGGAAGCGTACAAGGAGTCACTGGTAGAGGGAGTCAACTACGAGAGTAAGGCACCTCGCGGTGCATCGTTTCTAGCAGGTCCAATTACCATGGAAGCGAAGGAGAGTGCGCGTGATTATGCCGCACTCGTGGTGAAAGAGAAAGCCGAAGTGGAAGTAGAAGTGGATAAAAAAATCGAAGAACAGGAAAGAAATGCTGGCTTGAAAAGGCAGCGTGATGAAATAAAGGCACTTGCCAAAGAGGGCATGGGAGAGCTAAAGCACATGTCAGTCACGGTCCTGAAGACAAAATGCGCAGCAAGGAGGTTGAAGCAATCTGGCTTGAAGGCTGATATCATTGCGCGTATAGAAGAATTCGACAAGCGAGGAGGAGAGGGCGCAGTGAAATAGGACACTGGCTTGGTGTTTTCAGGAATAGCCTTGAGGTCAATTCCGGCGATTTGGGCAATTGAAACGATTAGGACTGTCGAGGCAAATGAAAGGATGCTTGTGCAATTGAAGTGATTTCGGCAATTGAGGGGAGAGAGGCAGGGGAGAGACGCGGGGGTGATAGGGGCAAGTGAGATGGCGATTGGAAAATTGCGGCGATTGGGTAATTGAGGGGAGAGAGGCGTGGAGCGAGCAGCGATGTAGGAATACGAAAGTCGCCTCTCCAGATATTAATTCCGGAATTGATTCGCGGTCAAATAGGATATAAAAATCTATGTGAAAAATGCAAGAAGCAGCAAACTGCTGCATAAGGACGCGCGCTTGCGAGACACGTCGAAGACACAGGTCGCATTCAGAATTACCTCAAATGAATTTTTTAATAGATTTGTCTGGATTGGGCGATACAGTTGTCACAAGGCCCACTTATAGCGCAAGATGTGTGCTCTATAACAATACACAGAGACAAGCGCCAAATATACTCATAAAATGTTATTTGTATTTTACTACTATCTATATGGACCGTAGTACGAAGCCACTAGTCCACTTGATCGCATCCTTGGCAACGCCGCCAGGTGACCTGGTGCACAGCCGGAGATTTAGTAGATTTAAATCCACGAGCTTCAAAAAAAAACAGGCCGCACAAGAATCACATACGGGTATCGGGGCTACACGGAACGGTGTGTTGGGCGTTAATTTTGTAGCTCGTATCTAAGAAACAATTTATTTACACAGTCGCATCCTTTGATTTTATTACTGGGTTTAACGACGTAGAATTCCAGCTCCACGCTTTGATTTCCTTTCCCTGTGGGGAAACTTCAAAGGGACAAGACCACAACGCCACAGTCCCACCAAAGCAACGCGGATGTTTAAGTTGAGAGAAGCCCTACTGAATGGAAGTGCACGCCGGGGCGACTCCAGAGTTGTGAATGAACTCGGCAGCAGAAACCGGAGTACGGCGTGGAGGTTATGGGGTTCATTTCTATCGGGGTCTGACTTGAGAGTAACACCTATAATGCCCCTATCGCAGTAACACCTATAATGCCCCTATCGCACTCAAAAGCGCTCTAACGCACCCAAATGTACTTCAGCACATTCAAAAAAATGCAAGTCAACAACCACCCCCGTCACATCAAAAAATAGAACGGCCCACCAGTAAAAGTCGCTGTGCCAAAAGAATGAGAAAAGGGATATACACCGCCAATTAATACGAATTGAGCTTTTAGAGGCATGTGTGTGTGACTGGAATGCCAGCTGTCATTGTGAATGATATCCATCATGTGCTGGTAATTATATACGCGCCTGCTGTGCTTATCAAAATCCCATGTGCCTGCTGTAGATAAAAACCCCATGTGCCTGTGGTGCATATCAAAATCACATCATAGCTTGTCGATGAAAGGGTGGCTGGCTTCGTCTTGGCATTGAAGGTGGCTGCCATGAAAGCGTTCATCTTGGTAATGACGATGGCTGCAATAAAAGTTTGGCTGGCCCCGTCTTGAAAGCGTGGCTGATCCGGTCGTGTTGATGAAAGGGTGCCTGGCTTCATATTGGTAATGAAACAGTGGCTGCAATGAACGCGTGGTTGGCCCTGTCTTGGCAATAAAAGCGTGGCTGACCCGGTCTTGTTGATGAAAGGGTGGCTGTACATATCAAAATCTCATGTGTCAGGGTGTGTAGTGTGAAGGTGAGGTGGCTCGCGGTGTTGAGTGGAAGTGAGGTGGTTCAGGGCTTGGATAGAAACGAGGCGGATATGGGTGTCGAGTTGAAGTGAAGTGCGTGGGCAGGGCGTTGGGTGGGTTTGTGGTGAGTCCGTATTTGGTAGTTCATGAGGTGGCCATGGATTTGTTGTAATGATACGGCTCACGAATAATGCTCGGAGATACCCAAACTAAATTATAAGTCAAAGTCGGCTGTAGTGTGTCGTCACAGGGGCCTTACATCGCCGCCTACGATGTGACCTGAGAGAAACCAAGAAAGATTTTAAATACCTGTGACCTGGGCAATATACAATGACATTTCGTCGTGCCACAACACATATCCCTTTAGACATAGAGCAAAAGCTGATATTAATCATGTTTATTACAATAATAATCATGCGCTGCTTCCCTGGTTGAGCTCCAAACCAATGCTCTTCATGTCTCATAGCGCCACTTTTTTTGCTACGATTTTACTACAAAAATCAAAAAAATGGCTCAAAGGCATGAATTTACCGTTTGTTACATAATATGCGTCATGCGCGCTGGCTCTAGGCCGCCCCTACAGTATGCATTCCTGGGGTTCCTTTAAACCCAATTCAATAATTACCATATAGCCAGTGCACACCAATTGCTGTCTCTTATACACATCTCCGAGCC
>OJGN01000047.1_pt1 | contig 8277 bp, 7 predicted proteins | sample 1594801 | NCBI WGS metagenome assembly OJGN01 (sample SAMN05416710, study PRJEB24817) | seawater metagenome | isolation source: Sea water | place: Canada:Atlantic | collected 2013-07 | reverse complement strand
GTTCACCGGTCGTCCCCGTATCATTCAGTGGCAAGCTGTATCTCGAAAAAACGAAGTCAGCAGAATTCGGTGCTCCACACACCCGCGAAACTTTCATTGCCGAGTGCACTGTTCGGAGTATCAACCTCGAGAAAGGGAAGGATGGAGTCGTTAAATCGACTATCACTATCAAAATGATGAAGGATGAGCTCTCAAAATACCACAATGGCGATCGCATCATCCCACGGATGACAGTTGACGGGAGTACACCTGGGTCTGCATTCCTGGGTACTAAAGAGTGGTCCGTTTCCCCGGAGACATGCGAGGCAGCAGAGGTGGGCCAAGGAAGTACATTGGAATCAGGAGGCGCCTGTTCCATCTCGGTGAAGAATGGATCACCAGCAACGTCATTGCCGTCTTTTTTGTCATCGGTTGCCGCCTCTCCCGCCCATGCAGATGGATCACCTGGTATCGTGTTCCTTCATGCCGATCCCAGGACCCAACCTCCATCGCCATACACCACTCCTCAGGCCGGTCTTAGGCTCCAACCTCCTTCTGCATACACCAGTGGATCTGACCATGTACCAATACCAAGCATAGAGGGCGAGTATCACTCTCCGCAGTCCTCAAGCAAGAAGCAACACGCAAAAATTGCTATTCGAAGGGTCTTTGGGACTGAGACTGACCTTGTCAGGGAATTCCATGAGACCCGTGAGCCTGCTGATTGGGGAATGAGAAAGGAACACGTCGCGCCCTCCCACCCCGAGACTGCCGAGTGCTCTGACTCTACTGACGCTTTCACAGTGCAAATGACGCAGGTCACTGGGTGCTTCTGTGGTCAGAAGGATACCGAGACGCGTATGGTAATTTGCGATGGTGCTCAATGCGACCTCAAAGGGCGGTGGTTACATTTCATGTGTGTTGGGATAGAAAAGGAACCACACGGGAAGGAGTGGTTCTGCCCGTGGTGCCATCCAAAAAAACTGAAACGGAAGACCATGGAGACTCAACTCGAGTTGAGTGACGAGGAATGCAAATGTGTTAAAAAACCAGAGTTAGTCAAGCGCATGTGTATCCGAGCATCTTTAGCACTAGGTCTTGGTTCTCGTGTATCACCCCTTTCAGTGCCCTTCCATCTGAACAAGGTTTGATGGGCCGGGAAACGAATGATGCTCACCTCGACCCGGTGGGTTCCACTGAAAAATATATCTCCAGTACGACCATCAGAGACGAGGGCGGAACTCAATTTGTGCGCAATATAAAGAACAAAAGCAGTGCCATATTTTTCTTTAATCTCGAGGCACTGCCTTTCATAGGATTCAAGTCAGGTATAGGGTATACATCTTATATAGGCCCGGCGCTTATTAATGCATCAATCCCAGCTTCCACTTCCGCAGTCACTTTTGATTTCATTGGGATCAACACCAGGTGATAAGCTATCTCCGCTTTGCACAAAAAGAACGTTCGTTTTACTTAGCTGGAAATTATAAATGAAATTCTTTTTGGAAAAATTTAGAGTTGATTCAGAACATTATAAGCTAGTTCTGCCGGATTGTGCTGGTTGGAATTGTGTGTATTACACGGGGGTATTCCCGGTGCCTCGTTCATTCAAGCTACATTTCACTGTCACCGTGGCATCGGTCGATTTGTAGCTACAGATGGACCGCATTCAAAAACTACGAGTTGTGGGGATTTCTTTTCATTGCTATCTGTATGTGGCATTTTGGTGTAAGGAGTCTAGCAATTTATCAACACAGAAGGGCATCAAGAGACGGTGCCATGATTCACATTAAGTTCTAGCTTCAGTACAGATCCTGCATTTTTATTTATGCACTTCTTAATTTTATTTATATATACATGTTTTTTCATAAATAAAGGATACTGCTCTTATCTAACAATGCGATTATCAAATAACACGCATCGCCTGTTAAGTTCAGCGTCGGTCAAGGAAACATCGTCCAGAGCACAAGCGGAGGCCTCCCAGAGGAGCAGCGGTCACACGCGGTTCCCTGAAGATGGCGTAGACCAAACTTCCGTTTCTGCCGTTGATTGTAAAGGATAGCAGGTATATTTTTTATATTAGTGTTCCTCGATCGAGGGGGACGTTCTATAGAACTTATTATTATTATTATTAAACTTTAATTCCGTTCCTGCTGTTTCTTGAGTGAAAGTGGTGGTGGTTGTGTGATAATGCTCTTACCTAACAAGGCGATTTCTTTAAATCTTACATAATATTATAATTAATACATCACACAACTCCGCTTCCCATCAGAAACCCGAGTCCCGTTATTGGTTCTATGCCAGTAAAAGGGGCGTGCATTTGGTTTGATTGCCACTCTCAGGGCAGATATAGACGAAGCTCAGAAACTAGTCATGTTATTTCAGTGAAACTCAGCCGCCTTTGTCGCAAATTGCGAATTTGGATGCCCCAGGCACAAAAAACAAATGGGTGACATATGGTTCAAACTTGTATTAGTTGTGTATTATGTAAAAGTAACATGTATTGCAAGTCATTTGCAATTTTGGGGGCTTCGATAGCACTTATATTCATTGAGAAATGAAAATTCTTGTTTCCTGCATGTCATGGTCACTGTTTCACTAAACGCGCCGGGCCTTCCCCAATACACGCATACATCCCGCAGGCTTTATAACAGCTTCAAACTATGCCTTGTTTTGAAATGCATGAGATAAAATTGGGGTCCTTAAACCACAAACTGCGACTTCAGGATGAAACTCAAGATGGAAAAAGCGTGAAATCAAATGCCAATAAAATTAAGATATGAGGAAATTTCATCCAAACCTTGATTTCATGGATTATATGGGGGCTTGTTGATTGATTCAAACATATTTTATCAATCAGTGAAGTAACGGGCTGGCCTCGGAACTATGTTTCATCTCAATGAGCCGATAATGTATCAGTGATGTTTGTGCTTCGACTCCTCCTGATCATGGAGATATCCTGCAAATGATGGTTTAAGGACCCGAATCCGCTCGACAGCCTTCAGAGCAACCTACTTCAAGTGCTCGATACCTCGGAGCTTTGCGCACCGTCATCGTATGTTCCCCAGATGGCCATTTCTCCACTGAAACATAGAATAGCCACAATAGAGATGTGACCATTGCGGTCAAACTTGGCGGGTTTCCTGAAAAACACGTACCGTATGGTTAACTTCAATGGCATAGAATATGACCTCCGCAAGTAGATGGACGAAAAATTGAAACTAGCGGGCGATCTCATCAACTCTCTGATCAGCCACATCCTGAATCTCATGGTTTTTGCTTTTGCTGTTAGAGAGCTTTTGGACCATCTTCCGGATTCTGAGAATACATGAGAGCCAGTTTTACGGTGCGCAAAACCTAATTCAAACTTACGGTGCGCAACGGTGATGTCATAGAGCCAGTTCACTTTTTTTTCATGGTCCAAATTAGTCCAAAGGATTCTGAGTGTATTGTATTCCGATCAAAAGCTATTAGTTGAAGATGCCCTTTTCACTTTTGTCTTTTTTACATCGCTTTCTCCCCCGAATAAGATCAAGGTGCATATCCGTCATTTTCTATGCCATACACGCCCTGTATTCAAATAATAACCTCATTCACGTTAATTCTACCTCTGTCGCTTTATGTAGGTGAAGGATTCTTTCTTGGTAAGATTTTTTGATTTCGTAAACAGAGCACGAACTTTATGACTGTTTGCTGTCTTGATTTCATTCGCATTCTTCATTATTTTCTTGTTAGGGCAATGCTTTGAGCTCGCATAGATGACGGCATTGTTAAGATTGCAAGAAACTAGGAGAATCACGTGTCTCCCTGCTCTCCTTAAACTGCACCGCTATCAAATGCGATTGTTTCTATGGCTCCTGGAGAGGTAACAGTTAAATTCAGCTTTGCTTCTCGTTGACATGTCTATTTATCCTTATGTTTAGCGTTATGTTTTTTACAATTTTACTCAGGTTTCCTGTGGCTATCTTGGTTTCCTTGAGACGTGGCTGGATGGTCATTTTATGAATCCATGCTGTTTCATCATGTGATGTTTACCACCATATCTGTTGATCAACTTTTTTTCTGCCCTGTCGAATATGCATGATAATTGTTCTGTCTCTCAGGGGTTCGGTGGCTATGTTGGTTTTCTCGAGATATGGCGGGACGGCGATTGTTTCCTTCAAAGTCAATTCATGTCATCGACCATGTGGCGTTGCCTGTTGATGAACTTTTTTTTCTGCCCTGTCAATAAGCATCGCATCTTTTAAGTCTCTCAGGGATTCGATGGCTATGTTGGTTTTCTCGAGACGTGGCTGGATGGTCATTTCATAATCGTCAGGATTCTTCCATTCCGAGTGATAATGAAGAGACGCATCTTTATATATATATTCTGGTTTTTGATGAATGTTATTTTTTGAGTATTTTCCTGGTCTCCATGTGAGTTCAATCTGTTTGGAGTTCCATCTGCTGTCGCGGTTGCGTTCATGTCGGGGCATATATAATAAGTTAGCATCGTAAATGTTATCTATGATATAAAACAAATACATTGTGAAATTGGTTCCGTTCTTGTTTTCAATTATCATATTATCTTTACTACCAAGAGAAGGAAGAAAATAAGTACCAGTAGGTTCATGCTTACTCGGTGGGTGTCGTCATATATCTTGAGTTCGATGCGTCATTAATTCGAAATGTACTCCCGATGTGGCGTCGATAGATTTGCAGCACAGCTAGGATTCATATGACATGGAACGCACACAAGAACACCGGAATGTAAGAGCTCCTTCTAATTACGATTTGTGTTGTGGTGTTGTGGTGTTCTCAATCTACGAATCTGTCCGCATAGAAGGGCACCATGGCACGGTGCCTTGATATATATTGCATCGTCGCTTGAATAGAATTTGCCAACTTGAACTATATATCACACAACCCCGCTTCATATCAGAAATCAGAGTCTCGTTGTTGGTTCTATGCCAGTAAAAGGGGCATGAGTTTAATTTGATTGCCGCTCTAAATGCGGATCTAGACAAAGCTCAGGAGCTAGGTATTTTTTTCAGTGAAACTCAGCCGCCTTTGTCGCAAATTGCGAATTTGGGTGCTCTGAGAAAAAAAAAAAAAGAGGATGACATTTGTATCAAACTTATTTCAGGTGTGTATCATCTAAAAGTAATGTGTATTGCAAACCATTAGCAACTTTGAGGACTCTCATAGCACTGATATTCATTGAGAACGAGAATTTCCTATTTTTTGCATTTCATGGTCACTGTTTCACTAAACATGCCGGGTCTTCCCCAATACATGCATACATCCCGCAGGCTTTTTAACAACTTCAAACTATACCTTATTTTGAAACACATCAAGCAAAATTGGGCGCGTTGCGCATTCAACTGCGACTTCAGGATGAAACTCAAGATGGAAAAAGTGTGAAATAAAATGCAAATAAAATTAAGATATATGGAAATTTCATCCAAACTTTCATCTCATGGATTATATGGGGGCTCGTTGATTGATTCAAACATGTATTATCAATCACTGAAGGAAAGGGCAGGCCTCGGAACTACTTTTCATCACAATGAGCCGATAATGTATCAGTGATGTTTGTGCTTCGACTCCTCCTGACCAGGGAGATATCACGCAAATTAATGCGCAACGCGCCGAATTTTGCTCGACGACCTTCACAGTGACCCACTTCAAGTGACCGATACCTCGGAGCTTTGCGCACCGTCATCACACGTTCCCCAGATGGTCATTTCTCCACTGAAACACAGAATAGCCATAATAGAGACGTGACCATTATAGTCAAACTTGGCGGTTTTCCAGAAAGACACGCACTGCATAGTTAACTTCAATGGTATAGAATACGCCCTCCGCAAGTAGATGGAAGAAAAATTCAAACTAGCGGGCGAGCTTATCGTCTCTCTGATCAGCCACATCCTTAATCTCATGACTATTGCTTTTGCTGTTTTAAAGCTTTTGGACCATCTTCCAGATTCTGAGAAAATATGAGAGCCAGTTTGAATTAGGTTTTGCGCACCGTAAGTCTAGCCTTTTCCTAAATAGGCAATGCCTATTTGGTGATAATTTGGCGAAAAAAAGGCACAAATAGGCATGCTTATTGGGTGAAAATTAGCGTCAAAATAGGCACAATAGGCAAAAATTTAGGCAAAAACAGTGGCCAATCACCTGGTCCTACTAACCGCAGGCCATCATTTTTTATATGATTCAGATATGGTTTCCTAAATAATAATCTGAAGACGGCAAATTTGGTTATCAGTGTTTCTCTACATGAGATAGCGAAAAGCACCGACTTCCCGCGTCCCGTTAGGCATGCATGTGCAGTAAAAAGGTGACACGGAATTCAGTGCCTAATTTTTTGATGGGTTTTCAAACACGTTAAGTTGGTGGTCACCTTTTTAATGCGAAATTAAAATTCACCTCCAAGCACCTGGAAAGCATCTCTCAGGGTGGTGGGTCAGCATCTTCTCACCATTGTTCTAACTTCCACACGTCAATAAATATGCTCCACTTTCGGCATATCAATATAATAGATGCTTTCTACTGAAAAATTGCTTGGTAAGTATCATTGATAATTTCCTTCGTTGTTATGAATCCCCGACAGGTCCGCGACATTTGACAACGAAGGAAATTATTAATGACTCGTGATGCAGTTTATTTTGGACAGTAATACGGAAAGCTTCCCTGTAAAGTTGAGCATACGAGGATATTTGAGGATATGATAAATATATAGGACGGATTCTTGGTCGGTGTGCTATGGCAGGGTCTTTTCTCCTGTGTGCTCCTGCTTGTGGATGGCGCTTTACCGTTGATGGAGTTTTTTTTGGACAGTAGTATGGCCAACTTTCCAGTGAAATTGAGCATGCGAGGATGCCTGAGGGTATGATAAATATGTGGGTCGGATTCTTGGTCGGTGTGCTATGGCAAGGTTTCGTTACTAACATCACACATATATATACTCCGGCGTGTGTATGAATGAATTTTCAATCTTATTGAACGTATGAGGGCTTTCAAGGTTTCAAACATGCTACAAAGTGACTTATTTGCGATTTTCAGGGTACCCTTTCACTTCTGTGCGTCAAAAAAGAATCTTACGTGCATGCGGACATCCATGCAGAAGTACATATTCATAGTTATTTTGACCTAGTCGAGGTTGTTTGAGATTCCGAGATATAATATGAACGTAGCATAACTATCCTTTAAATATTACGCTCTTCATTCGGTGAAAGCATCGAAGCCTCAAATGACCATTTTTCCGTCCCAAGTCGTTCATCGGCCCTGCCTCATGTTGCGAAGAAATCACCCCACAAAATAGTTGAAACCAAACTGACAGTTTCATGCAAGTATTTAAAGGTTAATCTGCGACAGTTGTAACAAAAATCTAGATTCAACTTGAGAAAATGAATGGCTCGCCACAACGGTTAGTAGAACGTACACATATTACCACATTGATAATTTGCTTTTTAAGTCACCTGGGACGTGCTGGCGTAGTCTATCGGGTTATTATGGAGGGCTCCTCGAGGAAGTTCTCGGTGAATCTCCATGAGGGCTAGCCTCAACGCCGGCACTGCCTCCATGTCAGGCCCGCTCCACGTGCTCACGTCCTGGCACTGCACCGCCTCTAGTGGTCAGGAAGGTCTTGTTCCCCGCAGTCAAGCTCCGGCTCCGAACCTTGACGGGCCAGAGCAGGGGCGCGAGATGCTCCTTGTCACTCGTGGCGTCCCCCCTCTTCTTCACTAATGACGTCACCCTGTGTCGCGTCGCCGTGAACTCGAGCAGAAAGTCGCCGGCGCACTTAAACTCGTGGACGGCCTCGAAGTAGTAGACGCCGTCCTCGCTTGGTTTCGTGGTGAGACACTCCACCGCGTGGTTCGTGCCCCCCCCGATATTGATGCGGAAGGTGACCGAGACCCAGGCGTCGCAGTGAAGGTGACGGCCTTGTCGGTCCACCACCACCACCACCACTCCGTAGTAGCTACGCGATGACGTCATACGCATCTAGTAGTAGTAGTAGTGGTCATGTCACACACCATAGTGTCCGACCTCCCGCGACCGGTACGAAACAATCAGTTTCTGTTATTTATAACTTAACATTGCGGAGGGTGTGGACAAGCAAAATGCAACGCACGTTTGTTCTGGTTGATAGCCGCCAGCATCACCTCCTTGCATCTTCTTGCATCTCCTCCTCGGAGGCGAACCGCAACGCATATCCATTCTGGGGGTGCGGGGGGAGGTGATCAAGGCAGCCGCACTCGTCCGCCCATTCCCACAATAACAGCTGTCTCTTATACACATCTGACGCTGCCG
>OJGN01000046.1_pt1 | contig 8341 bp, 8 predicted proteins | sample 1594801 | NCBI WGS metagenome assembly OJGN01 (sample SAMN05416710, study PRJEB24817) | seawater metagenome | isolation source: Sea water | place: Canada:Atlantic | collected 2013-07 | reverse complement strand
CGGCATATTAGCTCTTCTTGTTGTCTTCTGCTTCTTTGTGGCACGCGCACGTACGCCGCGTTTCCAAATGTTTACCAAGATCAGTTAATTACTATCGCTCTCCTCCTCTCTGTACGGCTCATGTTCACAAGGATCAGGTATCTTACATACGTCCATCAAAACATGGTGATGATCGTTTCTTAGCTAATAACCACATCGCCTTCCACTCATTTATCATAGCAGTCCATGCAATTCGCCACATTCATGGTTAATGTGAACATTCAATAATAACCGATCGGCTAGAAAACTAGAGCTTAACTTCAAAACTAGAGCTTAACTCTGAAGATGAGGCCAGGATGTTCTTCGTAAATGCTGCTGTAACTGAGAAGTGACCTCGGTATTGTAGTTTGCTACAGCCAGCATGTTTTAGACCGTCTTGAATGGATCTTACCCATCTAGATATCTTGCAACCGTTTGACACGACTCCATAACCACCCCGAGAAGTGGACCAAAGTGGGACAAAATAAGCCCTTCCCTAGCGTTTTTGGATCTAGGCCACAGGGCTCCGTATCCTTACATCAAATAGCTAGCTAGCTCACTACAAAGAAAATTCATATATTAGCGGATTTTAAATTCCTGGACCTGTTGTTGCTGTGAATTTGGAACAAACTTTAGTGTGATGCAAGCATTAACTTAATTTGCATGCCTTCTAGCGGACTCAAAAATACCCATATAGAGCACGCTAGTCAGTCGGCAGGAGATGAACGGTACGGTGCCCTCATGCACGGCGCTAGAAGTCAAGCACAGAGCGCGGGAGCTCTACATATACGGGCTAAAACTATTCACGAGCGAAGTAAATTTCTACTAATTGCCATAAGCTGGCTCTGAAGGTACTCCTGCCCTCTGCCCACTTCGAGTTATATCTGATGTGTCCATTGTTGATGAAATCTCAGAGCAGATTGCCCCCTTACAAGCCCAGTGGTAACTGGCGACCTAGGACCTGACTACTATTACGCGACCACGGGAGTTTATTCTATTCTTTTTGTGTGCTTGTAAAAGAGGGGAATTTTGAGGTTGGCGTGCTGTTAGCTAAATTTACCCGCCCCCCCGTGAAGTCGGATGTTCGATTTTCACTCCCTCCCCAGGGTTCATTTTGCCACAGCACCTGGCTTATAAAAACGGGGGGTACCTGAGTTATCCAAATTAGTCAAGTAACAAACAAGTACGATGCGCTGGGTGATCGAGGCCGAGTGCGCCATTTAGGCTGCACGCAGGAGGCCTTCGAGTGCAAAGATGAGGATATTTTGGGGTTGTACAGAAGGCCATTAAGGGGTGCTATGTGGGTGGTGTGGGTGGGTGACCATTTCAAGGGTTTCGTGTGGAAAATATGAGTAGCCAATCAAGGACACTGAATTGATGGCATTGAAGGCGTGAGTCATACTTCAAGGTCATTGTTTGGGTTGCGTGAGTGGCCAATCAACAGCGCTGTTGTTGGTGTGCAGCCACTTGAAGTCTGCTGTGGGGTGTTGTGAGTGGCCAATCAAGGGCATTGTGGGGGTGGTACGATAAATCATTTTTCGGGAAAAGCATTTCTTTCGAACAAACGCACATGCCATATTGTATGGCAACTACATTGGCTTGAGATGAAGATAACCTGGGATTTAGATTCAAATCGTCCATTACATAATCATGCAGTTTTTTCTACAGTTGTATTCTCCACCCCTGCTACTACAGCCCTTGCAATATGCATCACTTCCAAATAAGTTCAGGTTTTTTTCAGCACACATTTCGAACGGTATGGTATGAAACGCATATTTTAAATGGATCGTGTTGGCCTTTTTAGCTTGAACCATGCGGATCATAGCGTTTGAAACTAAATTTCTGAGCGGCTCAAAGTTCATCGGGTTTTAAATTGAATTTCCTTTCGTATGAATTAGTGGTTTCTTCTTCAACTAGTAAATTCCTTCATGGGGCTTGAGTAATTCCTCGGCTCTCCCATCCAACTTCCGCTTCTCATGGGAAAAAACGTTTTCTATGATTGGCTACTATATTAAAGCGATAAATCCTGAAAAAAAAGGTAAAGGAGCTTAGCCAATTGAAATATTGGGCGATTATTCTCGAAGCTGTGGATACCATGATGGCGATGTGATTGAATGTGAATTTTCAAAAGCGGGGTAAAGGTATATTAGTAAGTGACTGGCTTGGTAGGAGCACGACATGTCAGGTCAACATGGAGGATCGTTTTTGACATACGATCACTTATATATCAACTGTGCGCTTGATAATGCACAATTTTGATCCGAAGACTTCGCCGAAACAGGTGTGGCTGTTTCAATTGTCGAGTTTTTACCGTCAGAAGCCTCGTTTCAAATTTCGAACCTAATTATTTTTACATTTCTGCTCTACTCAGGAATAACTCGAGGATTTTTTACGAACATTTACACACTTATTTATATGGGAAAATAATCTCAAATCTTACTTTGCGGGAATACATGCTTTCCCTTTCACTCAGATTAGGTTACACAGGACCAGATGGCCAATCCATATTAGTGTATCGACCGTCCATGTAATTTTTCGTCTTTTATCTCTCGTTTGCTATGATTTTTTACTCCACAGGTGCACTTTTTTCTTAAAAAACTGCGTTTTAAAAGAAATCAGGGTACAAATTATAGCGCCACCTGAAGTATCTTACGTGCAGTGAATGGCTGTGAGCTGATTCTTCTCTACCTGGCCCTAATTCCGTTGAAATCTCAATTACCTACACCAACCTCATCAAGTTGCAAATGGACACAGAGTTGCGTACTATTTTTCAGAATCGCTTACCATAATACACACATAGTAAAACAATGCTAAGATTTTCCAAATGATTCCTGACGTTAGAAAGAACCGTGATGATAATTTACCTTCATCATGATTGTGAACAAGAACGGTTTCTTGAGAGTAATTTGCGGTTGTTTACACTTATCTTTAAAGGGCTCACGTTTAATTCATTAAGATATTAACTTTTCCATTTTTCTTAATGATGCGGTAAAATGGTCGCGATGGCTGTCGTATGAGAGTCGTGGCTCTCTGAAACTCCCTTTTATCAAATAAAAATACAAATATTCTCGTGAAAATGGCACGAATAAAGGCCCTCTTTAAATGCAGGGCATTTCCTCAATCTTCTGTGGTCAAAACATTTACACAAATCTTAACATAGTCTACATCTCAATCGGATTGGGCTGATTTTTTTTCTTTTTGTAAAAGAATTCTATCAGTAGTTATCTATTTTGTCTTGAAATTTTATAACTGCCCTTGCCATGGATGTCTGAATCTGCGGTGAATATATCTTCTTGATCTTTATGAATTTTCTGCCAAAACACCTACGCATGCGCCGCACGACTAAAGTTTTTTTCTGAATAGACAGGAACTTTTATCCAGTCGATACTGAAGATAATTCGAGTATCAGCTGCTCCATTAAATTAGCAGAAGGTCGGCTCTCAGAAAACCTGGTGAAAATTTAATACACCAGGTTCGAAATTCTTGTTTTCGTTAAGTTTTATCACCTCATGTATCGATATTTGGATATGGCCGAATAATCGATATTCTTGTTTTATCAAGGATTTAAAAAACTATCAAGGCTGAACTTCTGGCCACGGCACTCGAGCCAGATTTCGCGGAGCGCCGAACAAGGAGATAGTTGTTTTTCCAGGTGGTTCTTGAGCTCTTTGCAACGGAAGATAGTAGCTTTTGTTGCTCTGAGGTCAGGTAAGCTTTTTGATCTATTATATTATTTGCAACTCGTGGCTCCATCTATGAGGTGCTCTATCTCGGGAATGGAGTGGAATCTCAAATAAGACTGATTTAAGATCCATTCAGGATCTCTAGCCCCCCAAGAGAATGACCGGGAGAGAGTACCCGTGTGAATATTTCTTAATATTTGATCATTTTGATTCGTTTCCACCAAGCTGGCTGCAGCCAAACACATATTCAAAAATAATGACCAATTTCCAGTTTGGATGCTGAGTGGCAGGATATTTTGTCAGGGTCATTACACCCGCGCTATACTTGTTTATGTGTGTCTAATGATTCCTTTAGGAGCGTGCAATGGGGCTCTCTTTTCATGGCCCAACCGCGTCATCGCTGATATCCTAGATTCGTATCCTCTGGCCACGATTACGGAAAGTAACTTCAAACCCAGGGCCGTGTACAAATATGGAAAGGGTACGCATCCCATACCCAAATTAGACCCAACCAAAAATGTCCTGGTAGTGACGTCACTTAGTCCCTCCTGAGCAATCCCAATAAAATCATATTTGACTGCAATGAACTTAGCTGTTGATATGCATCTCACCACACCATTGCTTGCAGTGATGTGATAATGTTTCATGGCAATAGGCACCACGTCTGACTCCCCCCGTCCCCCGGACCCAAGACCGACCCAAATGGGTCTTGGTAGTTACGTCATCTCCCTCCCTTCTGAATATTTTCAAACACCTTGATCCTCAATGCTTTGAACTCAGCGGCGGATGGGGTTTCCAACGCACTATTGCTGGCAATAATATGATGACTTCTTATGGCAGTCGACACTACATTTGATATCCCCCCGTCCCCCAGACCCAAGACCAGTGATATTACGTCCCCCATTTCTGAACAAAACCAAACACCTGGACCGCCAACGCAACGAACTCCGCTGCTGAGTGGTTTTCCAATGCACTTATGCTGACAATCATATGATATTTCACTCTGGAAGCTGATGCACCTCTCGACAACTCTACCGTACCCATATCGGCGAGAATATTTCCACATTGCCGAACTTAACTGAAATCTAGTGAGCTGCTTGCTATGCTCTGCGAGTAAGCTCAGTCTCTTGCGGACGTGCGGATTTGGATGGTGGGTGTTTATTGTTTTTTTAATCCACAGAGGCGCGCGGAGTTAAAAGCCGACTATTTAGTAGGATATTTAGGAGGTCTCGTATCTCTTATTGTATATGCGAAGTTGACTGAGCAATGTCATAGCGAAATCGCAACTGCTATCACACTTGGCTGCCTTGGAACTACACAACGAAACAAAGCGCAGCAGCAAATTTAAGGTTAGATGCGCATAGTGCTCGAACTGCAAATGAGTTGGGTCCGAAATGGGCGATAAATTGCGCGAATAGCGATCTCCGGCTTCCGAGTTCATTCGACGTTCATCAGAAATGAGTCAACGCCACTGTCGAATAACATCTCAGATTCGTGTAGAAAAGGATCTTTTGCGAAACTTTCGGTTCGGTTCATGCTGCTTGGGGGGGAGTCGGAACTCTAGGATGGATCAGAAAAATCGAAACATCTCTACTTCGGTTTAAATTTCAGTTTAAATCTAGCTGTAATGAAATTTTTTCTTTAAAAAACACCATCATCATTTTACTATGATGCGTTGAAGTTGAAGGTGCAAAGTCGCAATAGTACCATGTATAACTGGACGGAAAATCGTATTCTAGTGTCGTAACTAGGAGGGGAACTCCGTCTTGAGTATAGTGCGGTTTAAACCGGTCGGAGCCATCGTAACTTGCGGTTAATATTTGCATCTTTTGACCGGTTTTGGATTGTTGCAATTCTTTTTATACTGCTGATTGCGATTAAACCATCATCGTCACTGACATGTGATTTAAATGTGACTAGACCGCCATGTTCGTTGTTGTTTATGGAGAAAAGAATTGATCAACCACGGAATGGTCGAATAGTCGAATTAGGTCAATAATCTCAATTTTTCGATATTATCAGCGATTTTTTTGACATGTATTAAATGTAAATTAAATGCAGATTGAAGGTAAATTAAAGGTAAGTTCATTTGGGTTATAGCACTCCGCCAGATCGCACTATCAGGCTGTTAGGATTTAATAATGGGTTCATAAATTTCAAGTTGGCATTATTTTTTTTATTGCACTTGGTACGCTTGCACCCCGCCAACCTCACTTTCACTCAAACCCCCTATCAAAAAGAGAATCGGCGTCACTGGCGTAGTCATAGTAATCGTGGTTTTTGCCAAAATCATAACCACAGAGCAAGAGATCTTCGCCGCGGTCATCAGGGTGCCCCTCATACTGCAGCTGCTGGCCGCGCTCAAGCTTCGCCTTGGCAGACTTGACCAATTAATCCGGAGACCGCTTGGGTGCGGAAGGTTCCTGACTGACCGACTCCCGCAGTTCGCCCAACAACGAGAGGCGAACTCGCCCACGCAGGCGATGATCATGGCGTGACCTGATCGGCTTGCACTCAGGGGAGACCCGAATACGGCCGTCGCCTAGCCCATCGTAGTGTTGGCGCCATCGGGTGTACGTGGAGCCTGGATACTTGGCCTCCTCCATCACCCACCTGATTTTGGTCCGCTGCTCCTTGATCTCAGAAGTGTGAGCGGGATGCGACTCATGGTGGCATTATTAATGCGAGTCTGAACTGTGACTCGTATTGTACTGTTTTGGATAATTTGTTGGGTCTAAGATTGGTCGAAATACTGGTCTTAAATCAACATTTTTAGCATTTTTTTGAATTTTTTTGACCAGTTTCGGGGCGTTAGAACTAACCCGAGAGTCGATAAATTGAGAGAAGACCATGCTAAACACCAAAGCAGGTATAAACTGCGACTCAAACACAATTTTGAAGAAAAATGGATCATGAAATCTTAAAACAGTTGAAATAGATCAAAAATCACTATTTATAGCGCATATGGCAATTTCAATGTCGGCGTTCATTATATGCAGTTTTTGATCGATTTGGTATTGGGGGGGTTATTATATAGAATTATATAACAATCTCAATCATATATTACTATATAACAATCTAAATCATGAGTCGATGAATTTCAGGTGGACTTTTCTTGTAAGAAAATCGGTCTGAATAGCGACTCCACCGCAGTTTTGAACAAAAAAAGTGGATTGTTGGATCTTAAAACGGTCGAAATAGGTCAAAAATCGCTATTTTACACAGAACTTGGCCGTTTCTTGGCGTTTCGGAACAAAATTCTCAATGTTTTCATCAGTGTTTTAAAAATAGAATTTAGATTCCAATTTGAAGTAGAAAATTTCGCTTAGGTTTGTATCTGAAAACAATTTTCGGGTTATTCGGGCCTGCTACTCATCTGGGTTATCTCAAAAGCAGTGTTTTTTTTAACTGCTTTCTTAGGTAAGAGCATTATCACACAACCACCACCACCCTCACTCAGTGGTTTTGGCAGTTTTTCTATTGATCACTCTACGGAGCAAATTTTATATTTCCAAGGGGTTTTATTGTCGTTATTATTATTATCATATGTTAATTACACAGAATATATGGTGTTTTGAGGCGCCAAAATACACACCCAACAGCGAAGGCCGCAACTGAAAAACACCACACTGATATGAGATATACAGATTCTGGGAGCAACTACCACAGCTGGGTAGTACTCCCGAATCAGCAACCGATTACGGCACGCTTTTCAGCGCTTTAAAAAACCTGCATGATTCAAAGATATCACCAAATAATCACCGAAACTATCTGTTTTGGCACTTCAATGATAAATGCCTTCTGCGTGTTTCGGTACGAGGTCCTGAGCTCCATTGATATTAAATAAAAATAATTATCTGTCATTTTTGCTTTCCATATTCTGCTGTGGGGAAAACTGCAGCTTCAGGCTTCCACATCTAGTTTTTTTGGCTCCTGAAAAAACGCAAGCGTTACAAACTATTTATGTCAAATAGCCACCCATTTCCCCTGTTTTTGCACTTCAATGACACGGATTTTTTGCCCACGTCGGTAACTGAGTGCATTTATTCAGATTAGTACCTGCCTTGGTCGGTTGTGGGGAAAATAATGGCATTAGGTTGCCATAATTATGTTCGAACGAGCTCGTCAGTAAGTTATAATGCCCCTGAATGGTATAGAATACGCACATTTAGCAAAAAGCAGAAATCTAATGAAGTAAGTTTGGTGAGCAAAGGAGCCTAGATGTCAATGTTTATTTGAATTTCTGCTTGCGTTTTGGGAACACACAGCCAGAAAAAGTTCGTATCGTACAAAACTCTACGCCTGGCAATGCAGCTTGGAAAATATACCAAAGCTTAACTTGGAGGGCAAATGCGGTATAAACTCAAATCTTATGTCTTCAGTAGCTGCAACTAAGGTTCCGCCTAAAACACTCCAAAACCCTAATTTATTTGCATGTCAGCTTCTTAAACCAGAATAGAGGCGCACATAAACCAAAACTGAGGTCCTTTTCATCTACCAGACCGCCTAGGATCCCGAAGTCGAGACGAACAAACGCAAAATTGATGTACTCAGCGTATTTTAAACTAGAGCTTAAGTTAAGCTCTAGTTTTCTAGCCGGTCGGTTCATCCGTTATGGATTTATCCTTTTGTATGGTTAT
>OJGN01000042.1_pt1 | contig 8457 bp, 1 predicted proteins | sample 1594801 | NCBI WGS metagenome assembly OJGN01 (sample SAMN05416710, study PRJEB24817) | seawater metagenome | isolation source: Sea water | place: Canada:Atlantic | collected 2013-07 | reverse complement strand
GTTCAAGCTACTTGCTCAAACACACTACATTCCTGACTCACGCAATGGAAGACCACACGGTGCCGCCCGCGACAAATAACGAACATCTACAGGACGACCAAACTGGTAAGGGACTCACCTCATACCTCAGAAAAATCCCTTCAAAAGTGAATTCATTTGTTCGCTTCTTAGCATCCCTTCCTTCAAAGGGATGCTACTTCAACAGCTGGGGGATTTACCACGACGACGGACAATTCAAAGAATTCATCGAAGAAATTCACGAAAATGAAATCAAAGACGAAACAGTGGACGAGACGTGGAAAAGGCTTCGTTCTGGACGCACAATTGCAGTCAGTTTATGCCCAGCAGACAAAATAGCCGAAACCTTACTCTATATTGCTAGAATGAATGGGACGGCAGTTACAGGCTGGAGTATCAAGCAGCAAAGTTACTTTGACAGGACGAGTGAATCATGGGTAAATAACACATACTACGCAGGAAAGAAAAAGTGCACAGTAATAGCTACACTGGACATGAAGCAGGAAGACAAATTCAATTTAGTAGGAAAAACTGTCATCCCACCGAATGCTTATGGCATGAAAAACCAAAAAAATCAAGTCAACATTTTACCTCTTCTGGGATCCTGGCATGAGGAAGTCAAACCGAATCAATCATTATTCTACTTAGCGAGCCTTCCCAAGAACATCAGCTTGCATGACCATATGTTCCGCGTCTCGGAGATCATCTGGGGGGGAACTCACGAGGAGATCGAGAAAAACAGAGTGACTATTTCAGTCGATAAGTTCAATGTAGCAGATCAGGAGCAACTCAGTGAACTCAAAAAAAAACACAACATCAACAAGAAGAAGTGGGGAAACAAAGTACTTCAAGATGGTTGGCTTCAACCCAACGCAAGCAATGGGCCAACGGAGGAAGACTTAACCCTTTTTGCCAATGAAAAAAAGGGCCTGCCCAGAGTTCCAGTAATCAGAGTCAGCACTTCCAACTACAAACTTGGCAGAAAGATACTATCAGAACTTACGAAGGATGCGCATTTTGAAATCTACCATGGACTAGAAGCATCGATCTGCAGAGATTTAGATACAGCCCAAAAGCTTCAAAAACACCAAGACGAAGTTTTTGAAAACTCCATTACGGACACCAACGGAAAATTAATGGTGATCTTCAATTCTCGGGAAATGATCAAAGACTTCAATCTCCAAGTGTACGTCGGCACAGATGGAATAGTCTCAGCAAGATTCCCACGTAATCGTGAAGTCAATCTTAATAAAGGTGAAAAAGCCATTGAACTGAAGATCGCCGACGACAGGCACAGCGAGATAGTACAGCGCCTGAATGAGAAAAAGGGAGGATATCTACTAGGCATGCCGGAAACAAAAATCAAAGCTTTCTACGTACCCTCGGAATTCAACAAGTGCTACTCTGAGCGATCCTTCATGTCATCTAACCCCTCGTCGGCAGCACCACATGAACAACGAGAACAAGAAGAAGCGGCAAATACGGAAAAATGCTTCCTCGAGGAAATGGAGAAAAAAGGACACGGAGGAATTGTTCTTCAAAACTTTGCGAAGATATACACCTGTGCGTCTCGTAACAACTATACCAACCTCCCCTTCAGCGAGACCATTGCAAACGATATCAAGGAAGCATACGAAACGGCACTAGCAGTAGGCTTACAAGACCCGGAAATAACCCACCCAGTCCTTCGTCAAGATAGTATGGGCCCCAACAAGGATCTCGCAAAAGCACTAGAAAGAATCAAGGAGCTGGAAAACACTGTAAACGATCTATCCCCACGACCCATCACCGAGAATCCAGACCTCCACGAAGCCAAAAAAAAAATCGCGGACCTTCATGACGAAGTCAGCTCTCTCAACGAGAAACTTGCCGCGCTTACCACAACACTTACCACAACTATCCAGAGTCTCACGACTCACAGCTCTCTGCAACCAATTGGCCGCCCTAAGAAAAGAAATCAAACACCAAGAAACGCCCCTCCGAGAACTGAGGGAATGGACCAATTCTCAGCACTTGCCAGCGACGACTCCTCACTCACCCAACTGGAGCAGATGGAAGAAGAACCAGAGACAGAGAACCTGAATGGCAAACGCCCAACTGGAACGGGATCCCCACAAAAAACCACTGGAGATGATTTAATACAACCACCACCAAGTTCTCGCCCTAGGGGGAGCGATGATGAGCTCTAAGCCCTCCAGACAGCCGTCTGCCCGGAGGACAAGCGATCCAGCTACCTTGACCTCGACACGGACAGACGACTCGCCGCTGAGTAACCCAAAAAGTAAGAATAAACATAAAAATAAAAACAACAAAAAAACGACAAAAAAAAATTCGAAACATAGCCCATACACAATAGAGGACTATAATAACCAAACCAGCAAATTAATAGAAAGATACCCCTTCAAAGGAAACAACTTTTTCAACCACAAAAAAAAATCAGACAGAATACGAATTTGGACACACAACCTCGACGTTCTTGGAAATAAGCAACCTGAAAAAATTGAAGAAGAGCTTTTGCTTATAAACAGAGCTGAAGTAGATATTATACTGTGGCAGGACATCAAGATTTCCAACACCACAAAGAAACAACTGTTGGATAGCATCAAAAAACTTTGGGGAGGGGAACAGATGGAGGAAATGTACTGGCCAGGCGAGGGCCTCCGTGACAATGTGAAGCATGGTGTGTGGGTACTGGTTCATAGTAACTACGCCCCTAGAATTAAAGGCTGGATTGAGGACCCTAACAAATGGGGAAGATTCGGAGGGGTTATCCTACATGGCACAAAAACAAAGAATGAAACTACGCAAAAACTAGCACTAATCTCGATATACAGCGCCCCACATTGCTCTGCTTTCAATAAAGAAATTATGAAAAAACTAAACAGCAAATCCCAAAACAAACCAAGGGCTCACTTAACTACAGTACTAACTACCCTACTTGGAAAACTCAAAAAAGACAAACACGAAACAATAATATCGGGTGACTTTAACGCAATATGGAACCCCTCTTCACTCACCCATAGACCCACCAAACCAGATCCCAAAAGATTAGAAGCACAACGAAACACACGTTTTTGGAAAAACTGGGTGAACTCACATGAACTCACCAACATCAAGGACACTAACCTTCCTGGCACACCAACATTCAAGAGGAACAACTACACCGACGACAAAGACTACGTTCTTACCTCACCCTTAACAGCATCAGCAACAACCAATGTAGGAATACTCACCAGTAATGAAGAAGACAGATCATACATTTGCAGCAGTCTGCACGCACCCATCTGTACTGAATTTAACACGAATAAAATACTAAGAACATTACCAGGAGACATCAACTTCAGTTTTGTAAAGCAATATAGACCCTCTCTGAAAGCAACATCCCCAGAAAAACTAAAAAGGAAATTCAAGAACGCAATATGGAAAGCTTCAAAACTGAAAAATGAAACACACGAAATCAACAAACTCATCTCCAACAAACCAACTGCCATGAGCTCAACAAAGGAATGGGATAATTTCAACCGACAAAGGAACGATCTAGAGGCCTCTTGCAAGCAAACAGTGACCGACACAGAAAAAAAACTGAACACAAGAAAGAAAGTGGAATCGAAACTTCCCACTGACACTGTAGCCTTTACCACATCTATTATCAGGGAACAGAGATTTCAGATACAACAACTAATCAGAGAGATCACAAAAAAAAAGAAAGACCATCACGCAAAGATAACTAACAGAATCAAGAAAATACAGAACCTATGGCCAAAACTTGCACAACAGTTCAATATTTGCCCCACCGACACTACTGAACTACTGAACAATGAAAGACGATTCCAACAAATAAGAGACACATACTCGAGATTTGTGAATGATAACTTCGTGCACGGCAACTTTTGGAATGTCGCACATACAAAAAAAGCGGAAACTTTTACTTTCACAAAAAAGGGAAAAAAAATTGTCAACACCAAAACCCTCATCAATGAAGTATTCGGGAACAAGAAGCACTCCAAACCCTACTCTAGACTAATCAAAGAGAACAGTGAAGGAGAAGATGAAATCATAGGGACACCGAAAGAAGTAGCAAAATCACTGGTGGAAGTTCTAGAAAAATGGATGGGAAAAGGTCGAAAAAAATGGTACACTGGACACACAATAGAAAAAAATACAGCTGAAGGCAGAGCACTACGCATGCTGATTTCCGAAAAGGGAGCTAACATAGATCTAAAAAAACATAACATACCACGGAAGTTTAAAACAATTCTGGAGCACCTCCAAAAAGTTGAAGGAATCACCAACAAAATGTTTGAAAACTGCACACAACACATAACAAAGGAGGAGTGGGCAAAATTTTGGAGCTCAGTAAAAAAAGGAACTTCACCAGGACGTAGTGGTATAACTGCTGACATGATGTCACTACTACCGGAAGAAAACTTGGAAAATTTCAGAACTCTGGTAAACTCGTGTTGGGACCCAAGAGCAGGAATATTTGACTCATGGAAACTTAGAGTCATAACTCCTATACCTAAAATACCAGGAAACTATGACATAAACAAACTAAGACCTATTGTTCTACTAGATGTGATTCAAAAAGGCTTTTGGGCAATAGTCATTTCCAGAATAACGGAAGTCTGGGAAAACAACAATATTCTCCATCCCCATCAATATGGTAGCCGCACAAACAAAGATGCCACATCTGCATCACTCATGGCAACACTACTGGCAGAAGAATCGGAGTCTACTCACAAGAACTTTTATGCTTTTGCATGCGACTGCAAAAGAGCATACGACTCAGTAGAAACATTCGTAGGAAAGGAAATGGCTCTCAGGCGTTTAGGAGTCCCAGAACTAATTATCAAAATGATCACAGACATGGATCTAAATAACTCTGCGGTGGTATATACTGCCTTTGGAATGACCGATGATATCCTAGGGGAAGAAGGGAGCTTTTGCTATGAAAGAGGCTGGACTCAGGGTGCGTCAGAAAGCCCATCAGGATGGGTCAGTACCTATGATATTTTACTAACACTCCTCGATACACACACAACCAACGCAGATCTTGGATGCCATCTGACAACTATTTCGGACAAAAGACATGCAACTGCGATAACGGCAATAGCATATGTTGATGACGCCCTACTACTAGCAGGATCGAGACATGGAATAGAATACAGAGCTAACATTGCATCATTATACTTCGAATTCGTAGGCATTCAGTTCAACCCAGATAAATCAGAAGTTATAGGTATGGAATGGATCGATGGGAAAGCTGTAGATCTAGCCTCCCAATCGTGGAATCCCATCATTTATGACTCAAACGTACTATTTGCAAATGGAAACATAACCCTACATCCACAAGTGAATGGACACATCCAACCTCCCTCTGTCACAAACATGTGTAATGGAAAAAGTCAAGTTAAGGTTACTGCCCTGAACACTGGAATCAAGTATCTTGGGAATACATGGTCTCCAAAGCCAGACCTCAAGGCCATATCAGACATCATAGCTGCGGAAATAGAACAAAATGCATCAGCAATAAACCATTTCTCGCTAGAACCAGAATCAATACTGTACTTAGCAACAGCGGTGTCAAAAGCCAAATTTATGTATAGAGCCACATGTCTGAACTTGACAGAAACCCAAGGAAAAAATATTGAACAAAAAATCAAAAAGACCTTCATGAAATCAATAAAGATGTCGTCCGTCAACACACACCTCTTATCCACGCCACATAGTCTTGCATCTATTGGATGGCAACCTTGGTTCAACACACTGATGATAAAACGACTGGAAATGGTGACCAAGCACATACGGAGGGACAGTGTCTTAGGAGCTCTCCTTAGAAACTCCTACAGAAGATACTTACGACTAAGCGGCGATTCAGAGCTACACAACCCTGAATCAACACTACATTGGGAGAATAACCCCTGGCTCCACCACACACTAAACTGGGCAAAAACACACCACATAACACTACATGGAAAAGGACTAGAACATGAAAAATGGACTAATGATGTCAGAATAATTGATTTGGCAAAAACTACGGAGGAACTGAAACTACTCAAAAAGGGATGTAACGAATCAAAAAAATATTGGATGAGCCAGATTTCAAATACAAACAGGATGATGGGAATTTATAAAAAAATCTTCCAGGATGGAAAAGCTGACATAACCCTTAAGGACCTGAAAACAACATACTTTCAAACACACACTGAACCCACACCTAGAAAAGGGGCTGTTATGGAAATGGATGTAGTAATTAGGAATCCCACACCACAAAACAAGGATAACATCGCCGTCTCCGTAATCTCTCACATGAAAGATGACGTCTGCTTCGGATATAACTTGGTGAGCTCACAAGCACTCTTTAGCAAGAAAGGTCGAGATCAACATCATTCTCAAGAAGCTTACATCCAGTCCACTGATGGCACCACAGGGGGCACAAAAGTTTCAATAATATCACAGTTAGGAGACGTTTACACAATCAAACTTCACAATTCTAATACAACCCAAACGATACAAAAGGACAAATTACTTCCTCGTGCACCGCTGCCCTCTGGAAAATCAGTTACAAACCTTTTGTCGGGAAATTGGAACAGGACAACCAACTTGATCCAAGAAGGTGAAATGCTTCAATGGAAAAGACAAGACTGCATCAGAATACCAATGGCATCGACAATACTAAAGAATCAAGCAATATACACGATATTTTGTAAGAACTCAATAGTAAATCATCTAACTCTGGACCCAAAGCCTACAACCAGTCACACAATCGAAGACCATAAGTTTGGCACACTATGTGACATGAACCTAGAACTGAATGACCACAATTGGACCAAACCTGAACAAGATGAATACGACACACTAATAGGATCGGATGGATCAGTAAAAGCTAACAGAGGTACATTTGCATGGATTTCAAGCGAACACAACTCCTACAAAGCAGGAGGTGGGGAGATAAACACAGGAGGCACTGAAATACACTCATTTAGAGCAGAAAGTGCGGCCATTTTAAGCGCCATGTCGCATTTATGGGACCCAACAAAACCTGACAAAAAAGCTTGTCTCACCACCGACAATGAATCTGCCAAAGATGTATACAATGAAAAATATGAAACACTCAAAAGCCTGGACATATGGGATGAAATTTCATGGTGGAAAAAAAAATGGGGAAAAAATTTTATAGTGAAATGGGGCAGAGGTCACCCAGAAGAACGAGAAAAAAACACAAATAAATGGACTGGCGAAGATTGGAGAAATCACGGTGCAGACAGGATATGCGATATGATGTACTATACTGGGAAAAAAGTTTCTGACAGAGATTTCGAGAGAGGATGCACATGGCACTTGAAACTGAACAAGTTGAGAATTGCAGATGAGACAAAACATGCCCTTGATTGTATTGTTGCAGAAAAATCAGTGACATTTCTCAGCGACACATCTGACATACCACAGGGAATAATTAACTGGGACCACACTGGTAAAGTGCTAAATGCTAAGCACATGCCGATTCGCTCAAAGAAATCCATGCTGAACAGGATCTTTAACAGAGGCTTCTTACACAGAAACATGGTCAAAAAAGGACTGTATGGTGCAGTTCCAGAATTTGTCAAACTAACCCCATATAGCTATGAGACAAAGGTTTGGTTAAATAACAACGATAAATCCCACTGCCAAACTTGCAATGACAACCTCCCCGAAGATCAAGAGCATATGCTAGCTATTTGTAAACACCAAGAAGCAAAAAAAATTAGATCAGAATGGCTATCGCAACTACTGGACTACTTGAAGACTAAGCTGCCCTCCATGGAAAAACTCATCCGTGCGCATCTTACGCTAAACGAACACGGCTCAATATCATGGCATCAAAACACCAAACTCGCCAGCTTAATTCTAGCAGGCTGCATCCCAAATGAATGGTGGTTACATGTAACTTCTTCAATCCTAACAGAGTTCAATGACCCCCCAACGGTGACACAAAGGAAACATATGGATTCAGCGATCTCATCATATGATTCTTTCCTAAAGTGGCACGGCCAGCACCTCAGAAAACTGATCTGGGAACCACTTCAAAATCTAAGATCGAAATACTACAAATCAAGAGGAAATGATGAAGAGGCCAAAGATGCATTGAACGACGAAGGGGATAATACACTGGAAGACTCTGACCCAACAACATGGACTGACAGCTACGTCGGAAATGATCAAGAAAACGGATGATTCCCTCAACTCAGAGACCCACACTGGCACATCTACCGTCATTATCAAGTTCAACATGCTGACACCGATTCAAGCTCAACACGCTACCACCGATATATATAAAGTATTAACCCTTCAACCAGAGGTTCTAGAAATCCTTCAAGAGCAAAAAAGACCGCAGCCCCGGCCATAGGGTAGCTCACAAAAATCAACTTCTCTGATCAAGTTCAACATGCTGCAATGTCT
>OJGN01000040.1_pt1 | contig 8560 bp, 3 predicted proteins | sample 1594801 | NCBI WGS metagenome assembly OJGN01 (sample SAMN05416710, study PRJEB24817) | seawater metagenome | isolation source: Sea water | place: Canada:Atlantic | collected 2013-07 | reverse complement strand
ACCTCGTTAGAAAACCCCTCCGAATCAGATTGAGGAGGGCAGATTTAACTCCAACGGTAGTGCCTCGTCAATTTTGAATTGAGACTTCTTGGGTTTGAGATGAGGGAACTGATACTTCAGTTGGAAGTCCGCAATCAATTTGCGCATCATGGTGAAACATCCATTCACTTGATCATCAGTTGGTTGAATCGAAGAGTGCATGGGATAAACCATTTTGTACAGCTCCTTGATTTTCGCCTTCAGTACCAAAAATTCCGATTGCACATTTGCGTTCCATGTCTTGTCCAAGGTAGATAGCTTGTCAAACAATGCATGCAAGATGTAAAGCTTTGTTATCTTGATTTCACCAAACGGCCATTGTCCACTCATGTCTTCTGACCATGTATGCTTCGCTTCCTGGAGGTGTGTGTTCAAGTCGACCAATACTTGTATAGGGTAGTACAAATTTTGCAATGTGACATCCATTCCAACCATTTGGGTCGATTGTTTCTTCCATGCCTCGGTAACTTTCGTCCAGACTTCTTTTAGTTTGGTCAAGTCCTGTGGAGACTGTCGCCAGATATGGTCCATCGTCTCACCAAAAAATCCACTGACCGAGTGTCCTCGTGTGAAGTAAGTTTCGAATGTGTTCCGTGATTTCGCTGACCTCAAGTCCTCAAGGGCTAGTGGATCACCAATCCCATTGGCAAACATGCCTATCACAAGTTCACGAATGATTGCGATTTCTCCTGGTAATCCCAATGCTATTTCCGTTGAGTTCCATAGGGCTTTGTATCGGGATTTGAAAACCAGAGCTGGTGTACCACTCACGTCAGGTTTTGTGAGGTTGTACATCACGTCACTTTCAAGTGAGATGAGCTTATCCCAACTCGGTTCCAGGTTCATGAGATATTCACAAGCTGTTGAACGATGACTTTCAAAAGACCAGTCGCTTGTTTCTGGGTCATCTCTTGTCTTGTTTTGTTCAATCAGTTCAATGTGAGCTTCATGGATCAATTTCAGAGCTTCGATTTTCCTTAGGAACTCTACAAATTCCTTTGGTAGTAGTCCGTTAGGGAGCATTCCCCGAACCTTTTCAGCGGTTACCACCACTGTGGATTTCTCAAATACTTCTCCCATATAGGATCTGCATTCATCCACGAGCAATGATGCCACGATATTGGTTAATTCCTTTGAAGTACCGAATAAGATCTGGTGAATCGCATTTGGTGCGATCCGTTTTAATTCCAAGCTCTGTAGGTATCGATCAAGTATTCCAGCCAGTCTAGTCAACTCACGTTTCTGTGTGATGATGTCGAGTCCCTGAGGGATTGGTCTGATCAGATTTTCAGGAATCTTGTCGATTTTCCTACCCCCTGACGGGGTCTTGTATTTTGGGCCTCCGGCTTGTCCATCTGGAATACTTTCCATGATGTCTTTGACAAAGCCTTCAACTTTTCCTTTTTCTAGATCAGTAAGATCTTCACGATTTTTTCGTGGGATTTTCATTGATGAGTTTCCATCTTCGGAGTCATCATTTCCAGAGTTAGACATTACGTCAGTTAGGCTTACTTATAAGCAAGAGTCCATAACCCGTAGAAATATCTATGCGATTTGTAAAGGCGAGTGAGCCTAGTTAATGTAATGCCGTTCCTCTGTTAGTAGCGAGGTAAGTCGGCGCAAGTAAGTCGCGGCGTCGAGTTGCTTCAGCGAACTAAACTTACGATTGTTGTGGGTTTCCGCCACCAATCATATTCCTCTATCCGCACTCAACAACACAACCCTCATGCAAAATAAATAACATCCAATCATCATCCAGTCGAATGCCTGTTTACGTAACTTGCTTCGGTTGTATTGGTGTACAATACTCATTGTAGTCGGTAAGGTATTGAAGGTGGACTTATCAGTTTAAGTCATCAAGTATTAGCTGCTAGGACACGAGGCTCAGATAGATATCTCAACACTCCCCCTTGGTTCCGCCCAATATGTCCAAATTGGGTTGATCCAAATCAAGTGTAGATATCTAAGTACTTGTGTACCTATTCCGACATTGATTCCATTTTGGAATCGCGGGGGTCGATATCATTTCAAATGATTCAGTGTTTTCATTTGTGGACATGTCCAGTATAATTCAATAATTTCATAAACATCTGAAATTTGGGTTGGTTTCCTTCATGGGCATATTTGGTTGCCGTCATGAGATAGTATTCCTTAGAGTACATAGGAGCGTTAAGCTCCCCCTCTTTTTCAAGTCCATCATTGGATAATTCCTTAGAGTATATAGGAGCGTTAAGCTCCCCCTCTTTTTCAAGTCCATTATTGGATAATAGGAGTACATTGTGCTCCCCCTCTTTTTCACAAGTCAGGGGTGCATGTCGCTCCCCCTCTTTTTCACTTCCATGATGGGAATTAACCACATCGTCATTTGAATTTTCAATTTGTCTCCTGGAGCGATATAAGTAGGACATATCAACTCCAAGTGATTGGGTTGCAAATTTGGTATGTTTTGCTCCACCTAGTCCTTTGGTGAAGAAGTCTGCAACGTTATCATCAGAATCAATACGGTACAGATGAATGTCACCTGCTTGACATGCTTCATTCAAAGCCGCCAAAGCCACTAGATAATGTCTAGCTCTCCGTAGTCCTTTTGTTCCTGTTGCTTGACCAAGACAACCATTATTATCTTCATAGATTCTAGTACTTCCAGTTTGACGATATCCGATTTCACTCAAGAAATCGCGAGTCCATAATACGTCTTTCATCAGTTCAAGTGCGGCTTGCACTTCACTTTCCGTGGTGCTTAACGCTACGTTCTTTCCAATTCTGGATCCCCAAGATATCAAACCATTTGGTTTATCTCCTAACCATTGACACCATCCCAATGTAGACCTTAATGTATCTTCGCAGTCCGCGAATGATGCATCAGCAGCCGAGGTAAGTCTGAATGGGTTATTACCCCCACTTGTATACCTTAGACCTATTTCCTTCGTCGTCCACATGTATTTAACCAGTCTTTTCAATGCCTGGCAGTGTACCATGTTTGGATTTTTTAAATACCTCGTCAACCTGCTAGCTGCATAAGCTATATCAGGTCTGGTCAAATTGGACACGTATAGTACACCGCCAAGTATACTAGCGTATGACCAATTTCGCGTCGGTGGTTCATCCCCTTCGACTGTTTTACGAACTTTCGAACTCGTATCAATGGGAGTATTGGTCTTCCTAGATTCGGTTAGTCCACAGGCTTGTGCAATTTTAGTAATCGCTAACTCCTGGCTGAGTTGTAACCATTTAGTTCCATTGGAGTATTCGCCTCGTTCCACTTTCATGTTTAATATCCATTCACATTTGTCTTCAAATGTTACTTTCTTGAATCTTTTGTTCAATTCATCTTTCCACCATTGTCTTAAAGTGTCACTATGTGACATGCTGATAAGGTCATCGACGTACGTCAGCACGATGATTCTCTCACCGTTTACCCATTTGATGTATACACATTTGTCTGTAGCACATCTTTTGAATCCAAGGTTTGTCATGAATTCTTCCATTACTCTTTGGAAAGTTCGTCCACTGAACGGAATACCATAAAGACTCTTCCTCATTCGGTATACGTATTCATTTGGGTCCATTTCCTCCATGCCAGGAGCTTGGGTCGTGAATATTGAAGTATCCTCATCAGGTTCTGATTCAACGTATGCGTTTCCTATATCAGCTTGGCTAATCTTTTCACCAGTGATTGCTGAGATGTTCAGCATGGTCCGTAATGTGTTGTATCCCACTACACTACTGTAGGTGTCATAATAGTCAATGCCCCATCGGAGTAAGAATCCTTGGGCTACTAGACGTGACTTATATTTGGAGATACTTCCATCATCATTTTGTTTTATCTTGTAGATCCATTTCGTTTTGACTACTTTGGTCCCTTTCGGTAGATCCTGTCGTTTGACTAATTCGAATACGCCCATATCACGTAGGGCTTTAAATTCTTTAGCCATTGACTCCTTCCAAGTTTCCCATTCGGGTAGTGACTTTGCCTCTTGTAGAGTTAGAGGTGTTTTCTTGCCACAGACAATTTCATTTATTGTCGCTAGGGCAAATTGTTGAATAGCACCTTTTGTTCCTTTATCATCCCATCCCATGGTACATCCCATATGGGCTGCTTCAATGAGTTTTGAGTTCCAATCGTTTTCTTCAATTTTACTGTCCATCCTGATTTGGGATCTTAATTGGTATAATCTTTCAATAGGTCCGATTTTCGTGTTCACTGGTGACACTTCATCAATGAGTCCAGCGAAATTGATTTCGATAGCTTCCAACTCGTCGTTTGTGTCGGTTGGTATGTTAGCCTGGGTTTTGGGTTCGATAAACCTACAGAGTCCTTTTTGGACATCGTACGCTAGATCGCCTTTCAACATTGTATTGTTGAGTACTGCGGCATCAACGTCATCAAAGGTTTTGTATGATTTGTATGATTCATACCTTGGTCCAGATTTTCCACTCTTTTGGTGTTCCTGATTCCAGGATAACGTATAGTCCAATTTTCTAGCATTCTCAATTGCTCCTTTTGCTTCCAATGGCGTCATAACTATGGTTTCGCTTCCCTTTGCGGGTGTTTCATCCGTTTGGTTGTTATTTCCTGGTTCTTTTGCCAATTCGGTCGTAGGGTCTGTCGTGACCCGTGTGGTTTGTAGTCTTGACCTTGTATTTCTTGTGGTATTGTTTTTGTTCGGTTCGCTACAAGTGATTATATCATCATTGTATTTTCTGACCGCTTCTCGGATTTGTGCGTCCGTACCCCCAAGTGGCAGACCAGTTGTTCCTTTCGTTATTTCAAATCCTTGGTCTATGGGGTTTTCTTCCCCTTTTGCTATTGCTCGTTCCAAGTAATTCCGAGTATCGAATCTCGCGTGTGTTGTAGCTTCGAGTTTACCATCGTCTCTAAGGAATAGCCATCCTTGAGTGTCTGTTGGATAACCTATCATTTTACCACATCGTGATCGCGTTATGGATTTCTTGTTTGTTTTGTTTTCGATGAAACCTATGGCTCCGAATGGCATTAGTCTTTTGTAAGATGGTGCGAATCCGTAGAACCTTTCGAATCTTGATAGTTTTCCATTTTCCCTGGGTACATAGTTTCGGGCTACTAGTGCCGTACGATATGCATCCCCCCAGTATTTCCATCCCAAGCCCGAGTCCATAAGATTACACCTCATGGTGTTAAATATGGTTCTGTTAGCCCGTTCGGCTTTTCCATTTTGGTTGGGTGTGTGAGCTGATGTCAATCTCCTTGATATGCCCATTTGCTTGCATATCTTGTCAAAAAGTGATCGTTTCTTGTCAACCGATTCCGGTCCAGACGTGAACTCTCCCCCTCTATCACTTTGGAGAGAAGAGATGTCATGTATCATCTTGGTGGCCACTTGCTTTTGTTGCGGCAGCCACTCAAGAAACTCATGGAGTCCTTTTACTGCATCCTTTTTCCGTTTGAGGGTCGTCCCCCAGAACAGTCCGGTGCAGTCATCAACCATGTTCATGGTATACCGATGGCCTTTTCTATCAGGCAGAAAAGGTCCAGCCAGATCAACGTGCCACTTGGCTCCCCTCATAGGGTTTCGTGTCTGGGGTTGTTTCACGGACGCTGGTCGATAAAATGCCGCTTTGGCACATTTCTCGCAGAATTTGTCCTTTTCATCACACATGGGGATGTAACCAAATTTTCCACTACGGACTAAGCCGTCCGTAACCGCCCGGGACGGATGTCCCATGCGTCGGTGAACCAGGTGCCATAAGTGTGCAGCGTTACGTGCATTCGTGGCTGATTTTGTGTTCTTCCAGTACCTCATAGCCGGAGCTTTCCGGAATCCAGTCGATTGTTTGGTGAATTCCGACTGAAGCTCTTTAATCAGAGTATTCGTTTTTCCAATGTCCCCAACAAATGGGAATTCTTTCGTTCGCGCAAGGTTCGCAGCTTCAATAGCTTTGACTTTGGCGTCATTCGAATGTATCGTTTGATTCACATCAGAGGCTGTTGATCCTTCAACAAAATACAGTCCTCCATCCTGCGTCAAAGGTATGATGACTTTGTCGGGCGTATGTATTTCGCCACGGTCCGGTTTAAATATGACGGAGTATCCATTTCGACATAGCGTGGACACAGACAATAGGTTATGCATGAGCATATCTAAGGTGCTGCCAGTTCCCATATCATTTAACTTATGATATGTTCCATCGTCTTTCTTCACCATCATTTTAATGGCAGCAGTCAGGTTGGTTCCATGTTCTTTGCCAACGGCATCCCGTATCAGCATTTTGTGTCGATTTAGGATCCTTCCTAACCATTTACTTGATTTCACAAGATGGGTAGTCGCTCCTGAGTCCACAACGAACTCATTCCTTCGCTTCCGGTTACCCTTCGCGAGTCGGAGCATTGTTCTGTTCAATCTTTGCCGCATTTTGGGATCGAATCCTGGTGTGCCCACCGGTGTCGGTTTCCGCACACGACGTTTGCGTTTACTAAATTTGACTTTGTTGTCGACTATTTTAGCAACATCGTGTTTGTATTTCAATATTCCGCCCGGAACACTACGAGTGTCTCGTTCCTTGATTGGACTCGAATACAATATAGTACTCCGGCGATGGTTTTCCTCCACTCTGTGGATAGTTACAGGTCGACGTGCCAACTTTCCATAGGTTTTCACATATAGCTGAATTCCCTTTTTCTTGATTTTGACCAATCCCGTTATGATTCTGTAACGGTGGGTCTCACTCGAAATTTTCGGAACCGATTTAAACCACTTAAGGTAGTCTGTTCGGAATCTAGTTCCTCGCTTAAGTAGCGCTTTGTCGATGCTTGTGTACCAATTAACGCCACTGTCATCAGTGAAGTATACTTTGATTGGATTTCCATTGTCGTCGGGTTGCCCAATTGGGTGGACCGAATTTCCTTGTGATAAAGGTTCCTTTTGTCCTTTCGTACTACAGTCAGTACCCGATTTTCGGGTTACGTCATTAGTAGAGCACGATTGGTTGCAATTCGATCCTTTACAACATTTTGTCCATCCAGCACCTGGTAGTTTTAGGTTAAGACCCTCATTTATATTGGGTTTGATTGGACCAGGCGATGTAACGCTTTGGTTAAAAGACTCCATGGAGCTCCGGACTTTGGGATTAACCGGAATATCACCCCGAACAATCGAACAGTGTGTTTTCATATAAGACACCAAATCCCAATTAGTCAGTGTTCGCTCGTGTCTACCGATCAACTCGGTAAGTTGTTTCTTGAGTACACTTCTCTTTTTGGTTGTTCGATCCATTTTTCGTTGGGAGACCTTACGGTTGTCCTCATCGTGACAGGTCTTACCCAAGGGTTTGTCGGTGTCTGTGTCCGTATGTCTCTTTAACTCCTCACGCCCAATATCCGAAGATTTGTTTTCGGTATCAGGGCTGTTTGGTTTTGTTCCTGTTTTGTCGCCTACTTCGAGGTTTTCAATTTTAGACTTATCCATGTTAATCAAATGGAAGTACCTCTTAGAGGCCTCCTCGTAGGATTTTTCAGAAGGCTTATTCCCTTCGCAATTCAGGTGAATTGTCTTTCCCTTTTTCATTGCCGATGAATATCGGTTCATGAAGCTTTGATCGAGATGTCTCTCGAGTTCTTCAATGGACAAACGTCCCCCATGGATTTTAGCGAATGCTTTTACTTCCTTTGGGATTAGTTTCAGGCTCTTCTCATGAATTGCTTGGGCAATGAGGGGTCATTTGTTCCCTCTATGCACGTGGCTGTAACAAGCCCAGCATTGAGTTTCAGCTCGTGGGAATATCCGTCCCTTTGGTTTATTTTGTTTGTCAGATAGCGAATCCTCCGCTGTCTTATTCCTTATTTCTGGGATAGCATAACTACCACGGTTCCTTGGATTGCAATCCTCGTTGGCACATTTGGCTGGAGAATTACTAATCGGTTTTTGTTTGTATCCTTCTAGGATATATAGGTTCATGAGCATCTTGTTGCTCCAAACTTTTCTGATCCTTGTTACGGGGTAAAGCTCTTTGAGTTCAAGTACCCTCTTTTTCATTCCTTTAATTAATTTGACCTGAATGTCAGACTCGCCGAGTCTGGCATCGGTGTGTGCCGATATGATTTCATATATGTGGCCTCTTTTGATGTAAGGTCTAACCTTACGGTCCTTGTCGTATGATGCGGAGATATCTCCGATCAATCGATCTATGTTTTCGGTTTTCATCATTTCATTCTCATTTTGAGACTTAACGATGGGTCCATCCATGGATCTCACTGATCCTTGGAACTCGGATCTCTCCGAGGTTTTGTTTGTTCGTTTGGGTCCATCCGCGGATCTCACTGATCCTTGGAACTCGGATTTCTCCGAGGGTTTGTTTGTTTGTCATAAAGACTTGTTTGACGTGACTTCGTCAGTCATGGCAGGCTGGACGAAGCACTTGGCTTGTTCCTTTTCTAGGTCATCATTTCCATAAGGAGACATTACTTCAGTTAGGCTTCACTTATTAGCGAGAGTCCATAACCCGTAGAAATATCTATGCGATTTGTAAAGGCGAGTGAGCCTAG
>OJGN01000039.1_pt1 | contig 8590 bp, 3 predicted proteins | sample 1594801 | NCBI WGS metagenome assembly OJGN01 (sample SAMN05416710, study PRJEB24817) | seawater metagenome | isolation source: Sea water | place: Canada:Atlantic | collected 2013-07 | reverse complement strand
TCTTATTCGCAAGCGCAGCAGCTAGAGCAGCGTACATTGGGCTCCATGTCGCAAGTTGATCTTCCTAGCGCCAGCCAAATCGCGACAGGTTATGGTTATAGTACTTCAGCTTGAAGCATGAACAAACTGAGCAAGGCTCACAATCAGGACAAACTGAGCAAGGCTCAAAATCACGCCAAGAACAATACTGAAGCGGAAAAGGAAACCTCGGGAATCCCAAAGGGGAGCCGTAACCTCGAATCCACTGAAGTAAATGTGACTGGTGTAAGCACTGGAACGAAATGTTGAAATGAACAGGATGGAATATGTACATCCCGATGTTCTTTTTCAACAAGTAACGGAATCGAATCATTAATTACCGAAACTTACAGAGCTGCAGTTAAGCAGTCTCTACTCGGTGAACACGAAAATGCCACCGGAGAAGTGGACATCGGAAATATAAAACTTGGAAACCGTTCGATTGAATTGAATGAGGTACCCAAAGTTTTACACGACCCGATACAGTACACGAAAGAAATGTCTGTTCGAGACTTATGCATTCTCCTAAAAAGGAGAGCTGAAGAACTCGACAAAGCACACCCTGGAACAATGAACGATGCTGGTCTAACATGGACCAAACTGTTGTTTTCAAAGGGTCGCAAGGAATTATCAACCTGGCTGGGGATCCTGGTAATAAATGAAATGAAAATGAAGCTTAAGGAAGTCGGTGAATCGTGTAGATTCGTACCGTTCTCAGAAATTGAAAAGATCATGCCTCAAGGTAAATGTAGTGATTTGTTCACACGAGTGTTCGACGAATTGAAAAGTATCGATCGAACATACGTGAAACAAACATCTGACGGAATCGACCACACCGCGGAGTTTATTTCTTTTTGTGAATGGAATGACTCAGCGAACGCAATTATTGAGAGCATTGACGAACCATCTTGGAAATCTGCCATATCAGTAGAATCCGAAATGATGCAATCACTCTCTAAGTCTAAATCGAATCTCGCGAAAGTCGCGATTAAAAATCGCTGGGGCAACACTGCTCGTAACTCTGCAAATATAATTGAGTTCAAACGGCAGTGCACTGAAGTTACCCACATGATAACGAATGTTTTAGGACATGAACAGTACCCGATCATACCACCTGGAATGATAGACGAAATTGAACCTAATAGGATCAACGGTCTACTCAGAAGATGTATATCGAAATGTAAAACATCTCAAAATGGAGGTGCAAACGTCTCAGATGGGATCTTAGCCCACGAAGAATCACCCCTTGAGAAACCGGAATGCATATATCATGAAAATAGAAAACGTAACGATCCAGGCGTTGAGACACGACCTCGGATTGACAGAACAACAAAGAAACGGTCAGTCGCCATGAAACGGTTAATTGAAATCATTGACCAGTTTCAGGATAAACTGCTCGCTTTGAATGATCAAAGAAACGAAATTGATGAAGATACGGAACAAGACGATGCAGTTTTAGCTGCGTATGGCCATGAAGATCTGCAAGAATCAGATAAAACTGGTGGCCCTGAAGGAGTTGAAGTTAAGTGAGACAAAACTTCAAACGTACTTAGCGAAATTGTCCAATCAGAAGATGGTTGCGATTGTCGTTTCCCACACTACGAAAAAGCTTTCATATGTAATGACGTGTCGTGTAGTAACAGACGTAAATCTTCGACTACACACGCTGACGAAATATTGAAATGCTCCGTTTGTGTAACGTCACCCGAAACCAAGTCGACCAATAGAAAGAAGTTCGTGAACCCCATTACAGAAGCTAAATACAATTCTGCTTCAAGATGGGCTAAACTAAGTAAATATCAGAAAGTAAAAGCCGTACGTAAACACCGACCGAACAATCGGATGTGGTCGCGGTTTAGAATTATTCAGAGACTGAGGAACGTGGAATCCGAGGTCGCAAAGATATTACATCGTAGTTCCTACCTGGAAAAACATCAACTTGTGATCTGCGACGAAGCTGGAATACCATGGGGAATGTTGCCTCGAACAGAAGAGTCGGCGACGCATTTCAAGTGGAATGGACCCATCTTTCCGATGGAAGCAACCCGCACACTCCAAGGATACGCCAACCAATCGGTCACCGTATCTATTGAGTACACTGACGGCGACGTTGTGCACGTTGACAACAACACGGACCACGAGTACGTAGTTGACGACAACGGCATCACGATCAATGTTAGCAGTAATCGCAGAGATTGCGACGAGAATGGAATACCCTGGGGCAGGCTGCTGGCACACGGCAACCGGGCAGCAACGCACCAGTTGGTCGGATCACGGATCATACCAGTCAAAGGCATGTCTCCTGTCCAGCGTACCCGGTCACCGGGAATCAGCTGTGACTCGAAAGGCATTAGATGGGGACGGCTTACATCACACGTTGGTGAAGCGACTCATAAGATCGTAAGGGGCAAAATATTGCCCGAGGGGATTGACCACAAAGTCAGATTCGATTTGACGAAGAGTCGACCCGCTAGTACGCGTAAATCGCGAAAGAAATTGAACACGTTCTCTCTCATCCCCCACGCGAAGCTTGTGAAGCTCAAACGTGGCATAATGAGTTTGGCGAAGAAATCCTCACGTAGACGTGGGGAGTTTGTAATTGGCTCAGGAGCGACGGCCCATCTCGTGAAGACGAACAAATGGCTCGGAAGGCTTCTGACCAGGCACAAAATGATAATCAAAGATGCTGTGGGCAAGTCGCACTCGACCTCAGATACACACGAATTCAAGATTGGTGTCCGTACTCTGGATGGCGGGATGCGCGAGCTGTCAGACTTTGGTGATGTAAATTCGATAGAAGGACTTATGCATAACCTGATCTCCGTGTCACAGATGTGCAAACACGGATTTTCGGTGTGTTTTAAGCCAACGGGGTCAGAGATCGTAACGCCTGATGGCATCGTAATACCCTTAACCGAAGAACGGGGACTTTACTTCCTTGAAGGAGTCAACCCCGAGGACATTGTTGAAAAGAAATTTACAAAGCTAGAGACACACGTCGCGAATCTAGCGAAAGTATCCGCTCGTAAAGACGATTTCGCATTTCTGCAGTCATCGACCGAAGTGTCAGGGATGATCAGAAAAAGGCACAAAGAATTTGAGAGGAGGTCAGCCGGTTATAAACCGCCCACCGCCCAGAGGCACTGGAGGAACTCTCATTCAGCAGTCAACGCACGTAACGCAGCACACATGTGGCATCTAGTGCACCGCCGGATGGGACACCCATCGCGAGCTGTGACGGACGCACTGGTGCGCAGTGGGAAATTCGGGTATATCCCGATGTGCGACGAACGCGATAAGTTTTGTGAAAAATGTCACAAGGCGGCGTTCTACAGACCCACGAACACGAAAACTCAGAAGCCCACGACACCCCATAGGGGCGCGAAATGGCACGTAGACCTTGCTGGCCCATTTAAACCCGACCGGGTGGGGCGCAAGTATGTGATGAACATGGTCGACGATTGCACCGGTTTCATCTGGGCATGCGGCCTCAAGCGCAAAAGCGACGCAGTCAAAGGACTTAAAGAGTTCCTGAGTTGGCTGCCTCGACAACAGCCTGAAGCTCTCGCCGTTATACATAATATATCGTGCTTGCAGAGCGATCGAGGGGGAGAGTTCACGTCGGGTCCTGAGGACCTCGGTAAGAAACGATCACTCTTCGACGAAGTATGTAAAGAAAATGGAATAACACGTAATCTAACTTCGGCAAATTCACCCAATCAAAATGGTAAAGCCGAAAGAGCAAACAGAACACTATTTAACTCCATGAGATGTAATCTAATGGACTCGGGGTTAGGTTGGAATTATTGGTACGATGCATACGCATCAGGGCTATACGCACGTAATAGAGTACCTAAAGAAAATGGAAAACTGTCATGTTTTGAAAGGTTCTATGGATTCGCACCATCGTATAAACGATTAGTACCATTCGGAGCCACTGGCTTCATAGAACACAAGACAGACAAAAAGAACATGGATAGGTCTAGACCAGGGAAAATGATCGGATATCCGGCAGACACCCAAGGGTGGATATTTGTACGTAATGATGGGAAACTAGAAATCACCAGACACGCCTGGTTCGATACTAGAAATTATATTGAAAGATCACACGCAATAGGCGAATCAGGATCTGATGCCCGAGGGTTTGTTGAAAACACCAAAGGGACTGTAGGAATGCCACTCGGCGGTACAGATTCACACATCCGTGAACAGGTCCGAAAATATGACGAAGATATAATCTCATGTAGTGAACCACCCGAGGACAGCATCTCAAATAGGCTACGGTCTAGAGTCAAATCCCAAAGAATAATGCAAAGCACTGATAGTGCAAATGAAAGTAAACTCGTGGATAACACAGACGAGAACGTAATTAGCAACGACAGTAGCACAAATGGATCAGATAGTGAACCCGATTTTATCGTGATGACTAATCTAGAAGCTAAAGGAGCTATCGAAAACGCAGTCAAGCAGGGTTATACCCTGCAATGGAAACAAGATTTTCATAAGACAAAAGGAAGTAAATCAGAAGCAAGATATCAAAAGTACAAGTCATACAAAACATTTGATGACGTAACTGCAGGTATACGTAATGGATCCATGGATCGAGGAGATCTAAAATACGACCTTATGCACGGTCATTGTAAACTGATCCCACCACGTAAAGAACAGGGAAAAGAAAGTAACGTACCGAACAGTGAACTGGAAGATATTGAAATCAATATCGCCAACCTCATTGAAGAAATCAAACCAGTAAACAATGAAGTAGGACCTATTGAAAGAATTTATGATCTCAGGGCCCAAATGAATAAAACGGGTCAGATCACAGAAAACGATTGGAATACCAAGTTAATATCAGCCGTACACATGGGATGTGTAATGGGTTGGGATAACAAGGGTACCAACCAGGCAATAAATGATTTTGCACTAGCAACAGTAAATGAAGTAATATGTGGAAAAACCACACCACTGTCGATGAAGGAAGCTAAGGCCTTACCCGAATGGACAACGTGGAAAGAATCAATGATAAAGGAGTTTAAGGCTCTGCAAGAAATGGGAGTGTTCGAACTCGTAAAACGAGAAGATCTCCCAAAGGGAACTAGAATTGTAAAAACCAAATGGATTTATAAAATCAAGCAAAATGAAGACGGGTCCATATCCAAATATAAATCGAGGCTTGTCGCCCAAGGATTTTTATTGAGATGGGGTATCGATTACTACGACACATACAGCAGTGTCGTGGGATACAACTCACTCAGATTAATGCTCAATATATCAGCAAACACTGGTGAACAAATCAGTCAAGCCGATATTGGAAACGCATATGTTGAAAGTAGTCCAGATGAAGACACTCCCATCTACACTACATTAGCACCCGGATTAGAAGAAAAGGATCCATCCGAATACGTATATAAACTGAAACGAAGTCTCTATGGAATTCCATTTAGTGGGAGAACGTTTCAACGTGTAATGGAAGAATTCATGCATACCCTAGGATTCAAAAGATGTGTATCAGACAAATGTGTATACATCAAATGGGTGAATGGACAACGAATAATAGTACTAACTTATGTGGATGACCTTATCAGTATGACTGGTAGTGAGGCACTACGTAAATGGTGGAAAGAAGCACTCAGTAAAAGATTCAAGAAAATGACATATGTCGATAATTGCGAATGGATTTTGAACATGAAAATTGACAAAGGTCAGTATGCCGATGGACGAAATTGGATACAGCTTAACCAAGAGTTGGCTATAACCAAGATTGCACAAGCAGCCGGGTTAACCGAATGTCGTCGAACTACGACGCCAATGGTCGAAGGTGAGAAATTGCAACGAACTGTAGAAGGGGACAAAACCCCGGATGAGGAATGGTCTTACCCTAGTATACTCGGAGGAGTATTATACGTAGCCAACCTTACTAGACCTGATATTGCTTATGCAGCAAACAAGTTGACCAGGTACCTTAAGTCACCGAATTCAACCCATTGCCAGGCATTGAAGCGACTCGTAAAGTATATGTACACTACCAAACACGTAGGACTACGGTTCACTAGTGGTAGCAAGAATCCGTTCAGACTAACCGCAGCTGCTGATGCGTCTTTTGCCGATTGTGAGGATACACAAAGATCGACATTAGGATGGTGTCAATGGCTCGGTGACGAACCTAAGGGAGTAATATCCTGGGGGTCTAGAATAGGGAAAAATGTAGCCTTAAGTACCACTGAAAGTGAAGTACAAGCTGCAATTGAACTTTTGAAAGACGTACTATGGACCCGGGATTTCTTAGCGGAAATTGGGTACCGCCAAACCGGTAGCACCAGAATTTATGAAGATAATAATGGATGTATTGGTCAGTCAAACGCAACCAAAGGGCTACGTAGAGCTAGACATTATCTGGTAGCATTATCGGCTTTGAATGAAGCATGCCAAGCAGGGGACGTACATTTTCACCGAATAGATTCAAATGAAAATGCTGCAGACCATTTTACGAAAGGATTAGGAGGACCTAAACACATTGAACTAGGATCAATGATCACGGGATATGATCTCAATTTCCTACGACGTTCATGGTTATCCTCAAATAGAACTGATAACTCGAAAGGAGTAGTCAACGGTACATCAGTAAGACAGAAGGGGCAACTTACCCACTCTTGTGAAAAAGAGGGGGAGTATACCCACCCTTGTAAAAAAGAGGGGGAGCACAAATATACTGATGAAACAGTAGAACAAAGTGCTCACCTAGTCATACTAAGAAATGGAGAGATTGATAAATCACTCTCGAACCTTGAATTAGCAAGAATGTATGCCCTGGATGGCAATGAATCGAAATTCAATATGTTCTTCAAATTAATGAAATTTGAACATCATATATGTAATCAAGTAAAAGGTAAATCAGACGATTTAGAAAGTAAAGTAAACGGAAGTACTGGTTTCGAATCCAAAATGGATGATACCCAAAAGGGGTAATCTAGATACTAGTATATCCAACCCCATGCGGTAAAACCTATCAAGATAGGAATACCGAGGAGGAGTGTAAAAGGTTGAATCATACGATAGTACTAGGTATTGCCTAGTAGCTAGTATGTACTACCCGAACACCTACGTATTTTAGTACAGGGCATCGAAAATCCGTAGACAACAAATAAAGCGTTACAGTTGTACAAATAGAAGAACTGGGTACAGAGATTTATTGGTTATTGACCAATAAAACTGTAGGATTGTATTGTGCTTATTGAGCGGAATAAATCAAATGATGTTGAACTATCGAAGTGCAACCAAGAGCGTGACGACCACAACAAAATTAAGGTTGCGGATATTAATCGTGTAAGTCCCTGGACTTCCCCTTATCTCTTATTCGCAAGCGCAGCAGCTAGAGCAGCGTACATTGGGCTCCATGTCGCAAGCTGACCTTCCTAACGCAAGTCAAATCGCGACAGGTTATGGTAATGGTGTTTCAGCTTGAAACAAGGAACTCAAATTAAGTATCGAATCCGAATCAAACTCGGAACTGGAAATGATGGCACATCATAAGGAAATGAACCTGCTCAAAACCAAACACAAGACTGACGTGGAAAAAGAAACCTCGGATATCCTAAACGGAAATCGTAACCTCGCATCCCCTGAAGTAAACGTGAATGGTATGAGTAATGAAGTAAAGGGACTATCAGTTATCAACTGGAATAAAGTCCCGAACCAAGTAAAGCAACCAATCTTGAACAAACCAGACGACTCAAGTCGAGCACTGGAGTTCAACTTGATTGCCAAAGCACATCAGATTTCAAGATCTCTGGGCGGAGTAGTTGCCAAGGAAGGACACTCATCCTGGTCCGAGGTACTATTTTCAAAGAGAGGTCACGAAACTGTGAAAATGTTAACTGAGAGACTCATGACCCATGTGAAACATAATTGTCTCAAAGTCATCGATGAACCACAATTCGTACCCTATTCCGAGATCAGTGAAATTTTCCCAAAAGGAGAACTCCACGGTACAGCCACAGACTCCCTGAGCAAAATCAAAGTCGCATGCCAAAAGTACAACTCTGACACAATTGACAAAGCATCAACCCGGTCAGACGGGAGTGATAATAAGTCAGATGATGACGAAGACAGTAAAATCAAAGTGGCTCTATACGAGTGGCATGGTGAGGTTACATCCATTATCACTGGAATCACTGAAAAGGACTGGAACAAGATTACGGGATCAGAATATCAGATCATGTCCGCATGCTGGAATTCATCAGAAGATAAATTGGTGTATCTGGCATACTCACGATATCACCACATAGTACAAGACATACCCGTTATCCAACAAATAGTTGGGGAGATTACAGGAGTCACCCAGCTACTCACTGGTGTCCTTGGGGACCCAACCTTTCCGTGTATATCACCTATGAGGTTGGAAGAAATGTACCTTAACCGTCCAACGAATGCACTAACCTACGCTTTGGGCCTAGGAAAACTGCCGGATGGGATATTTTTCGAAGCCAAGGACCGTAAGGACAGAGACTTATTTGCTCAAATGATTTGGCTTCATGAGCGATATTTGAAGTTGAAGGAGCTTTATGAAGCTGTC
>OJGN01000038.1_pt1 | contig 8748 bp, 9 predicted proteins | sample 1594801 | NCBI WGS metagenome assembly OJGN01 (sample SAMN05416710, study PRJEB24817) | seawater metagenome | isolation source: Sea water | place: Canada:Atlantic | collected 2013-07 | reverse complement strand
TGTGGCTCTAGCACGAAGGAGCAGCTTCCTTGCTCCCTGATAGAAATTTGCAACCTGGCTAGTACAGAGGAGCCATTTGTAACAAACTCGTTAACGATATCTGGGAAGTAGGAATAGGTGGGCCTGCAAATGAGATTACCTGGATTTTAGCAATCTAGGTTGGTGAACTAGGAGAGGGTGAGTGAGTCTTGCTTGCTTTATGGATGTGTTCATCTTTGTCCCGCCTCCATCAGTGGCCTCCATTCAGTAGGAGGTGTCGTTGATTTCCGGCGCACTTTAGCGTAGGTGCGTGGCACACCCTCTCCCCCCTGTTTACCGGTATAAACCGACAGCGCACCGGGTTGCCGATAATCAGATCCAACCACAGAAAATGGTGTTAACATGCGGTGAGGCATGAATGAGTGTGCGATGTCAGCGAAAGATCAGCAGGATTTCCAACCCGCAAATCTTCCAACCCGCAAATCTTCGATCTAGGAATCACTCAAACTAGTTTCGACAGCTAAACATTAAACTAGTGGCGGGCAGAACTTCGGATGTCAGAAATGATATGATTAGCCTGAACTACGCTATTGAACACACGAAAGGTGAACATATCACGGTTATTAGTAGTTTGATGAACCTGAGCTAAGCAATGGGACACACAAAAGGTGAACCTATCAATGAAGCGCAAATATAATAATTTCGGTAGAGGTCGATGAGCATGAGCTAAGCTATTGAACACACGAAAGGTGAACTTATCCTATCAGGAGTGGTGCGGTAAACTTGAGCTGAGTCATAGAATGCACGAAAGGTGAGTTATCACAGTCAGAAATGGTGTGATGGGTTTGAGCTAAGCTACGAAACACACAAAAGGCGACCCTATCAATGTCAGTAACAATAATGACAATATTCTCGTGGCCCATCTAGGGGTACTAGCCCGCAAAGCAGAAAAGCGTCGTGGGTTTGTGTGTGCGTTTGTTTGTCCACACTCTTTTGAGCGGGTTAAAAAACGAGCGTGTAGCGCGAGTCCGCCTCTAATTGGCTAAAGTGGCTAACACCTAGATTTTAAACGAGCGCGTAGCGCGAGTCCGCCTCTGATTGGCGAAAGTTTTTTTAATTAACGAACGCGTCAGCGTGAGTCTGTGGTCACGAGCCCTAGGCGTTAGCAATAACAATAACAGAAACAATAATAACAATAACAATAGTAGTAATAATAATATGATATGACGAAAAATAAAAAAGATAATACAAACATTTGATGTGCGTATACTTCATTGAGTTCAGCAACCTGATCTATACCGACAGTAGCCTACCTGCGCTGAGTACTTTGAGATTCTCTTGATTATCTAAAATTCTTCCGTAATGAAATACAAGACAATTATAGTAATAGTAATCGTAATCGCAATCGTAATGTAGAAATGACAACAACAATAACAATAACAATAACAATAACAATAACAATAACAATAATAATAATAACAACAACAACAACAATAATTGAAATTTTGTCGGTGCGCAGCGTGGTAATGTGACGAGCTTGAGCTAAGCTACTTGGGTAAATTAGTACACAATTTAGGTAACGACATTCGGGATTAAGCACCCAGCCGGAACTATCACTCAAAGTTGGTCGCTCGTCATACCAATCTCCATCCATAAGTTAGGTAAATTAGGTAATGACATTCGGGATTAAGCCCCCAGCAGGAGCTATCCACATCCGTCATTTGACGTACATAGCAGCAATATTTCGCTCTTTAAAACTTTTATATAATGAAATACAAACATCAAATGTAAATTCCTCTGTTTCTCCAATCACTTCATGACAATTCACAACAAATATGCAGATCATTCATCTATCCGATATATTTCTATCATGGCCTTACTCCACTCTCCCCTTATGGATCCAAACGAACCTTTGATCTCGGCGTTCATCTTTTTTTTTTTACTATAAACGAATTTTTGATGCAAATAACATGTCCACACTGGATATTAAGAAGCATGATCGTTCGCCACCATTTATGACATCTCTCTTGGTCACTCCAGGTACATCGATCGCCATAGGCTCTTGAGTAACCGGTCCCCATAATATTCCAAAAACTTCTTATAATACTCGAGTACTCTTCATTAATCGTTTCTTCTGCCGCCGTCTTCATCCATAAAACTGCTACGGTGATCTGATATCACATAGTCAACCTATAATCAAACCCTTCATTAGGTTTACAGGTAACGAACCATTTCCAGAATAGCTAATCAGAGGGTCTGGTGTTTTTATTCCTGATTACAGAAAGTTCTAGCGATTCTTAGTTTCATCATAACTTCAGTTTCTGGGTGAACTTCAGTTCCTGACTCAACTTTAGTTCCCGACCCAACTTCAGTTTCTGACTCAGCTTCGGATTCTGACTCAACTTCGGATTCTGACTTACGTCAGGTGAACGGCTGTTTTACGTCACAGCAAATTAACCGGCCCTATGGAATAAGTAACCATGAACCTCCAAACTTCAAGGCCCGGCCTTCGCTGTCTCATGCGCCTAATATTGCAAATTGCGCTTAGTATATTAGTGGCGTATCAAAAACTGCTATTTTTCCTGAAATCGCATCCCATGCCGTCAGAAACCCATCGGCACCTTTTCCCGCTCCATCCGCTAATATTTTATTATACTTGCGCTTAATATTCCATTATTAAGAACCACCGTGTCTTCGAATACTTCCCAAAGTTTCATCAAGATGCCTCTTACTTTCTCCTCCACCTTCAAGTACCATGCTTTCTGTATCCGCCCATACAATGCATTAGGACACTGACAAACATTATACCAGCATCCTCCAACTCGCCATCGGTAAAAATTTTGCAGCATGCTCTCCTCTCATTTTCAAAAGCCCCGTCGTGTGCCTTCCCCCTCACGATCTCTTCGTCCTCCAGTGCACTATGTTCGCCCTCAATGACCACCTGTCCCATGTTCTCAGGACATTCCTGACTCGCAATGATACAATGATACCACACTTTGTTCTTTGTTCTTATTTCGGAAAGTCTCACCATCAAGCGGATGCTTGCCACTTGGCTTCCTTGTACCGTGGCTTCTGTTCCATAGGAACACACATGTCTGTCTTCGCCTCCAGCCTCACCTCTACCCAGGTTAGATCGCAATCAGTTTTGGGCGGAGCGACGGAACAAGACAGCGATATAAGTCAACGCACAATGATACCACGCGGTCGTAACCAGTCACCTCTTTTGTCGCTCTCAGATCCCCGTTGTCTATCGATCCCTTGCTCCCTGTCCATCGGTTCTGTCATCAGCGCGGTTTGTATATTATCTAATGCATCATGACGACAACCAGGATGGTCTCACCACCGTTTACCACTGCTAGACCCTCGTTACTCTGTCCTCGACGGTGATGAGCTTGAGGCAGCGGAAATTGCGCATAATCGACAAGTCTCCGAGGGGGAAATCAGCAGAGTCAAACCAGAACGCCTGTAGTGATACAAGTATCTACACGAATCTGCTGCTCCGCCCCCCTTGCCGGCCATCTCGCCTGGTGAGCGAGCTTCCAGCATTACGGATGCTAAGAAATGGCTGCGAGGCGTTGATCCTGCTCCAGCAATGAAAATCGCTCCGGGCCTCATCGCCTTCCAGTCACACGTGCCCAGCGTTGCGCTCTTGACGTTCAAGGTGACCACTTCCTTCATGTACAATTTCTTTATGGGTCTCTCCGGAAGCGAAGAGTACACCGACGGCATCAAACTACCACACCTACTTCCGGCAGTGGTGCTTGGCCCCGTTCCGGAGGGTACTCGCTCCCTTTGGACAGAAGATTGACCATATCCGCATGTTCTTCTTGGATGGGGGATGGGAAAAATTGTTCGGGAACATCCAGCGACGAGTGGCCATGCCTTCACGAGCACCGAAGGCAGGAGATGCAGAGCAGAGGATGCGTGCGCAGGAGGAGAGGTGCCACGCGATGGGTGACATCCGAGGCATGGTGCAAGCCGTTGCCCTCAACCATGATCCTTCTCGGTCTATACAAGTCAAATCCTTCGGCCCTGTGACAAAATATGTTTCCCTCCTCCCGGACCTTCTTGAACCGACCGATCCACACGATTTTCAGTCTCGTCCCTACTCTAACCGGGTTCTCCTCTTCCTGAAGAGATCCGCTCCAGCAATACCACTGCTCCATCCATATCACTTGATCGGTCCAAGGCCACCGCCTTCAAGAAGAAGAATAGAGTTTTTACGGCAGGAGTCTCAGGTAAATCATTCCGAGTGGTATGGTTTCTCTTCTCGCTCGCACATCGCCATGCGAGAATGCTTTGTGAGGGTTGCCCTCACTTCCACCCCTGCTTCCACCTGCCAAAACCTACGTACGGCAGTCCGTAAGGTGGAAGTTGACGGAGGGAATGGTCGAGTACAACGTGGGGCGGGAGTCCAGAACGGCTGCGCTACCGCTGCTGCCGACATCAATGCCAAGCTCGCCAAAAAGGGGAACGTCTGACAGAAGGGGGGCGTCAAGAATGCCTTTGAAAATGCCGTTCCCCGGGGCACCTGTCCGCCTGCTGAGAGCCAGAACCCATATAAGATCTCTGCGCCCAGGGTCTCGAACGTCTCTGTAGTTATGAACCAGTCTCCATACTGACCAGGGTTTCTAGGGGGCTTGCCTTTGTGTAAAGGGATGTAGAAATAATGGGGCAGAGCAGCATCTTAGAGTGTCCGAACTTGACTGTTCACCTACATGCCACCCTATACTCGCCGCCGTGCAGGCGACACTTTCAATGTGCTCGTCCAACATGTTGAAGTATTGCTTCAGCCCTCTCGTCTTCGTTACAGACCGCCTCCGCCTGTTCTTCTTCTTTTTCGCCGCCGCCTCCTCTGGCACATGGCCATCGGTCTCCTCGGTCCGCTGTAAAATAGTTATAGAAGAGGAAGAGGTATTCTCAAGGCAATGGTTTGTCTCGTGCGCCGGGGTGAAAGCCCCCAAGGGTTCACTCGCCAGGAGTGGAGTAGATGGAGGAGGAGAGGGAGATTTATCGTCTGCCTCGAGGCCAGCATGTGACGCGCCAGGGAGGCAACTGTCCCTAGTATTGCCCGCCATCGACGAAAACTGGCGACCTGAGCCGCTCCCCATTGAGGGTGTAGAAGATGGGACCGGAGAGTCCAGGCGCAGGGATGGTGGTGGAGACAGATATCTATCGCCCGTGACGAGGTCAACAGATGTTACGTCGGGCGCGTGGGGCCCTCCGCCAAGAAGTGTGCACAGCCCTCCCTGTGAAAAAAGCTCGAGGGCGCAGCAGGGGAGAACAGGTCCGCGAGGCCATCGATCTCGACCTGAGCAGCATTGGCTGCCTGCCAAATCATACGAGTGGTGGGCGAGAGCAAAGCGCCCTCGCCGCCGAGCAAGATTTGACCCATGCTAGGCGCGCGTGGAGGGGTTTCGAATGCCCCGAGCCCCTTAGGGGACCAGGAGCCTTCAGAAATTTTGGCACCAGACGCGTTGGGTGTGTTCACATCGGAAGTGCGTGCGCCCTCAACAGGGACCGCGTCAAGCGGCCGCGTGGCTCTCTCCAGGACGGTGATGAAACACGTCAAGCGTGGGATACACGTCAAGCGCGAGTGCGTCAAAAGCAGCCTGGTTCGCGAGGAGGAGGGAGGCACTGCGACGCCGATCGAGATCGTTGTCTAGAGCGTGGACCTGTTCATGCGTCATGTCGCGAAGAAAGAACATCGTTGTCCTCTCATGACTCTGGCCACCTCCGACAGAACCTGCGAACCGCTTTGCGGACTCAAAGGGCTGTCTTAGACACTTCCGGCGTGCTGTCCGCGGGCTCGCAGCATGCAGAAGACGCCGACCGTCCCAAGTCAACACCAGGGGCACGAGGGCCGGGCGGCTTGGTAACCTCCTCGAACGTCCCTCGACGTGACTCCCGTGGACTGGCAAAACCCGTCCAATGACTGACTCGGCCGTGTTTCCTCTGCGTTTTGGACTACGCGCCATGCTTAACCCCTGAGATCTTCACTGCACATAATTATGATTATGCATGAATATGAAAATGAGCTCAAAACATCTGTACACTGAACATGGCAATATTCCCCAACCTCAAATGATTTGTTGGCTGAGTCCATAACTGGCGACGTTGCTTTTAGATGGCATAAGGCACGTAAGAAAATATTTTAACTTGATGTGCCTTGCTAGACATGGGTCACATGCCATCTGGACACCCTGTGGAGGACAAAATGTTATGTCCTAAAACAAGCTCCCAATCTCGCCTCGACCGTTTCTTCAAACGGCCATTTTTAAACTACTCGGCATTCTTGAAAACAGAAACCGACCAAACCATGACGCCATAACGTAGTTTCATCCTTCTCAAAATGTGGCAATCTTTCTAAAGTATTTATTCTCCCTTCTACGGCTTCTAGCACGACCCTCACTGCCTTGCCTACTGCTCCAATGCACACCATAGCCATGCCTTGTCCCACCCATATTGCCCACCACTTTTACTGATCCCTTCTACCCCATCCACGTGACGTACCGACATTCCACCTCAATTTCCCACAAGCAAATCATTCAGTACATGAGCTCTGCACTCCTCCCTCCACAGGTACCGTCTCGTGCTTCTAGCGGAATCATATCTACGACATCCGGAGAGCCCGTGCGTCGATGCCGTCCCCCAGGGCACCTGTCCGCCTGCTGGGAGCCAGAACTTGTATAAGATCTCTGTGCCCAGGGCCCCGAACGTTTCTGCTTGTAGCTATGAATCAATCTCATCACTGACCGGAGTTTCGAGGTGGCTTGCCTTTTGTGTAAAGAGGATGTAGGGATAATGGGGCAAAGCATCATCTTAGAGTGTCCAACTCGACTGTACACCTACATATTACCCTACCGTATGCAAAATATACTTGAGCCGTGCGGGCAACATTTTTTATAAGCTTATCCAACGCGTCGACGTAGCAAGGGTTCAACCGGGTGGACAGCTTGAGGACGAGCCCAAGTGGATAGGTGTGATCACTATCCCCACTCACCCCACAGTCCCTCACTGCGCTTCAGCCTCACCTTGGACTGGTAGTTCACGATCCGTATTCTCCGGAAGCATTTGATTGCTCGGCAATTTCAATATTTGGTGTATAGTACGTGAATAACTAATCTATAGTGGGCGCTGTTAAAATCCTATGGCTGATACTTCTTGGCGTTAATGGTCAATATTTATCTGACAAGAAGATGTGTTACAAAAACTGGCTGGTTGTAACTATCATGGGTGTGTCGCAAAGGAAATGTTTCATCACGACTCACGAGGCTTTGCTTTATGACATGTAGCGAGACCCAGCTGAGCAGAAACGCAATTTTAAGTCGAAGTGAAGCGCTTAAAATGTGTCAAGTATGAGCTCGGTAAAATATTATCTTCCGTGGTTGCGGCCCTCCTTTGTGACCATGCTCGAGACTTGTCTCCTTGGACTATTGGATGGAGTGTCTACAACTCGAAGGTATCGGGTCTGGGGATCCTTTTCGGAATTCCGCTGAAGTCACACACGCATTGCCTCACCGCATGTGTGTACCAATTTTTTTACGTGGTTGGTTTCTGATTATTGGCAACCTGGGGCTCTGTTGGTTCTTACCGTCAACCTTGGGCTGTTATTCCCTAAGAAGTCAGTAACCTCAGTCGAGGTCGATAACGTGTATAAAGGCTAAGGTTTCCATATTTATAAACTAAATCTAATCCATTTGTATAGGCAAATCAGCCGATTCGGGTTAGGATCCCGGGAGAGGCCAGCGCATCATTTGACTGGTGCGCTGCTGATTAATTAATGTATTCTGCGCACTATGCAATGCTTTGATTTTTCGTCTGACTTGATTTCACTGAGAACTCCATGAATATCGTAGTTGTCATGTCTCAGACCACTTTACCCCTCGCGGCTTTTTGTATTATGAACCTATGCAGTCTTCTGCAAGATGGAAAATTACTACATAATCGCGATGGATGTTCTCTAAATTAATTTGCACCCGAATACATCTCCTACTGACTTATCTAGCCCTGGATACTGATATTACTGGCCTTACTGTGCTCTGTCATATATTTTGACTGCATGCCGTGCTTGACCCATGACATAGCCACTGCAAATCATTATGATTATGCATGAACTGCTAAATGAGCTCAAAACATCTGTACATTGAGCATGCCAATGTCCCTCATGCGGCCGCAATCTGACCATCGTGAACACGGTCGGAGGGGTCACCCCTACGGGACACATAGTACGTAAGAAAAACTATCCAACTGCATGTGCCTTACTAGATGTGGGTTTTATGATCATCTTGAAGAGGACGGATCGGTCTGTCTTAATATGAGCATGTAGTGCCGTGCTTACTGAACGTTACAACTGTCATTTTCAAATCTCGCAGTTTGCAAACAAAACCTGAACAAAACTACAGCGTAGTTTAGCGTTTGCCACGCCATGTTGTTTCTCGAAACGGTGCCTGTGAAGCTTTATGGTATGTCTCATCCAGCACACAAAGCCATCAAAGGTGGTCTACCTTACGGGTCACGGACCCTGTGGGTGTCAAGGGTCGAAGGGGTTCCAGGGTTCCTTACGAGGTTCAAAACTTAAATGGTCCCAAACTTCAAAGGTTTCAATAGTTTCATTGGTCCAAGGGCTTCAAGGTTTCAAGGGTTAAAGGGTTTCCGGGCATAGAGGGAACCATCCTCAGTCTATCCCCAGGGCATAAAGGGAACCATCTTTAGTCTATCTGTGCTCGACTATGCACAGCGTTATTATGCCTGTACCGATTTCCTGTG
>OJGN01000037.1_pt1 | contig 8834 bp, 7 predicted proteins | sample 1594801 | NCBI WGS metagenome assembly OJGN01 (sample SAMN05416710, study PRJEB24817) | seawater metagenome | isolation source: Sea water | place: Canada:Atlantic | collected 2013-07 | reverse complement strand
GTTGGATTATTATCCCAACATTTAGGTGTAACTACAGAATTTGCTGTTGCACCCACAACTGCACCACATGGCGTCGACTGGAAGCATTCAAATGTTACACAACGCCAAGATGGTTTTTATTCACTACTCGAAAAAGCTGGAGGGGCTGACTACTTGGAGAAACCCCCCCTTATGAGAGACAAAGTGAACGCCTGGAATGAGTTCCAGCGGAAGATAGCGGGAACGGATTATAGAGTCGTTCAAAAGGTATACAAGAACTGTCGTCATACGAAAGCAGAGCTTTCAGGCATAGAGACAACGTTTGCCTACCGCTACAAACCGAGCATTTTCTTCGGCCCAATCGATCTAGCGACTCAGTCTATTTACATAGAGGCTGAATCAATTCTGGTAATTAAGCAGTTAAACCGGAACCAGACGATTCACAGTCGAATGAGTGAAAATTCTTCAGGTATTGATCTCCTGGAGAATCTGTGTGTAGAATCAGTTCTGCACAAACTGGGGCAAGAAGGTAATACTACCTTAACTATCGACATAATCCCCTCCGTACCATTGGTGTTCAGAAGGATGCGACTACCGCGACCCATACCGATGGGCCAACGGAATTGCCGGATAGTAGTCGAACGAGATACCCACACTCAAGTCACACAAGACAGGACAGCGTATAGAGTCTACACAGCACGAGCAGTGGCAGCACTAAACGTCGTTCGGTTTCGTGGCAGAACTTGTCAAGACGTACGTGGTTGGCTCCGTGGCAGGAATCAACACATGAACGTATCAGTTGCCCGGACGGAGCTTAGACCATCGGATCTAAGAGGCAACACAAAAGCCAAGTTCAATAAAGCTATTGAAAGACTCACTGGAAAGTCCTCAAAATCCACGAAAGGCCCTTTCAATGAGCTTACCAGACTGCATCAGCGAGATGACCTCCATCTCTCAATCTCTGCTGAAACAATTGCAGCTTACTGGCTGGTGACGAAGTCATGGCCCGAATCTCACTCTGAACAAGTGGAGGAGAAACACGGGATAACTTGTCAATCTGCACTACGGCGTGTAAACCACGCAGATTGTAATCGCAGCCACTCTCCTACAAGCAGTCAAGGAGAAAACGCTTCAACACACTCTTCGCCCACTAGGAGCACCACCGACCAAACTGATGTATCGTCAACATCGAAAAGTCACCGGAGCCTCAAAGTTGATGGTAGAAGAATGGTCGTCATCGACGGTTTAGCAGTACCGATGCTCTCATCACGAGTAAAGAGTGCTACTGCGTCTACTCGAGACAATGACGAAGACCCCCTGCAGGATGACACTGACGACGGTGAAGACGAGGCGGATAACGACTCTGACCAGAGCGCATTCGACCGACGTCAATCTCAAGACGAGGACACCTCCCCCCCTCGAACAAGAAGATCCCGTCACGATAGTCCTCATCCGGAAAGGAAAGCGCGAGGTAGAGGACGGCGATGACAGCTGTCCGACACCGGGATCGATCAGAAATGAGTATAATGACAGAAGTATTGGAGACTCAGTAGTAAGAAGTTTTGATACACTTGAAGCAACACTCAATTTTTGAAAATAATTTGAATAGCCATCGGTCTAGTTTTGACCACATTTTGAAACTCGCTTCCCGAATCGAAGTACTATCTGACGCACCTGACGCTACTCAGCGTATACGACAGCGAAGACTTTATTATTGATTCAGAGGATACGATTGCAGCTGCTAAGGACAACGATCCCCCTGTAGTAGTTAATATCAAAAGAAGACGAGTGATGAAGCCATCTTATGGAGGAGCTTTGGCAGACTATTTAGGATACCTGTCACACTACATAATTGAAATGGCATATTGGAAGACAAACTGCAGATCATAAAAGACGACGATAAAGCAAGAAAGAAATTGAAAGCTGAAATTCATCGTCGTGACTCCTGCGAACCGTCTTGCCCCTGTGAATTGTCAGTACCTGATTTGACTGATAATCCTGTTTATAAAAAAATCAGTCCACTTTGTAGGTTCGATTCCTACTAATATTCCAGACCCACGACTTAGAGAAAGCTTTGACTCTAGTCGATTGAGTACCTGTTAGCCCTGTGTCCAATCAGAGGATAACAACAATTCAACAAGTTTATCAAGCACCGACGCCCATGGGAATGAGGCCAGGCGTCACCGAGGACGGCAACATCTTGACTATATCACTGGACACGTTCAAAAGCGTTCCAGATCAGTCCCCCCTACTAGGACACCCTCGGACACAACGCCTGAGAGTAGGAAGATGCGAGGTACAGCCAGTGATCAACAACCTCCGCCCGACGACACCATACGCGACAGTTCAGGTAATGGGATTCATCACCCATCACCAGACAGAAGAAAAAACCATCCACTAGACCGTGACGTCACCACGGCAAAAGAAAAACTACCTATCAGAATATGATCTTCAATAGATGTATCTATGTTCAGACGACCCTCTTGTGAATTCCTGCAATGGATGTGGAGCAGAAAAACAAGAGTTTTATGGGTGCTCAGTTTACCGAAACTGTGCTCCCAGTACCTACAGAGCAGTCGAGAGACTGACGAGCGAAAATGACTTTATGAAGTCGAACAGAAAATCACAAAGAGTCAAACACTTTTTAGGTTTAATTGACTCTGGCAGTAATTGTGATATTGTTACCGAAGAATTCTTCCTCGATGAAGCTGAAGTACAGGCTACGCCTATTGGTGGAGTAGCTGGAAAAGCCAAATCCAAGCTTAAAGGTAAGGTACGAGCTTGGGTTAGAGGGAAAAAATCAGGACATGGTACAAAACAAAAAATAGTTTTTGATAGCGTGAACCACCTAGGGGAGGCTCACTGCTCAATATTCACTGTATCGAAACTCACCCGTAAAGGTAGTATCGTGCACTTCGAGGATGGAAACAACTATATTCTTTTACCCGACGGCACTCGAGTCAACATGGTTGAGAAGAATGGATTATACTACATCCGACTGGAACATATCGCGTCTCCAGAAGAGATCAACTGCATGGTTGCTATGAAGAAGCCAGAGTACCGTCCCGAAATTCTAGGAATGGGACCGCACTTGCGGTTGACATCAATCTATGGCATAACCGATTGTATATCTCACCGAAGCGAATTAAAGCTATCTACGATCTCGGAGCTGTGGAAGGCCCCCAGATCAATAACCTGCCAGCACTGTTTAATCAGTCCATACGGTATTTCTAAATGCACTTGTGAAACATAATTGCAAGAACGTCCAGGAAGTACATATCGAAAGTTCGAGTTTACGACCCTCGAGCCGACAAACCATTCCATACCGTCTTTACAGACGTTAAGGTCGTTAATACCACCTCCCTATGGATTCAATTACTCAATGAATTTTGTTGATGAATATAGTCGGTATTCACATATCTACTTTATGAAAACGAAGAACAAATGAATCAAAAAGAGTCCTGGAGGAGTTTCTCTCAGACATAAGACGCCTTGGATGGCGCGTCACAAAATTGAGAAACGATTTAGGTTCAGAATATGTTAATAACAATTCTTAATCTGATACCAAAGCAACATTTGAATCGACACTTAGTGAATTTGAGAAAATCTGCGACCAGAAGATATTAAATTTACACAAGCGCCGAAAGGGGTTTCAAAGCTTAACGGTATCGTTGAACGGTACAACCGCACGTTGAGTGAGTTAGCAAACGCTTTCTTATATCATGGGCGTGTTTCCCCTATTTTGGGAATACGCGTACAGACACTCCAACTGGATTTACAACCGTTTGATACATACAGGACTTGGGACATTCGCCCTATGAGATCGTTTACGATTTGACAGACTGCGGACATTATTCTGCGACATGTATGAATGGCAAGCGAGTAACAAGACACCTGGTATCAACAAAGGTAAAAAATTAATTTACCTTAGTGAGTCAACCACTTGCGACACTGGATATATGGGATTCGATCCAGAGTCCAGAGAAGTGAAGACCGTTTATAAGTTATATTCGATGAAGACTCAACTCTCAGGCGCAACAACTTGAGAACATTTGATGTGCATAGAAAGAAGAAGAAGACTGACACTGGTCCCGATTTAGTGGAAGAATTGGTCTTTGATGGTTCGGATGCACAGTACCACGCTGACGCGGTACGATCACTTTTTTCTGATGTTCCATCAGGAGAAAGAGTTATTCCACTCGATGACGTCACCGTTTCAAAGCACGAGTCAACTGGAAATGCATTTAATGGCAGCCAGACGACGCCTGAAACAGAGACGACTGGAGGAGAGGGAGAAGCTGATGGGCTTCTACCGAGTGAACAACTACAACCCACAGACGGTCCACCTACCCATACTGAACCATCTGTATTACCCGCTGATTTGGATATAGTTTCCGATCAACGAAGAAGCGATGATAGCTTAGATTTAACTGATACTGAAAATGCATTTAATGGCAGTCAAAAATCGACCAAATCAAAACAATCACAACCCCCCCACAATGCGAGTGATGACGTCACAAACAAAATCCTATATAAGGACATAGTTTACGACAATCACGATGGCGAATTTACCAAGAGATTTGAAGAAGAAGATTTGAAAACCAAGTTTAGATCTGATTGTGAAAAATCTGGTGAGGTATCTGTTAGACCTCTGCGTTTGACCCCTATTGGTCAGGAACAAGATTCCACAGAATTTGATACGAAATTCCGCAAGTACGCCAAAAAGCATGACGTAACCCTTCACTACCTACAGACTAATCCGAAAGAGAAGTACTATAGGGTGAAAGGGAAACGCATTATCTCGAAATCATGGTCCCGTTATGAGCACTACAAAACTGCTACAACCTATTCTGAATTTATGGCCCTGGCATTAGCTGGTAACCTAAAGACCAGAGTTTGAAAAAGGCTAAACAAATTGCTCAGGCTGATTTTAAATGGGATTACGAGAAAGGATTCATAATTTTTCCTGGAAACGAATCCAGACTACCAGGACACATATTTGATTCAATACAACTCGCCAAGGAATATCAGCTTCCTTGTTAAAGTGATTTGTTAACCAGTACTGCCGAAGTATATATGGTACTGAAAGCTGCCCTAGAAAACGACGATGTCTTCGACTCCGACTTATTCCAGAGAGCGCTCCTTAAATCGTATATAACTGACGAATCAATATTACACCTTGAAAATAGATGCTCTGATGGCATATGCCAAGCACCATTCAAGGAAACTACTAATGCAAGATAAAACCACCGGCATCTTTCATGAAACACCCAAAAATATGGAAACTGCATGTAATGGTCAGATAAAGACGACTGGATTTCCTCTATGCAACGGGAAATGGATGCTATGGAAGAAACAATTGTGGGAAGAAACAAACCTTACCAATTGGCACTATTCTATTACCCCTGCATATTTATGTATAAACTCAAATCTAGCCCTGGGTTTATTTATGATTGGAAATCACGTCTAGTCGCGTTAGGAAATTTGGCTAAAGAAGGTATTCACTACCAGTCCGACGAGATATCTTCTAGCGTGTTTAGTTACGACTCTTTAAGAACAGTAATTTCACTCGCAACCGGAAACAATTGGGATCTACATCAGTTAGATATTTCAAATGCCTATTTGAACTCGCCCCTAATGAAGTTTTCTTACGACATCCCCTCAAGAAACTCAACAAGGAGGTCGACCGGTATTTTTGAAACTCAAGAAGGTTTATCCCAATCGGGATACAATTGAGCCCAGTTATTATTACATGGACACTTGAAAACAGCAGGTTTCACAATCGGTTGCCGATACCTGTATGTTCAAATTAAAATCAGGAGAAGAGACATAGACTCTAACTGTCCTGTGAAACACCGCAATACTATTGATGAACTCATATACACTGAATCATCAGAGACGATATTAAAATGGTTCAAAAGATTCATTTCTTCCGAATTTGATGTCAAACAATCTGAAACTGGACCACTTGAGTGGATTCTAGGAGCCAAAGTGTTCAGAGACAAATCGAAAGGTATTACCTTGATTAATCAATCAGTTGCAATTGAAAAGCTAGCTGGGAAGCTTGACTTGTTAAAGTCGAATCCAGTCCGTTCTCCAACAATCGCATCTCCATTACCCCCCCCTTGATCGTGAAAGCAGACCTCCACCAGACTTTGATTATCTAAGTGTTATTGGTAGTCTGTTATATCGTCAACTACACTCGCCCCGATTGCGCAATCGCCGTATCATGCTTAGCTCGACATTCAATCGACTATGACAAGATTTACGTTGATGCTGTAAAGAGAGTAGTGCAATACATTTATCACACCAGGCATACGGGAATGACTTATTTTAGGGAAGGAGATACATTCAGTACAAATGAGCCAGAGGCTTGGGAAGCCGGCTCATACCCTCTTGATTGCAAACAAGACCCAAACAAACGGTTGAAGCTATTCACTGATGCCTCGTTTGGAAATGATATTACAACAAAGAGAAGTACATTTGGAGAATTTATTTTATGAACAGCGGTTCAATTAGTTGGTTTGCGAGATTGCAAAAGTTAGTTGCTCTCTCCACGGCAGAGTCCAAAATTTATGCTGCTATTGATGGTACAAAGGTTATCGCTCATCTCAAGGTACTATTGAACGATCTCGGTGCTCGTGGCGACTAACCTGTCACGACCTACCAGGATAACCAGGCTTGCATACAAATTGGATCTCAACTACGCAACCACGAGAATGCAAACATTACGTCACACTCACTGATGAACTATTCTTGGAATTTCCCGCGCAAATGTTCATAACACTCAAACTCTACACCACAAAACGTGATTTAATTCAGAGGAAGTGCATTTAATCGCAGTCTCAAATACAAAGCTATCCTAGGCAACGTATACTACATCACACAGTGGAGGAGAATTGAAATCCATGCTTATGGGACATGGCTTTTGGAATGTCTCGATGAGACATAACCTTATTTTTCTGTGCTTTTACGTATTACACCATATGTACGTGAATCAACCAGGCCTAAGCACACCTTTGGTATTTTCAATAATGCCATATGATATCATATTAGTTTGACTGAATACCATGATGGCAAATGTTTTAGTAATACCTGAGTGATCCTTCAAGGCTACGTTAATCCATGGGACAGTAGGTGGTGACACTGATTGACAGGTTTAGTTTAAACAGAACGAACATTGCCACATCATGGAATGAAAGTTGAACATAATAGATTATCATATTTAGATCTGACACCAACGGCTAACAGACTTATAGTTTTCATCTGTGAAACAGTCGTTAATTTGTGACAGTCATATGACTCCAAACGTCAACAAAGGATCAACAATTTTGTATGAGAAAGTTCTACCCAATGGTAACATGCTACGTTGACCAAATCAAGTTAAACAGAAGCCTTGAAAGGTTTTTCCCATAACTGTCAACGCAACGCAGTTATCGACCTCTTGAATATCAAGCTCACGGCAGAACAACCTCACTTATTTTATCTACTCATCCCGATCGGCTATCGAGACAGTGGAATCACACACACCCTGAATTTATCTGGAGATAAGTGGATTAGGAAATCGGACGCATAATCGTCTGTATTTACTAATATCCTTTGTAATCTGAATTCGAGACGCAACGCTACGCTAGATCGCGCTCGCAGCTAAGAACACTCGAGTTACCTTCCTCATTCTTTAGGTAATTCGAAACGGCCCAGTTCGAAGCTCATAGGTCAACGATACCTGACGGCAGCCATATCGGGATTGGAATTTTATATTAGGTAAATTTCAGTACCCTTGGTTCTTTGTGGAAACCAACTAGGCCCATTGCAGCTTAATTTGGACCCAAGGTCGCTGGCGAAATCGAATTGGTTATGGTTTGGTAGTTCCGATACTATCAGATTACTCTTCATTGGATTCCTGAATATTCAGCACGGAAAATCTCCGTAAAAAATGTCAACACAACTTTCAAGCAAAGTAGCACGCAAACGCAGAGTACCCCCAAGTACAGTGCACCGCCCAAGAAATTCATCAAGAATGAGCATAACGCCCGACCGTCAACGTTTGTCTATGACGCCGTTGAGTGATATGTTCAACAAATGCTCAGGTAACAGAACTCCTGGAGAACAACTTGACGAAATCACTACTCCAGCACGTCGACTTCCCATGTCGGAGAAAACGACGAGAGATGTGGACAAAGGACTCTCAAAGTTACTGGACATCGACCAGAAACACTCGAGACCCCCTGGTCATGACGACAACGAGGACAATACTCGCCACAGACGTGATCTCACCCTTCCTCGACTGAGGAGGACCAAGACATACGTCATAGAGCAGAGACTTCAAGAACTTGCGAGATCATCAGAACCCAACAGAATAGATCCTGGGCTAAGCGCTGCCCAGATCGAAGATTGTCATGTTGAGAGTTACTCTGGATATAATGAACCAGGGACCCCCGGTGGAGATGAGAAGCAAGGGGATTGCGAAAGATACTCTACACGGTCAGAACCCGAGCCTATTTGGCTTTGGCGACTGAAACGTACGCTTTCACCCTTAAGACAAGCCAACGATGGTGCATCCATCGCCAGGCGCAGTTCAAAGGATGTGAAGTCAAAGAGATCCAAGCATAATGGACCAGATTCTAATACCAATGGGAACGAATCAACCAGCGACGAAGATGGTCCCGCTGATTCACCGAGCAAGGATGACGACCATGTAGCTCGAAGACAACCTATCAGTGACGGAGGAGGCGGACCAAGTCCCACCCCTTCACTTGGTTGTTCTTGTTGTCATAAAGGATCATTTCATCATCAATAAGCTCACCCAAAAGGCATCCGTATACCCGGGTTTCATTCTTATGTCAGTGGTTACA
>OJGN01000036.1_pt1 | contig 8940 bp, 10 predicted proteins | sample 1594801 | NCBI WGS metagenome assembly OJGN01 (sample SAMN05416710, study PRJEB24817) | seawater metagenome | isolation source: Sea water | place: Canada:Atlantic | collected 2013-07 | reverse complement strand
AATCGTGAAGAAGAAAGTTGTTAATGTGAGAGATGTTCAGTGATCTCAAATAGGTGCAAGCCCCTCCCCCGTACACCTGCATGATTAACGTTGGCTGATCTGAGTACCATTGACCAATCCTGCTGGTTGATTACGCAATAAGCGTGAGTTTGGATTATATCCTCGTCAGGGCACAAAGACTTGCATACAAAGACTTGCACGGCTTCTTGTAAGAGAAAAACGATTGCATTAGGGTTCTTGAATTGCGAACATATGAGAAAACATGGCAGTAGAAACATCACAAGCGGCCGATCTTGATTGATGGCAACGGCTGGACTCTTTAGACCTGAATGTTAGTTACCTTACCTGATTGAAAAAAATCGCTTTGATGGATTATTTCTCCTCGCAAAGCCGTGCTCCTCATGAAATTTGAACGTGTTGTCGAATTCAAAAGAAACTGTCCTAACAGAATCAGGAGACCAGAAGGAAGCAAATTAACAAGAAAAAGAATCAAGTAACGATAAATTAAGAGTCCCTGTGAGTGAAACGTGATGACCATGGATCTATGTAACCTTGATGTTTTCAAGTTGTGTTGCACTTTTCAAATTACAAACCTTTGGCGGGATTTTATTATTATACGAGTTCTGTCAGCGAATCAAAAGGACTGAAAAATGAAACGCCAAACTCGAAAGAAACAACATCCTGCGAGCTGGATCTAAGCCCTCCAACCAGGCTGTCCCAAAGTAACCAGTGACCACTCTTCTGCAGCTGCCTTTTTTCTTCTGGTTGCAAATTGCAATTAGAGCCAAGCTTGGCAAGGTTGACCGCGTTCAATTTTTCAAAGAAAACCCGCCTGACTGGGGTTGCCATTCAGAGCCTCCTCAGGCAGGCTGGGCAAGGTTGACTACGTTCAACTTGTCCCAAAGAAAACAACCGCCTTACCTGACTGGGGTTGCCATTCAGAGTCCCCTCAGCCTGGCTCGAGACTTAGCGAGTTGCTGGTCGGCTCATAGTACAGCATCGACACCGGCCTCCTGCGCGACGACCTGGAAGCGTCCCACCCTGGAGGGCTTTAAGCCTCCGATTACCGAGGTGTGGACGAGATCTCGCAGATGCCGGGGAGGCTTCTCAGTTGAGTCATGGATCACGTTTACGTTACTGACGCCGGAGCCTTCGCAGACCCCGCCATGCGTTGCGACGGCAACTTTCTGTGGTCCATCGGCACCCATCCCACCGAAGTTCTGACCAACAGTACGTGGTCGGGCTTCGCAAACCAGTGGTTTTAATACCCCCGGATCCCATCTTCCAACTCTTCTATGGGGAGCGACTCGGCATCGACATTCACGGTGAGCATGCTCGGCTCAGTGGTGGGAACTTTGCGGCTTTGTTCCAAACGTTCCTTAAGGTGGTTGGTCGCCGACATGGTCCGGGCTGTCGCCGACTTGGTCGAGCGGCTTGTCAGATTTGGTGGTCGAGCGAGATGGTATACTGGCGGACTGCAGGCGGCCCAGTGACGTCTCTGACAGGCTGTATGGCAGGCTCTAGGCCCTGGACGTCTTCGGAACGTGCGGCTACTGCCCCTCAGTGGATAGTCTCCTGGACGCCGCCGAGGCCAAGCATGTTCTCTACGGGCCAAGCATGTTCTCAGTGGAAAGTCTCCTGTGCAGCCCACGGCGTGCTTCTCTTCACGTCCGGCATCGATGTAAAGGGGCGGCTGAGCGACGTTCGACATTGGTGCCAAGGGGCGGCTGAGCAAGTCGGCAGTGGCCTTCGCGCGTTGGATCTCCAACTGCTTGCCCGAACCGATGGATCGTCGTCGCCTCGATGGCCGCGCAGATGATGCTTCTTGTTGCCAGGCAGCGAGACGGCACCCCCGTCACTTGATCGTAGCGGAAATCGCATCTCGCCTCGGTGGATGTGACGCGCAAATGCGGTTTGGGCTCCGTGGAGGGTCCAAACGCGGCCAAACGCGGCATGTGGCATTTTCCTCTTCGTCTGTGCCCGTCTGATTGGTCTAAGGGGGCGTGTGTGGGATAAGCGAGAAACTTAATAAACCGTGATAAATATCCAGGCGCCGATATACGCACGCATAGGCTTCTTTCTGGGCCTGTGTGGCGTGGCTAGTGAGTTCAAACGGAAATAGAGCACGAAGCACCACTCAACGCGCGCGAACAAGAACCAAAACCACCCAGCACCAATCGACGCGCTCAACACAACTCAACACGAGTCAACACAACCCAACACAACTCAACACGACTCAACACAACTCAACACAACTCAACACAACTCAACACAAGCAAACACGCTCAACACGACTCAACACGACTCAACACGACTCAACACAACTCAACACGAGCAAACACAACCACCCTATTCAACAACACAAACAGCGCCAATTTTTTTCATCCGCCGCATAGTAGTCAGCAAGAGCAGAAGAAAACAATTGGATATTGCTCGGATATCGCGCTGCTATTTTGAATATAATATCCTAAATACAATTTAAATGAAACTACGTTACGCGGAGTCGCAGCCGTCGGGCTGTCCATCTCAAAAAGAAGAGTAAACGCAGATATATTTGGTACATGTACAACCCCGGGAATACCCGAAACACAAGCCAGACTTGTATCGGTTTTCGCGTATAAAAAAAAGAACATGACAACAGATCTCACTAAACAAAGACAAGTAAGGGGCGCTGACTTCACCTCCGAAGTGAAGCAGCGGTCTTGCAAAAGAGCACACCAGCTTCATGCGTCGGTATCGTAATACGTAATTTGATCTAGGAGGGAATTAATTTTTTTCGGGTGTAAATCAACTTACTATAGTAGCCAACCTAAGCAGCATCTCCCCTGGGTACTGAGGCTCTCCCATTACACGCCACGCCGATTTCTTCGGGTTTCAAAAGACACGTCGAGTGAAGGTACGGCACATTTTTTTACTTATCATATTATTTTCACAAAAAACTTAGAGGAATTTGAGCAGATTTTTACACAAATTTCGTATCGTATCGATTTCATGAGCAACTTGGCTACGAGATTGAAAATTGATCATCGTTGCAGCTCCTATAAGAGGGGAGCGGGGATACATAGAATTTCATTGAAAGAAACAGAGTTCAGAGGAACGAGGTTTCGCACGCGGATGGTCGATCCGCGCCGCATCGTCCATTCCGTACATACCTGCAAAATACAATACCAGGATGAATAACAAGATGAGCATAAATAAATACCAAAAAGCGCACCATAGTTTACCAGTTCGGAAAGCTACTTTGTCTTTTGTTTGTTACTTCGCGCAATTCGCGTCTTCGCCGTAGTATGTCTCTTAGTGGAGGCGCGTCTTGGTGGAGGTACTGGCTTCTGTTAGACAAAGCATTCATCATAATATGACAAAAGTAACGTGGAAAGAGAGACAGCACCTTTATTGGGGGACTCTTCTTTTTTGGTGGGCTCTTCTTTGGAGGCTTCTTCTTTTGCACGTTCTTCTTCTTGATTCTTTGAGTCAAAAGCCTAGTCGCGACCTGCTTCAGGTTTGCTGGGGTGTTTCGAGTACTTCGAACACTCTTAAGCTAGGAAGAACACAATTGAAAAATAAATAACGAAGAATATAGCAATTTCACAACACTTCAAAATTCTGGTACCTTCGTCGATCTAGCCGTGTGCCTGGCCATCTCTTCATATCCTTTGACTTTCTTCACGTGAGTTGTAGCCTGGGGAGATCGAAAGGCAGCTTTCGTGTTCTTCGCAGACATCAGCTCCTCTCCTCCATGACCATCACGCTTACGGTTCTTAAGGGAGTGCATGGTCTCCAGATCCTGTGTGAGCTCTTCTTCGAGCGACGGATCAACTCCCAGTTCATGGTTCTTCGCTGGTCAAAACAAATCAGAATTTAAAGTGGGTTCAGTATTTATTGGAAACAGTGGGCCAAACAAATTACCACTCAGCGCCCAGTGAGGATCAGAGCCTGGAGAAGATGTCAAATCCACTGCAAGATGCCTTTGTCGTACCGTTTGACGGTGCGAAAGCATAGCTAACTCTGCAACTTCATGGCCGTCGACAGTGATGTAAATTGGGTGCTCTGGTTTGTTCTTTTGTTCACCTGTACATGTGTACAAGGTCAAAGATACATATTAAAGTTACCAGGAAAATATTTGACCTATGAGTTTGCGAAAGCTCTTGGAAAAGGGACGTTTATTAAGTTTCTTCCAGCTTGGCGTCGGAATATTTTCAACAACATGTCCAATACTACTTTCGATCTCACCACCGTTTCGAAGAAGAAGATTCCGCACGTCTTCGCGTGAATTTGGCGGATTCAGCTTCGCGAGATTCTTAAGGATAAAGAAAGGTTCTAAAAAGAAGTACGAAATTTGATCCATGTCAAACATCTTCATAGTCATCTTGATCTGGTGTACGTATTGCCGAGCTCCATTTCTTGCGGCTCTCGCCTGAGAAAATGAAACGTTCAAACTTTTCGGAATTGAATACTGGGAGTTCGTCTTCAAACTTCAAACTTACATCGTTGTCTGTGCCATTTTCAGGATCAAACAGGTCTTTTGGCATCCTCAGGAAATAAGCATCATTGCCTCCAATCGCATCGATGAAAATTCCTAGATGCTCAGCATCAGAATTCATATCCGCTATGAGCTTTATTCCTGGAGAAAACCCAGATCTCTGCAGGATGACAAGATCGTTGAAAGTCAACCGCCTGTCGATAAAAAGTTCGTAGATTAATTTCGATGGCCACAATGGATGTAAACAGTTATATACACAAGTAATATTCCATACGTTCCGTGCGATACCAAGCAGCCGAATCCCGAGTTTTTTGCAATCTCACTGCAGCGCGTGCTATTGAAATAGGCTCCTTCCTCACCACATTTCTCTGCAATAACGCTGAGCTGTAAAGAAAAAAAATTATATACGGTTTATTGAAGACTGATATTTCCATTCAACTCAAACTCAAGCGTGTAAGCGCGTGGCATATGCAAGAATAATAATAATAACTCAAGTTTCATTATTTTGAACTTACCGACTCTAGTTGGACAAAGTCCATCCATGGCATGCGATGGGTCTTCTGGGAACTAAACTCCGAAAGCATTGCCAGTTGCTCTGACATAAACACTACTGCAAGCGCCTTGACCATCGAGTTTGAATAGAGCATTGTTGATGCCTCTCGGCCTTGTGACCGCGATTCTTGTATTTGTAGACGCTCATCGCTTTCTTGGGCCAGGGCTGCTATCCTTGCCTGTTTCAGCTTATGAATCTGCTCGGCGAGTTCATCAGATGTAGATGTAAGGAGGTGAGCCATGGTAATTCAGTTCTGAACTGGGTATCCTTGAAGTGAATCTTGTGTTGTGTTTGAAATCGTAATTATTGGATGGCGTTATGAAATTCCCCGCGCCAAGTTTTAAAATATATGTGACGATCTAAAATGGATATTTTTTCGTTCCACGTCACTGAAAATTTGTTCAGTCCACACAAAGTTACCCGGTTCCACAGCAGTTTTAGACCTCACAGAGCATAAGCATGAACGTCACGATTTTTTTTTCGTTGTTAGTCTTCCTTCACAGTGGATTCTGCCTTCAAGGTTGCACAGCTATTGAGCCTACTGTATGGGAATCATTTTCTATCGATGGTGTACGGGAAGACACTGGGTATGATGCCGGTGTGATCGACTACCTATTCCAAAAGCACTACCATGACATCTTTCAAACGCCATCTCCGAGAACACCTGACCTACCTTACCATGCGACTTACGAGCAGTTGGACTTTTACCTCTCTTTCACATACATCCACCTGTACCCTCGTAAGTGATATACGGGACACTTTGGTTGAATCTGTTAGTGGTAAAGGGTAACACTTTGTATAAATCAGGATTTTGCAACTTTGGTCGGATCATGCGCGTAAGGTTTGTGGTGTAATGCAGAGCTTACTTTCTTAGACGACACTTGGGGTGACTTGTGCTCTTATTGATTTTGATGTAGAGGACAGGATCATGGCATAAGCCAGTACCGATTCCGAACGCACATATTGCCAATGATGGTAGCTCTTGCTAGAGTAATTTCCGAAATAGATTGGACGGCCAGATTAGACCCAATGAATCACTCTCGAATTTGGACGACGGCAGTTACAGCTTGCGTTGATACGTTCCCCGTTCATGTACTACACTTATAGTTGAACTTTATATCTTCCTGGTTTCAATACGTTTATTATTCTTGGTTATAGGTTGGGTGTCCAGTTGCTTCTCGAGAACAATATATGTAAGAGCGAATTGTACCAATCAAAATCGCTAGGAGACTTAAAAATTTAATATCGTGTGCGTACTCATTGCAGGTTTTATCAAAATAAATACAAGAGCTGCGGTGAAAACACTAGTATTCTAATTGGCCATAAATTTCACTGACTCTTTTTTTTGTGCAGTTGTCAAATTCCAACTGGCCTGTACTTTCCTCTTGGACCTTGTGTTTTACAGTGGGCCACAGTGAGTGTTCTAACAGAAACATTAATCCATCCAATCAATTAGTTAGTAACGTTTCTGAACTTGCACAGTTTTGGAATTGAATCCGACGGACAACTTGGCCGTGACCATATTGAGAATTTACCTCTACTTCCATTCGAACGTTGGCTAGGTACCCCTTTTTTATTGTCGTATACTGAGTTCATCAAGTCTTATTTGTATGTTTTTAGCTGACGGTATCTACTTTATTTGCGACTACCTCATTGTTCCACATCGACGAGCTCGAATTCCGGGATCACAACAGTACGCTTCGCTGAATCACCAACAAATCATAGAGAACAACTTGCACTCTGAAGAACGAAGCGTAATTGAACATGTAACAATGATTTTGAGACCTCCATCATATTTTTGTCTTTCTTGAATTCCCGGGGTAAGTTCTGTTATTGATTTATGTTCTTAGGCCAATAGTTACATTGAAAGGCACGACATGTTCAGGTACCTACTACCTAGTTCTTCAAGTAGTAGATACCCTTTAGATGCTAATAATACATCGCTATTTTGACAATGATATCGCTTCCTCCTTAGTGGCAGAAACTACCGTGGAGATTTGGAACTACTTGGTGTCTTCATGAAGATTACAATCCACACGACCGCGTTATATATTAGGATGGGATTTGGACGTCGTCGTGGACTGGGGCCTTGGAATCATCGCATTTGAGTACAAATGTGTGAGGAAAATCTAGTAATGCATGACTATCATGGTAAATTATGATAGTATGTATTCGGTGTATAGCACCCAGCCAGAGCACATGTTTTAAGTACTCTGCTAAGAAAAAAATATTGCGACATCTGATGCTTAAATCAGCAAAAATGTGAGGCTGGTCTTCTAAGGTCACCGGACTATAATGACCTTTTCGTTATGGTACTTCAGCTAAATCCAACTGGAGATGGGTCCTGCTGTTTGGATTTGTAATGGACGTGGATAAACAGGCACCTACCTATATAGCAGGTATGCGAAGAGTGAACTAAAACGATCACAACCGGCATGGCAGGTCGTTCGTTTCGAAACGAATACAGCTGGCTGATTCTAATTTGTTATCTGTTCAGGAACTTAACTTTGTTCTTGCGGCGTGCACTTCGGTTGAACTTAGATAATTATAGGTCAGAGAACAGAATCATATTTCTGTTGTGGGGACTGTGTTACATGACAAAGCGCCGCATCACGCACACCAGCAGAAGGGAACTTACTAAACAACAGTCAACACGAGCAAACACAACGCAGCACCACTCAACACGACTCAACACAACTCAACACAAGCAAACACGCTCAACACAACTCAACACGACTCAACACGACTCAACATGACTCAACACAACCAAAAACACTCAGCACTGTTAGCAACGAGCAGGAGCGGCAATTAAAATTTATGCTATCACACTACGGCCATGGCCAGATGAAAACTCGATAGCTCCGTAAAGAATATCCGTGAGTTGCGCTATGAGTCCGACTTGAAGTGAGGTGACTATATCAAAAGAAAGGCCGCTACAAAGCAAGCCAGTGGAGAATAATTACCACATGAGCCGTATTTTAGTGGCCACCGGAAGCTTCAGAGTTCATCGAGTCCTTCCTTCTCGCGCAAGGCACATAGTGCCACGGTAAAATACCCATAACACAACAAGAGCCGAGGGGACTGCGCATGGACTTGTTGGGCGTTCACACACACAAACACACACACAAACACATCCACAGAACATCGAAATGTATATGCACTTCTGTCATCATCACTGCACTTAGATAAACTAGATACTTTCCAGCTGGGTCTAGAAATAAATCCGTCGGATAGACAGAACTGCACAAGAGGGAGACGGAATTACCAATGACAACGGTATGTGAGGGATAAGTCCAGAGCTATGCAAGAAGCGTTATACTAAGAAAGCTGTATATTTCTCAACGTAGCCATGAAAATTTCACCTCCAGAAAAAAAATGAACGCCTGAAACAGGCAGAAGATAACGATGATGTGTGTTGATATTCGCTTTCAAAATGTTCATGAGAAGCCACATCAGTTCCAATCCGTTGCCATAAGCTAGCCTGCCGTAGAACCACCAAAAATTTTCAGCTCAAAAAGAACCATTGGCATCTGTAAAACAATCAGAAGAAGGAAAAGGGAACTTTAGTGTCATGTAAGTACTTGTTTATACACATAAGTATGCTAGACATTTGCATTTCACGTAGGGAATCCCTTCCACGTGGTTCCAAATTCTATTCAGACCAACACACCACGGATTAACTGAATATAGTAAACATTGACAGCAGGCTTTGAATAGGGAGTAAAAAAGTTGCTGAAGTGAAATAGCTACAGACCTATCTGAAATAGTAGGAATGGACCCGATATCAGATCTAGATGTGTTGGGGATCCATTCCTACTGTAAAGAGCAAACACTAATAGACAGCACAAGTAGAATCGTGAAGAAGAAAGTTGTTAATGTGAGAGATGTTCAGTGATCTCAAATAGGT
>OJGN01000035.1_pt1 | contig 9018 bp, 5 predicted proteins | sample 1594801 | NCBI WGS metagenome assembly OJGN01 (sample SAMN05416710, study PRJEB24817) | seawater metagenome | isolation source: Sea water | place: Canada:Atlantic | collected 2013-07 | reverse complement strand
AGCCAAAACGTCCCTAGCTACCAGAAGACTTCCTGTTCAGATCCAACTCCAGCAACTAGGACTACCACAGGAACTCCTCACAGAAGAAATGGGAGCATACGCCGAAGCACAGATTTTCTTGACGGCCGTCAAGCAGCTATCAGAAAAGGAATCAAATCCGGCGAATAACCCTCTTCTCACCCCGATTGAATTTAACAAAATTCTATTCAGCATGTTGATCAACATCTATCGTAAGATCCCCTACTTACTCGAATTCATTGAAGTCAAAGAGTCGATAATAGGCCCAACCGGGGATCAAGAGATGGCAACGCTCGTGACTGTCCTTCCGAGCGACAACGCTGAACAGTCTACTACGGTCATAATAGTAGACGAAACATCGGTCACAGTACTGACAGACACTTGTGTCGTCGCTCCAAACCCAGTACTGTCCCGAGAAAAGACATTCCAAACCAAACACGATTGGAGTGCTGCATTAGAGAATCTCAAGTCTGAAGGACCATCGTCAGAACAGGGTAAAGAATTGAAACCCACGAGAGTTCTCAAACAGATATCACACAAGAATGACAACCACGATCGTCTCAACTTCAAGTCAAATGGCATAAGTTCAAGACCTTTTGTGTACATCTGCAGAACCCAATGTGAAGTTAAGCTTGCACAACTTAACAACAATGGTATGGAAAAATTGACCAAGGCGACAAAGCTATTGATGAAAAGTCCAAAGGGGGGCAAAGAGCCCATCGATAAGCTTACTTGCCTCAAGGAGATCCAGCGGAAATCACTAGAGGATCATGCAAACGTTTCATTCCTAGAAGAACGTGAAGGTCAGAGACGGTTCAATAAAGCTCTACCCGTCTCCAACGATCTCATCGAATCCAAAATTTCCGCTGAAACCCTCGCCGCTTACATGCTGGCAACGTATTCCTATCCGGCTGATAAAGGTCCAGTGAAGAAGGTACGCGTTGCACAAGAAGATCCAAATCCTGATCAGTCGAGCGACGAAGAACAACCGTCTGGTGGACTAGAAGAACCAACACCACCACGCAAGTTACAGCGAACGAGCAAGAAGAAAAAGTCAAAGTCTTCGAGCGCAAACGTTAGACTCACCGACGACGGTAGGCACATATTCCACGAAGGTCGACTCCACAGCCTTCACAGTGATGGTGCAAGCAGCGACAACGGTAGTGACAATAGCGGGAAGAGCAACAGGTCTAAACGCTCTGGAGGAGATTCAGACGACTCCCAGTTTGATCAAGATTCAGGATCAGACGCCATCGCTGACAGGTCACACCGCAAGTCGAAGAGCAGGAAGAAGACTCGAGGAAGACGCTGATCCTCGGGCTCTTCGGGGCCGACTCTACACGCTCTCTCACCTCATGACAGTGGTACCGAAAGCGATTTCGATACACTTGAAACAACTTTGAGAGTAAGGAAGAGTTACCATAAACGTACCATTCATACGTTTAATAGCTTTTTACTGTTTTCTAAAGACCTTGAGATGACTGACTCACCTGGTGATGAAGAGGTTCACCCAAATCTGATTTACCAATGTCATGAGTCAATTTCAGAGTCAAGTGACGTCATAAATTCAACAGTGGGAACTGCCCCCCCCATTCCGATTATGATCACAAGAAAACAAATTTTGGAGCCTGAATCTAAGGATTTCGACGAGTTGGGGTTTTTATCCAACTACATCCTTGAAATGGAGGCTCAACAAGAAAGGGTTCAAGAGGGTAATGCTCCGAAACAAGCGCAAGAAGTTTTGAGCAATGACTTAAGTTCCAACACTAGTCAACCTCTACGCATTTATGGGTTATCAGTTCCAGATTTCAGTCCTGACCCCCCCCCTCCAGAAGCTAATGGTCAAAAATGCAGTAGCGCTACTAAGAAATCAGTACGTTTTCAAAAATCTTGTGAAAGTTCAATTCCTTCAAGTACAACATCATCATACAAGTCTGAGGCCCATCCTTGCCGACGACTCGCAGCACACAAAGTTCACCGTCGTGTCCAATCGACCAGTAAACGCCGTGGCGCGCAAGAGAGAAAGGAGAGGATCCGAGAAGCGAAGAAGGATCCGGGAGATGCTATTTGTGACAAGCATCGAGGTAGACAACATCTTGATTTTCTGGTTGGAGCAACAAGAGATAAACGTTCCCGATCGATATCCCCATCAAGACTTTCTAAGGGAAAGATGTCGGAGAATTTAGCCCCCTCCAAGTCTGCTGACAGTATACGCGACAACTCCGATTCACAGAGGAGTAGAAGAAAAAACCAGCGCAAGTCCGACTCGTCCACGTCGGCACAAAAACAACCAAGGTCAAAACATGATTTGAAACTGAAGACCTCCATGTTTAATAGACCCCTATGTGAATTATCATGCCAACGCTGTGGCGCCGAAATCACAACCCTATTTGGTAAAGAGTACTGTACCTCTTGTAACCCAAATGTCTTCAAAGCAGTCGAGAGACTGAAGAGCGACAAGACCTTTCAGAGGTCCTCACGAAAATCACAACGGACGAAGCACTTGATTAGAGAAATTGAGGCTATAGTCGATTCTGGTAGTAATTGTGATTTAGTGAACGATGAATTCTACTTACATGACGCAGAAGTACAAAGTATACCGATTGGAGGAGTAGCAGGCACTGGTATCTCCAAAAAGAAAGGGAAAGTACGAGCGTGGGTCAAAGGTAAAAAGAATGGAATCAAAACAAAAACCCGTATGTCTTTTGAAGGTGTGAATCATCTAGGGAAATCACATCTTCCGATCTTTGCTGTTTCAAAACTAACTGACAAGAACAACGTAGTTCACTTTGAAAAGCACAACGACCATATAATTCTTGCTGATGGGACAAGAGTCGAAATGACAGAAAAACAAGGATTATACTACATTCGAATGGAGCAGATTTTGAGTCAAGATGAACTGTCATGTTTGATTGCGATGTCACCACCCCACTGTCGGCCTGAAATTCTCGAGAATGGCATGGCAATGGCTGCCGACATCAATCTGTGGCACAACAGACTTCATATCTCACCGAAAAGGATCAAAGCCATATATGACTTAGGAGCAGTGGAAGGCCTGAGTTTTAACAATCTACCAGAACACGGTAAAAAATGCACCTGCGAAACTTGTAGAATCGCTAGAGCTGCACGAAAATCCGTACCGAAAGTACGCCATTACGATATGGCTGCTGACAAACCCTTTCATACTGTTGCAACTGATGTCAAGGTTGTTAACACAACATCACTTTCTGGATTTAACTATTCGATGCACTTCGTTGACGAATTTAGTAGATATTCACATATGTACTTTATGCATTCGAAAGATAAGAAAGAGAGTCGCAGGGTCTTGGAGGAGTTTCTGAGCGATGTTCGACGCCTGGGATGGCGGGTGGGACGAATTAGATCTGACCTTGGAAGTGAATACGTCAATAACACTTCTACCTCCAAACGTTCTGACAAATCGAAATTTGAACTGATGCAATCTGAATTTGAAAAAATCTGATTACGCGAAGATATCGCTTTCACACAGGCACCATAGGATAGTTCAAAGGTTAATGGCATTGTCGAACGTTTCCACCGTACAATCGGTGAAATGACCAACGTATTTTTATATCATGGCAGGATGAGCCCTACTTTTTGGGAATATACATATCGCCACTCGAACTCGATCTACAACAGATTAGTTCATTCAGGATTAGTTACACATTCTCCATACGAAATTGTTTTTGCCAAACGCCCACGTTTTGATCGGCTCCGCACTTTGTTCTGTGATATGTTCGAATGGCAAGCTTCAAATAAAACACCAGGCGTTAACAAAGGGAGAAAGTTAATCTACCTAGGAGAATCTTCAAGTTGTGACGTAGGGTACCTCGGGTATGACCCAGAGTCACGGACCGTGAAAACGGTATATAATGTGGTATTTGATGAAGATTCCAACTTAAGACGTAATAATTTGCGCACCTACGATGCTCATCGGAAGAAAAAGAATATTGATAAAGATGTTGTTGAGGAATTAATATTTGACGACTCCGATGCCAAGTATCACTCTGACGCTGTCAGAAAGTTGTTCTCAGAAGTGCCAAACGAGGACAAGGTAGTTCCTGTGGGTGACGTCACTGACTCGACCCGAGTTGAAGACGACAGGAGGAGGATTGGCGAGCGACTGCGAACCCGAGAGCTTCTCACCGCCCGGAACAGGAACAACGAACAACAGGTCCCACATACCTGTGAATCACTCTGACGAAAGTGCTAGTCAGATTGAGGCCCATTTAGACTCTAGAGGCCAGATTTCTAAGGATGAGACTATTTCAGATCCCGACAACATGTTGACGTCACTACCACCCGACAGTCAAGATAGTCTAACATCTGAAAATCTCAATATCCAATGAAACAAACGAGCCAAATTCAAATTGTAACTTTGATGACGGAAAGGCGAAAGCTGGGTCACACCAAACAGATCTAAACTACGAGGATATTGTTTATGATCGACACGATGGTAAATACACTAAGAAATTTGATGCTGAAGATGACGAAGTAAGATTCCGTAAAGAAACTGAAGAGTCAGGAGAAGTAACTGTTAGACCGTTACGATTAACTCCCATCGGTAGGGAACAGGATCCAACACCAGCAGATAAGAAATTTCAAAAGTATGTCAAAGAACGCAATATAATTCTACACTTTCTACAGGATTGTCCCAAGGAACAGTTCACAACAGTGAAGAAGAAAAAAGTACTATCCAAATCTTATGTTCGATATCAAAACTATAAATTAGCCACCTCCTATGAAGAATTTCTAGCCCTATCCATTTCCGGTAAGCCACAAGGCCAATCAACGAAAAAGGCAAGGAGTATAGCACAAGCTGATTTTAGACACGATTACGACAGAGGATACATCATATTTCCGGGCAACGAATCATGTCTACCTGGACATATCTATGACTCGAGGCAACTCGCTAAGGATTTTGGTTTACCCAACCAGAGCGACTTGTTAGTTGATACAGCTAAAGTATATAACGCAGTTGAAGAAGCACTTATAGAAGGAGAGGATTTCGATTCAGATCTTTTTGAAAAAGCACTCTTACACGCATATACTGTCGACGACTCGATTCTTTATCTTGATAACCGAAAAACCCTCATGGCATATGCGGAGAAAGTATCAAGAAACTATTTAATGCAAGATCCTGTTACGAAGAAATTTCATGAGACACCCAAGTCAATTAAAATCGCAAGTACAGGTGAAGACAAAGACATTTGGATTCCATCTATGGAACGAGAATTAGGAGCAATGAAGAGAAAAGAAGTTTGGGACGAAGTATCTGAATTGCCGATCGGCACCATACCACTACCCTGTATGTTTATCTACAAAATCAAATCAGATATGTTAGGTTTCATTTCGGAGTACAAATCCCGTCTTGTCTGCTGTGGAAATTTAGCAAAAGAAGGAGTTCACTATCAGTCGGACGAACTATCTTCTAGCGTATTTACTTACGATTCATTAAGAACATTAGTATCTATCGCAACAGCCAATAACTGGGCATTACAACAATTGGACATTTCAAACGCATATCTAAATGCTGACTTAAAAGAAACCGTTTATTTAAGACATCCTCTTAAGAAGACAACACCCGATGGCAAACCTATCTTTTTAGCATTGAAAAAGTCATTATATGGTCTACCTCAGAGTGGATACAATTGGGCCCAACAACTACACCGACATCTGAAGTCTGGAGGATTCAAGCAATCAACAGCAGACACTTGTATGTTCAGACTTAAAACAACCCGAGGGAAAATCGACCCAGATTGCCCCAGAAAAGATCGAAATATAGTAGAAGAAATGCACGTCGGTTCATACGTCGACGACTTATGCTACTCAGGAAGTTCTGATTTCATCATGAAATGGTTTATGAAATTCATTTCTGATAAATTTGACGTAAAGAAATCAGAGACCGGTCCATTGGAATGGATTCTCGGTGGAAGAGTAACCAGAGACATTTCGAAAGGAACTACCAGTATCGATCAATCAGTAGCTATTGAAAAGCTAGCAAAGAAGTTAGGATTACACCATTCTAATCCTACCAAAACTCCCATGTCAGCAACGCCTCTTCTAATACCAAATAGAAGCGAACGACCTCCCAGTGAAGATTTTAATTACCTATCAGTGATTGGAAGTCTTTTACATATAGTAAATTATACTCGACCAGATTGTGCCTTTGCAGTTGGTAGTCTAGCTCGATTCTCATCGAACTATGACAACTCTCATATCAAAGCTGTGAAAAGAGTAGTCTCATATCTATATCATACTAGGGACCACGCTATTACCTATTACAAAGAATGCGATGCAATGCCAAATGAACCGATAGCTTGGGAAGCTGGTTCACATCCTTTAGATTGGAAACGAAATCCTACCGAAAGACTCAAAATCTTTACTGATTCATCTTTTGGTGACGACGTCCTAACGAAGAGGAGCACAAGTGGAGAAATCATCTTTTTGAATGGAGGACCTATCAGTTGGTTCAGTCGACTACAAAAGTTAGTAGCTTTGTCGACAGCTGAATCCGAAATTTATGCAGCAATTGACGGAGTTAAGATTATCGCTCATCTGAAAATTTTGTTAAATGAACTTGGTGCAAGGGACATGTCTCCTGTCACTACCTACCAAGACAACCAAGCTTGCATACAAATGGGAAGTCAACTCAGGAACCATAAGAACGCTCGACATTATGTCACGAGACTCAGCTATTTACAACAACAAGTTGTCAACGGTACGATAAAATTCAAAGAAATTGGTACCAAAGATCAGATATCTGATATTATGACTAAGCCTCTACCTGATGAAGCTTTTGTCAAATTGTCTCGGACATTGGTCCGAAAACTATCCGATTTATATCCTGACCAAAGAAGGACGAACAACACTACCTAATGAACACAAAGCATTTTTGCGACGTGCTGTCATTACAGCTGTGGAGGAGAATTGGAAACCAAACTTTCAGTATGGTAATGTTCAGTGAAAGGACAGCCCGGTATATACCAATGGGTGGGAAACTGATATCATACGCAATTTGAAGCAGTGTATTCATAGAGTAGGTTAGTGCAGCGACATGATGTGAGTGGCGGTCGAGTGATCCTCGATGATCCTGTGCATCAGTTTTGATCAGGCGGGTGACACATGTAGACGACCTCGTTAAAGCCCAATGCATTCATTGTCCCTGAATAATCTATCATATGTTTTTCATCTTCATCTTATTTTGATCTGTCTATTATATGACAATAAAGTTTTGTTGTATCTTTATGCTATGTTGTATTACGACGTTGAGATCACACCATCACAGTTACAGTTCCAACGTTCAAGTAAATCTGAATACTTCAGGCCGCTCATTCTGTGTTTGGATTATCAAATTCATGGAATCAAATCAAATTTGATGGCTGATCAGATTCTGACTTGAGAATTCGAAGAACGTAACTGCCATCCCTGCACAACGAAACGAAAAGGACACCTGGCTAACTCAAACTTTGATCGTTGTCAATACCAGTGGAGTTATATCCACGACCCTGTGCTAACGGAAAAGACTTGTAATTTTTATTTACCTAAAATTTTACCTCAGCTTTACGAATACCAGTAACGCGCTTCCGCCAAATCGCATTAGGCAAATTACAGCAGCCGTCTCGATTTACCTAAATCGGAATCAGGTCCATAGTACCTTATCGACGCAGAGAGCGTACCAGGCCCAGTCGTACGTTCGGTTACCCGACCTTACTGCCGCTATTACGATTAAATCCTAATTGGTTATGTGTCTTTAAATATTGGCATTTAACGAAGCTGTTTGGAAACGTAGGATCGTTGCACAACGCCCAAGTTACTTATCCGTAGGCGAATTGGAATTCGCCGTGTAGCACAACAACTCAACAAGTCTAACCACAATGCTAAGACTGCGAGGCAATCAGCGATCATCCATTGGAAGGATGTTCACACCAAGGAAGAGCAATGGATCGGATGAGAAAAAATTCAAACGTAGTGAACGCTACAGAAGGGTTGACACCATTTCGATCTTCACCACTCCGACGTGCCTCCGAACAAGTCACATCAATGGGCTCAGTCCTAAATCAAGCGCGTGAATGGATCGCAACCAAGGGACACCCAATTGATGAGCCAGTCGACCGAGATCAAGATGGTTATTTCACCGATGGAGAGGAAGATGAACCTGCAGAAGGTGAACCTGTACCACATGATGAAGTCGAACATTTAATGTTAGCAGCTTGTGAACAATTCAGCCAGGACACTGAATTAGGCCCGATAAGCTTTGTTTGCAGAGATACCAGTCTCAGCAAAACAAAAACTATCAACCACACTTCCAACAACGTTACCACACGTCAAAGACCACCACGTCCAAAACGTGTAATCAAGATGGAAGATCATGACGGTGAAGAAGAAGAAGAAGACCTATTTGAACCGTTACCAAGACGAGAGCGCAGAAAACCACGCATCAAAGCAAATTTCACATACTTAAATGATATGAAACACATCGCAAAGGTGAAAGCAATGTGTAAATGTTAGTGTATCAGCATATCTCCTGATGGACTTCGTGATGCAGAAAGGCATGAATCTATCCCAAGCTTCGCAATGGTAAATGATACACGCGAGATGGTGGCAAATGAATATTGGTTACAAACTAGGATCTTGGTTCAATCCAGTTTGGTATTTGTTGTGACATCACGTGACGTGTTAAGTGAAACTGTTCTGAATGATTGGTAAAGTCAAGTAGCCGTTTTGTTTTATGAGATAAACTGCGAATTCTATTTACAACATTGTGAGAACCTTAATTTGGATAAGGTCATGAGAATATAATAGAGTCCATCGAACATTCCTCAAGGAAGTCTTTGCTATGCGCGTACAACAAGCCGGCTTTGTCAACCGGGATATGACGACGCAAGCAGCGCACAAGAGGCAGTGCTCCGAACAGAGGGCGCTCCGCGGCGTAACTAAAGGGCTCCATGTCAAATCGTATGCTGGAGATGGGGTGGGCCC
>OJGN01000034.1_pt1 | contig 9068 bp, 2 predicted proteins | sample 1594801 | NCBI WGS metagenome assembly OJGN01 (sample SAMN05416710, study PRJEB24817) | seawater metagenome | isolation source: Sea water | place: Canada:Atlantic | collected 2013-07 | reverse complement strand
GAGTCCATTCTGATAACCGATCCTCATATCTCGCCTTACAAGGCTTACTCATACGACTGTCGTCTTGTGCTTTTCCAACAAACGCTTGACAGAAATTAGGAGGGTTTTCGGGCTGATATCCCACTTCACTGGGAATTACCACGGTTCGTTTCTTCACACGCATACATCGCTCGGATACTTTCGTTCTTGGCTGTAAATCAAACGTTTCGTTGTTTTTCAGCTCCATTAAAATAGCATTATGCTCTTTCAACGCCTCGTAAAAGTCCACAGGCACCTGTCGAGACCGTTTCAGTTCCTTCACCGAACTGGCTGATTCTCTGAAGTGCCCTCCCACCGTTCTGCAACCCATTCCAACACTGGCCATGGCTATTGATACCGCATTCGTACCCGTTGCGAGTTCAATCCGTATAGACCTATTGTCGGGCTGCCCACCGATTCTGCCTTTCACTTCCTCATGATTCACTACTTCCAGTTTATCTTCGCGTGAGTCATCGTTTACCAGTTTATCTACCACTGAGCTGAATGATACGCAATTGCGTTGTACCTTTTCTTGTCCCTGGTTCAGAGCACCACATGCATGGTTTTCAATGACTTCCCCAATATTAGCATATTCTACTGGCGCAACTACCGACATAGCTTCGTTCACACTGCTGAATAAGGCTTCCTCACTATTTCCAAAGTTTAAGAATTCCTCCGAAAAATGCCGGTTTCCATTTACTTGAGTACCTTTCCCCCTTGAATCAGCCGACGTCAAGACCCTTTTAGGACTCACTGCACTCAATCCCAACGTCTTCTGGCGTACAGTATGCCACTCGTCATCATGTGTGTTATTTGCACTTCGACTCAACGCTAATTGTTCCCGATACCGGTCGTATTTCATGTGTCTGTCCTCCATCCTCTTACACTTAATCTCATCCTTCAGATATCTCAACCGGCATTTCTTCAGTCCTTTTGCATGCTCTTTGTCAACCCGCCTGCTCTTAAGATCATACTCAGTCATGAACACAGAATTTTCTGGGATAGGGGCCAAACTTTGTTGTAAACCTTGTTCCTTACGCCGTTGTTTGTTGAAGGCAAAACATTTCCTGGTCGTGACATTCTCCTTGACCACCCTCTTCTTCCCCCCAGATGGTTGCCTTCGAACCCGTAACGTCGAGTCCTTGAGGCCCCCACCAACTAACGCACAGTCAGTGGAGTCGGTCGCCCGTACAGGTGGCACACTGCCACTTGCACGAACGACACCCTGTCAGGGGGGCGTGAGCGATCCACGCACAGCCTCTACAGCTTCTGCACGCGAATGCCCGGACCCGTTGTTCATGAGAAAATCCACTGCCCCGCTAACGCGAAGCTCATGAGCTTTGACCTTCTCTGAAGCAGCCTGCTCCGCAGCCACTGCTTTCGCATTCCTGGCGTCCTCTTGGGCAGCCATTTCAGCCCGAAGAGAGTCAAGTTCCAGCTTGTGAGACTCAAGTTGTGCCGCCACCGCCGCGTGAGGAGCAACGGACTCATCGTCAAGATCGTCGATCCCATAATTCTCCCACGCCACCTGCGCAATTTTCCGAACGTTCCCATCAGCTTTGCACTGCCGCACGGTGTCTCGATACCCTATGGTCAACGTTTCGAACTTGCCCATCACTACTCTGTTCCACTGCGTACCAACACCGCGGTACAACGCGTAGTATACTGCCCGCTCAAACTCCGGCAAATCCAACGACTCTTCCAACGAAAGAGGAGGCGGATGTAGCAGAGGCGGTGGATCACCAGGCTTGGTCCGCTTAGAGGTGTCGAGCCATTTCTTCTGCCTACCCATGATGAAAATTCGCCCCAGCGACAGCACCGGCGCTGGGATACCTTTTGGATGAGCTCCAGTGAAGTAACGTTCATTGGGAGACGATTCCAACAATATGTGAGCTATCCGAGCATCAACACTGCCTCCATCGTTATGCGTTGGTGAACCTACAGCTCCAAATCCAACAGAACGATCTTCAGGGGGGCAAAACGGATCATCCGCTTCTCTAGCCGCTGTTTGCAGAACTGACTCAATCGTCTTTACCGACCCGGCACCGTCCCCAATTGGTATGTCACGCATGTTGTCCACCAGTGCTCGCAGACTATCTTCCGTCAATACTGCGACTGGATTGGTGTTGGCACCAGGCTCGCAATTGCGAGACGTATGCTCCGGATCAAATACTAACGCTGCCCCGTATGCATCACTAATGTCGTTATGATACTCCTGTTCAAACTTAACACGATTCTCGAGAACTCGACAGACACTTTCCAATAGCATGGCGTTCAGCTCTTCCACCGTTGGCTCACGGTTGCATATGGCCGTGCATATTTTGGCGTCAGCTAAAACATTGACTGCTCCGGTCGTGGAGCTACATCTAAGATCATCCAGCAGGGCCCGAAGGGTATCAACCCGACTCTCGCTTAACGTCAACTTTGCGGCACAAACGTTTGGAGTAGACGTCATGCGTCGAAGTTGTTCGTTGTAACTGCCACGTACCCGATCTAACAGCCTATCGGCCTCTTCCGTCAAGGGCTGACATGTTTGTACAGATTCCATCCAAATAATAAGGCATAACGGCATTGCCCCAATCTTACGCAACAGCTTAGATTCATGACCCACCGCCTCGATACATGCCTGCTGTATTTGAACAAATCCCTCTTGTGCAGTAACCGCTGCTGAAATCCGAGATGGCGTAGTCATTAACCGGACAGCTTCTGTGTAATCCGCAACGTTACGTGCATCCGTAAGCGCTGAAAGCACCTCGAACACAGCATGGCCTCCTATGTTGGGAATTCGTAGAAGTAAAGACATCAAATCGTTGCTTTGCATAGAACACTTAGCAGGAAATTGAAACGAGTCTGTGGTGAGGTACGCAAGTTGAATGGTACGAGCCATTCGTTGGAGAAACAGCTTGTTGACGGTAGGTGCCAGCTGACTAGCTTTGACCACCAGACGATGGATTATATGTGCAATCATCAATGTGGTGTTTTTATACACATCTACCACCCGAGCCACCTCTGGCGCTAGATAGCCTTTTCGTACCGGGAAACTCATTCCAGAAGTCACGACTACCCCAGATGCACCAACGGAAGCTGACACCCACTCGTCCACAGCTCTACTCATAGCGCCACACAGCCCTTTTATCGCTCTGTCGGTATCATTTACTCCAACAATAGGAAGTTCTTCACTCAACCCGAAAGGAACTTCCAAGTTAATGTCGATACCACGAGACGATGTTGAAGGTTCCTCTTCGTCGGTGGACTGTAACATCGTCACAGGACACATGCTAGAGTTTTGTAACAATGACGTTAGCCCCAATACAGTGCCTCGAAATTTTCCAACGTACATGTTTCCATTCATGTCGTCGAGTAATGCCATTAACTGCATAATAACTTTCGGGGCCAGTGCTTTCTTCTTTCGTTTCGCCAACATTTCGGCTATTATAGTGAATGCTTCTTTCACCACCTTCTCCTTCAATGCTGAGTCAACTGCTGATTGAACTTTGAACGAACCATTGCCCTGCTGCAGACGATTGGTCAACTGACTTGTTTGACTTGCGTGCTCAATATTCCATAGTGACGCATCCACATTACGTGGGAAACTCCAGTGAGCTTTAACGTGCACCAGAGCTCGCCATATGAGATTCTCGCTCCACTTTTCCTTAACAAGCTGGGCTTCCAACAAAGCGAGAAAACGTCGCATTACACCCTCACCAGGAATGGTCTCCCAAACTTTGCGCGGGGTTTCGCTACTTCCACCCCCACTGTCACCACCACTGCCATCAGGATCATTGCCACCTTTACTGCTCCCATGACTGCTTCCACTCGAGTCGTTACTTTCCTTGTTGGAACCGCCACCATCACCAGATCCACCGTTTCCCCCTTGTTCACGTCTACCATCGCTCTCAAAGGATTTTCGTGCATTATTCGGATAAGCAGAAGAGGTTGTACGTAACTCTTCAGGCACGTTGTCCGTACACGATCGGTTCATCACTGCCACAGCTCCGAATTGATATGCTGACATCGCATCACTTGTCGGAGTATTGCCCTTTTTCTCCGTCGATGCAGACGACTTCTCAGATCTGTGTCCACTCACTTGAAGAGACGATTGTTCGTGTGCCCTCGGTTGAGAAGATGAGCCATCAATATCCTCGTCATCGTCATGGTCATCTTTTGGATATGGCATAACATGTGTTGGTTCGGGTTCTGTAACTGGAAGAGGTGTCGTAGATTCTTCCAACGGGTTCCCGGCCCCCTGTACCCCTTCACCGGTAGTTGCATCATTGTCTTCTCGTTGAATAGACGCCAGCAAATTCGTATCACCCTGCTGGAGCGCGCTCAACCGTACAGCTGACGGTAACATGGGAGTACTCAGGTCTCGAATCCTCATTCGCTTTACCGAACCTGAATCCAACGGTGTAGCTGATTGATTCAAGGTGGCAGAAGGAGGGGCTTGGGGAGTAAGTCTACTTATTCCTGACGACGAACACTCTGGTGTACCCATCACCCCTAGTTCTACTACCTTCAACCGGGCTGCTAGTACCGCATTATTTGCCTGATTCACTTGATTCGAATCCATCAAAGACTGATTACTCGTTCTCAAAGCAGACAATTCCAACTGTAGCTGAGAGCATAAAGCTTGATTTACCGCTAATGCTTGAGTGGCTTGTACCAATGCTTGAGCTATCCCCGATTCAGGTTGACGTGATCTCGTACTTCGTCGCGAGGAGCTGGACGAATAACCACCATCTGACCCTCCTCGTCCTCTACTGTCAGCATCACGGTGTGGCCTAGATGAATGTGATACAGGACGGGATGGCTGATGAGAGAAACGCCGGTTCCGATTTTTGGACCTACACGGTCTAGACACTCGCGAATGCTGTTGACTTCCTACCGACGATTCACCGCTTACCGTTGATACGTCATCTGCTACTCTTTGGTCAGATAACAAGCGAACTCTTGCCATCATGTCAACTTCTTCTATAGCTCTTCGCTCCAGATCTCTACAATTTCGGGAACAAGTCGTACTACACTCCTGATACGTTGGTGAATTGGGGTCCAGATCTTGATACACACGTCGGTTGGTACGGTCACCACATATAGCGCACAAAGGGAGTTCTTCTGCCACCACATGAGAACGACGATGTGTACCACTGTAATGATGATGACTAGATGGCACTCGATGCTGCTGCCCTTCTTGTGTTTCTTCCCTGAACCTCTGCCGATCTGCTTCAAAACGTTCTTGAGCATCTTGACGCTCAACACCACTTTGCTCAACGTCTGCCCTCACTTGCTCACGCATTCCACCCAAATCACGAGCCACTGCATGACTTTGATCTCTCATGTTGCGTAGAGACTGAAGGTGTTCCCGTTCATGAAGCGTTGGTTCCACCACAGGTTGAGCCATAACAACTGGAACACGATTTTCAGGAGTTGATGCCAAAGCGCCCATCGCTAAACTCTCAGTTCTAATGCCTCTGGCACGCTGATGCTCTTCAAACTCGTGGGCACGCGCGGCCCACTCGATCGCATCACGTGCCCCACGCACAGCTGATGAGTCACCTGCAGATCTAAACGGAGTAACGACCAATTCTGGGGATATACGCGGAGTATCGTCAGTACGTCTACCATGGTTGCCAACAGGCGTCACAAGTTCCTCCACAAACTGTCTACCACGTGAATCAAGTCGTCCCACCAGTTCCGGATCTTGAGCACCCATACTAATCACGAATCCGAGTGTTTGTGCCTCGATGCTGTTGTCGACTGCTGGCGTGACGAGTGTTTGTGCCTCGATGCTGTTGTCGACTGCTGGCGTGATAGTTTGATCGAGTGTATCTGATCCATCATCAGACTCTCGAGACTGAGCAGTGTCGGCATCATCAGAAGATTGTGTACCATCATGATCGTCCATATCCAAAGCGATATACCTTGAGTAGAAGAGAAGATATATAACTGTCTGTGCTGTGAAATATCCAAGTTTCAAACAACACTCATCAACACTTTTACAAACGCTCAGATTCCCCACTTCGCAAGGACTCGTCATTAGTTTGTAAAATAGCCAGACATAATCTCTAGTGAATAATAGATTATATCTTTGAAAGTATTCCTGCCCGAGTACAGATGAACTGCTCGTGACACATCGCTGAAGTATTCTAACGGAAAGCGGGTAAAAGCTAATCTTCAATAGCCACATCTGAAGTATGACTAGCTCTCGGCATTTGGTCGTGACAAAGGCGGTATTAATAACCGGGAAGATAACTACCATGATATCTCCAAGGGGGTACTCTTTCATAACGAAAGAATGGCTCTTTAGTAGAAATTCGCAGAATGCTGGGTACAATCTACCAGTTGTCCTTATTTCACCATAATAGTAAAAGAGACACACCTGTATTCTGCGGTTGTCTTCCGTGGGTAACCGCAGTTCGATATTCTCAGAAGTCTCGGGCGCAGAGGTATACCAAGTGAGCGCGCTGCTCGAACTTGGGAGCGTAATGCTCGAACTCTTCGTGAGCCAACTTCTTCTTATCGTCGAACTCGTCACCTTGATGAAAGACAGTATTGAATATAAGATACTGGAGATCATAACATATCTGCTCAATTGTACTAAAGCGGCGGCAAGCTGAGCTTGCCAGCAAGAAAGGCAGGTAAGTAAGTATGACTTTAAGCTGGTATCAATAGCCTGATGTAAACGTGCTGACCAAATTTCCCCGGCACATAGAAATATCAATTTCCACATATAGAGTTCATACGGTGATGTTACACTGATCACCCAGTATGGTGTCACCCGAATCCCATATTTCAGATGTTCCATAACTGGTGCAGTGTACAGACGGGGTTTATGTTCATGTTTTTCCCTTGAGCAGCCTAGAAAAACATATTGTTCTTTACATAAATTCAGCTTGACCGGCACATTTAATGATGTTGTGGTGGATACGAGGACCATGTACGGCTCCTGCCCCAAACAATGTCGATCCAAGTTGGTGAAGACTAACAAGACAAGTCGAAAACTTATTAGTCTCTCATGATTCCATAGAATCCCAACCGTTTGAGGTACACACGGGTGACTATTCATTAAGTCTCTTCGATTCATCTTCCAGCAATGTGGATTATATAAGTCACATGAACCAAGAGTCGCGATCTGGATACAAAACATTTGGCCAAGGTCAAAAATCCAAATAGAAGGTCTTTTCAAGGCCTTCGTTAGCTTTTATCCGGGAGTATATATGACCGGAAAGTAATTACAGTATAGGACAGAGCCAGTGCCATCTGCCTCAATCGCGTCCAACTTGGTTTTGCTTAAACCGGGTAAATTCGTTTTAGTAGAGGAGGGTCGGTTCTGATGGAAAGGCGCTTCTTATACTGGGAATGGACTACTAGCGCGCAAAGAAAAGGGGGGGTAATCCCAAATCCCGCGTAATATCAATGTAGTCCCAGTGTGCTGTAACTTACTTAAAGATCTGCGCCCTTAGCTCCGAAAGGCAACTGAAAGGCGAATACTCCGAACTCGATTCTCGTCTCGATTAGCCAAATTTGCTAGTGCGATGGCTCAGATAATAACTCTCGGTCCTGCGGACTGCAATATTCAGTACGGGGACTGAACTGAATTCTCCAATGTGGCCTCCATCAGGACAGCGGTCACGGCATGTGGTTTCAGTTCGAGCCTCGTCCTTTTCAGATTACATCTACAAGGATTTCCCTTTTGTGACACTCTGTCTATACCTCTAGTCTCTCTCTGATTCGTTCTAGTTCTGTGAATGCAACTTAGCATATCCAATCGTCACTTCACAACACATCTTTAGTGACCATCTGTTATTGAAAACCTAGCTTGCACTGGCTCTCTGTGCACCTCAATGCAACGAGCCTCATCTAATGTGTTACCTGTGCGACGATCAACATACTCCAATTGGAGGTTGGCCTTTACCAGATCGACCTCCCAGCTACCTCTATTGCAACTGTCGCATAGGCGACCATGGATACAAATACACCCAAGTTTCCTCCGTGGGATGGCTCATAGTTCCTCATATGACAAGACACTTGACTCACACGATTACCAGAATCGTTCACTATGGACTTCTAGGGATTATTCTCGACTGGTGTTCCCTTCCGCCGTACACTATTTATAAGGCTCCAGGCGGCATTCGTATCGTCTATCGTAACGGACAACGATTCCATGTCCAAGGATGCTGCGTTCAGATTCATGCTCCGTTTCAAGAACAACACCATTATGTGCGGCGTAGTATACGAAGAGGTGCTGGAGATCGCTGGTCGTATAATGACATTGCATGGACTCAAAGTCGGCGCAAGCTGCATTAACTCGAAACTGTACTGAATTATCTCCTTCACATAAGCGCACCCCCAATATAAAATCCGAGTCTTCTTTGGCGGTCATATTTATATTTCAGCTTTACCTTTTGCGCGCAGCCTTCTAATTAAACAAGGCTACACTCCTATGACAGGAGCTGACTGTCGTGCCATCGGTCGCTGATAACCCAGCTCTCGGGCTCTAGTAAGCGCCCGATTTAATTCTCCCCTAAAAGCTGCCATATTCATATAGTCCGTCCAGTACTCCGGATAATTTGCATCCCTCGACCACTGTTGCCACTCCTCTCCAGAATGTACACATATCCATTAGGTCAGGTTCTTGGAACGTCTTTGCATTAAAGCTACCCATCTGTCCAGTTTATACTTTGAACGAGGACCCAGTGACATCTTTGATTGAAGTCGAACAATTGCCTGACATCCAACTGATCTCGTAACAGAAACATCTTCTTCTTCTTCAAAGCCTTCAAGATCAATGATGCAATCGTTAGAGGAGATGGCATCGTCCACCAGAGTCACTTGTCGAGGAGTAACACGTGCTTCCTCGCTTAGCTGAACAATTCGATCAGGTAAATCAGAAAGCATGGTGTTTGCTAGCCGATGATGATCCGCAGACATCAGAGGCTTCGTAAATAGATCTGCTATCATGTCTGTTGTTTTTGTTTGGTGAAATTTGATCATACCCGCTTGAACCACATCTTGCAGATACCTGAGCTTCGCTTGGTAATGCCGTGCTTTCT
>OJGN01000032.1_pt1 | contig 9534 bp, 5 predicted proteins | sample 1594801 | NCBI WGS metagenome assembly OJGN01 (sample SAMN05416710, study PRJEB24817) | seawater metagenome | isolation source: Sea water | place: Canada:Atlantic | collected 2013-07 | reverse complement strand
CAACGATTACCATATACACGAATATAACACCAATCAGAGTTAACCTATCTTCTAGAAAACCTGACCTTAACTTAAGGTCAGGTTTTTGTTATGCTGCTTTAGGCTAGGTTTTGTATTTCCATCGACGCCTATTTGGTTCTTATATGCTGGGGGGTGGTTTAGAAACAGCTTGCTGCTTATTTAATAAATTTTCATGGATATCGAACGCCCTTGACATTTTAGCACAGTGCGATTGCCTATGTCGCGTGGACTTAAACCATGACACATGAAGTGTTTTTACATCGAGAACACCACCCACATACATATATATCTAACAACCTGGTGATGAAGAGTAATGGTAATCTCAGTATCATGAAGTTGTTTCCCGGGATGTTTCAGCAGAAATTCATCGCAGGATTATTACATACAGCCATATTGGTAGTTAAAGTAAAACATACACGAGCACCATTTGCATGCAAATGGAAACTATCCCATAGAAAACAAAAAAAAACGAAACGGAATCCGCTTCTTATTTGCTCCAGGACACTTCAAAAAAATATGGTTTCAAAGAGCGCTTCCTCGTGGTGGCTTCGGATGGTTTTATTTATTGATGTGGGTGGCTACGTTATCTATTCATATGATAGCAGTGGCAGAGGTCGCTTTCTTCCTGTCACCAGTTTTACCAAGCACGGTATAAAGAACGACTGCACGCACAGTACGTCACTCACACGCGATCCTCTATTCCACCGTTTATAACGGCTGTGACTCTTCCGCTCATAATCATCAAATTGGTACTAGCCTTGAGTCTAGCGATGACGAGCAGCTTTCCTGTACCAAAGACCTGGAGAAAAACATACCAAAGGTATTTTATTTCAGGAGATATAAGCCGGGCAGCTGGAAACGTTTTGGATAGATTTGTCAAGTTGGATGATCATTCGTGTTTTAATTGAATACCAGGCAACCTTTAGAGAGCCACAGATATCATAATACCCAGGTACTTTATATTAGAAGACATAAATCGGGCAGTTGAAAATGTTCTAGATAGATCTGCCAAGTCGGATATTTATGTGTTAGTTTTAAAGATAATACAGCTGGAAGATTCCCTACACACCACCCAGATACCACATTCAGATAGAAACAGATTAACTGATAATCACTGAACACCTAAGTTTGACTATGGCAAATCATTTTTATAAGGATCATCTTTGACAATGACGGCACCGTTTTGTGTTCGGAATATCAAGGTAAGGTGCATGAGGCGCGTCATCGGCAACTGCTTCCACCCACTATCACGCCTTCGCTGCGACGTATCTTTGTATTCTATTCCATTCAAGTTCAAAAAAATATAGCGCCAGAGCGGGAATAGCACTGGTGCAATTGTACTTGTATTTGATGCTAGTAGAGTTGGGGGATTCTGGCGATCAATTTGCAAATTTCGCCAAACAAAAAATGTTGAATTCCACCCACACCGCGCCTTGCGCCTAATTATCCTGTTTGCGCATACGCAAAATTTTCACAGAGAAAAATCCGTAGAGCAAAATATTTCTCAGCGCAGAAATAATACAGTCGGTGTTCACAATCCGAATATGGATCACGATCAAGCCACCGCTTGTGTACATGGCCTAATACAGGTCTGTTAGTCACGTGCATGTTGAAGGGCGCTATATACATATGGTTCTTTCCGACGGTGTGCTTGCTTTAGCACGAATAGAGGTGCCTTCATTCACCTCCACAGTAGCCAGGACGCACGTTCAGTAGCAGCTCCTTTGGAGTCGCTGGTATTTAGCTGCGTCAGATTTTTTATGTGCTCTGATTGCCGACTCGTCCATGGAAGGTCGGGACTGTGAGTCATCTTTGTCGCTATACAAGCGCAGTGTGCGCTAGACCAATAAACGAAAATTAAATTGCGAGATAAACACCAAAGGGCGGTTCATTTGGGAATTATTAAAATGCAATTCTGAATTTTATTCGCAAACAAAAAAAGACAAGCCGACTTTCGCAGGCTACTATGGCGATTTAGCGCACTTCCAAATAAACTTTCGTTGGACCCAGGCGATTCCAAGACTCGGCTCCAGTTGTGAGATCAATTTTTGTGGTATTCTCTGATATTTGGTCCTCAGAATCCAGAGTCGTAGTACCGGTCGCCAGAATGCCCACGCCGTACAGTCCGATACTGAGATCCACTTACACGTCCTCGATGGGTTCTTTCGACCGGGTACGGGCTTCGTGAATCATCTTCATAAAACAACCCGGGGTCATCGTGCTCGCCTCTCAAATCATCCCAAGGCGCATGGGCTTCACGTTCGTGGTTCATAGAACCCCCTCTCCAAGGCCCTTCCATTGCGGACAAGTGCCCGTGACGACCTTCGTTTCGATACCGGGACGACTGAACGGTTCTTTTCATTGGCGGAGGCCCGTCATACGTTGGAGACGCGAATGGGTTCCCTCGGATTGGTTCTTGGTTCTCTTCCCGAAGTCGCTTTGGATATTGACGCTGCCCCTCTGGCAAAAGTTCATCTCGTGGTCCTAAGAATGCAATTCGCTCCTGAAGACCCTGCAGTAAGGCTGAAATATTTGATAGCTCGCGATTTGGTTTATGTGTACCTCCATTATCATTCCTGGTCGTTTGCTCAGGTGGCTTGTTGAAGCTAAGTGGCTGGCTCTGGTCGTTCAATATTTCTTGTTGCTGTTTCATCTGCGCAGCCAAATTCTCCACTTTTTCAGTTTTTTCTGTAACAGCCGCCAAAGCAATTTTTAGCGGTTCCATGAGTTGGTTGACTACAGCACTCGCACTAGTCTCATCTTCAGTCTTTTCGTTCGATGCTACTCCGGAAAGGGCACTGGCTTGGGTGTCTATCTCGGTTTTTTGTGTTTCTATCAATCTTTCGTACTCTGCCTCCTTGGCTGCCAAGTCTTTATTCAACTTGACCAGAGCTCCACATTTATTCTTTTGAAGATCCGCCTCTTCTTTCGCCGCCTTTAGGTCAAATCTTAGTTGTTTCATTTCGTTTTTATAGGTATTGTGCAAAATTTTCTTAAGCTCAGTATTTTTTATGAATTCCTTGGCGGAAGGCGAATGTGCCTTGCACAAAGCACGGCAATCTTCATCGACACCAGTCACTTTCCCTTTTTTAGTCCTCACATTTCGTCCAACTTCTGCCATGCATACCACGCACGCTGCGTCAGGATGCTCGAGTGTGCTAAGGGTCTGTTCAAGTTTATCCTTCAAAATGTCCCTTTCGGCGGTAGCATCTAAATAAGCTGCTCTGTGGTTTTCTGCTTCAGCTAGTAGTTGTTCTAGTTTGCCACCGAGCTTTGTATTGTCTTGAATAACCTGAAGACACACGGTACTGTAGACTAGACTTCTCACATCGCCCTGATTGGAAGCCAGTTTCTTGATCCCTTCATCGACCTCCTGTTTGAAGAACAGTTCTGCCTCCTTTTTATCTCCAAGGATCTTTTCTACTTTGTCTCTTATTTCATGCAAAATTGTCATTCGACATGAACTTTCCTCTGCTGCATTTTCACAGTTTCTGTTCGCAGCGAGCTTTTCACTACCTTCATCATGCACGTGTGAGCCATTTTTAGCCATTTTCGTATCATTTTGAGCGCACACGTCAGCTTTTTCCACTGCATCGACGGTATCAGTGAGAGATAAAAGTGCTTTTGTAGGTGAATCCAGGTTCTTATTCTCTTCGTGACTAACATTCATTGCAGATGACCCAGTTGAATGGGAAATGGACTCCTTTTGTATCATAGGTTCGATAGGATCTTCCTCCGGCATCGCTTTATCTTTTTGCAGTGATTTGCTGCCCTCGGTAGTTTCCTCTATTTTAGAGCTTTTATGTTCCGATCCAGCCGTAATGACGGGTGCAGCATCAAAAGCATCTAAGAAATGATTCGTATGAGTATCTTTTGGGGTTGTTGAGCATAATACCCCCTGCAAAAAGTCACTTTCTGCTTCTGTTTTCACTGAAGAGCTTTCATCATTACCCGCGTTTGTCTGCGATATTGAATCCTGAGATTTCATCTCAGGCTCATGATGCGTCGATGATATAGTAATTTCGCTCGTCTCTTCGATACTTGCGTCTGATGAAGTTTTACCCTTGGTTTTAGGTATTTTCTTCACTACTTTTTTCTTCAGCGTCATTGTCGTTTTTGCAAAATAGGTTTTTTTTGAATTTTTCTCCCATATACAATTCAAACCTATCGCATCATCAGTTTCAACCAATGGAACGCAGTTTTGAGTATCTTTTAATTCAATATAACTGTAAAATTACGTTTGAATACTGTCCATATATTGTGTGTTGCTCTCTCGCCGGAGACTCTCGAGACATTATTGAGAAGGTTATGCTTGTTTTATCTACTCGCTTGGTGTCCAAAATCTGCTCACTGACATGAAAATTTTCACTGTGCTCCACAGGAAATAATATGCCCTTGAACTTCCGGAAATCACTTTCTTTTTGCTTGATACTCAGTCTATTTGGACTTATGGAGTACTTATCGTCATGTTTAGATATGGCGAATGAGTGTCAAGAAGGGCAGGCAGAAGTAACCTACAACCCGCTGAGTAGTTTCTCTCCGACAAATACAGTCCCCGCACGAAAGCAATTTCCAACAAGTCAACCAGAGTGTTTGATATCGAGTGCTGATATGTGGAATGAGCGCTGGTATTCCAAATGCGTATTCAAAGATACAAAGGATGCCGTTCTACGAACTCGCCTCGTGAATCCAACTGCTTCATATATGGCAGTTATTGAAGCATGTCCCGATACATGCCATCAAGGGAAAACGTGCCTACGAAACCATGGTACCCATCTTTCGGATATGGTCTTTCGAAAACGCATTGCGTTTTATGAGCTCAAAGTTAACCAGCGACTTGATTACGTTGTTGGCCTTCTCGAGGCACATAACAATCTGACCGGCTGTTTTGCTGAATATGAAGCCCGTACAGTAAATACCAAGGAAGGCGATTCTAGAATGGGCCACTACAATTGGAAACATATGGTTCCAGATGAAAAAGGTGGTTTCATCGAAGTATGTCCTGAAAAGTTTGCTTCCGTGTATGGCATGTCCATGGGCATGTTGAAGCGAGCGAAGAAGAGGATGTACGACAAGATAAAATCTCCGAAATCTGCGCCAGAAACGGGTTTCAACAATCGGTCGAAGGAATGTGACCAGCTCTACAAAGATAACTGTGGGGATTCTGATGAAGTAAGTTTTCTTGTGAACTGGCTGATTAACTGGGCCAAAGAAGGGTTTGCGGAAATTCAACCACACGGTGATTCTATTAACCAACAAAGTGAAGAAGATACCGTTTATCGTCTTCATTTTCGGAGTTGGAAGCTGATATATGCGTGTTATATGGTGGTTGGGGAAGAAACTGTGAACAAAGTCGACATCAAAAAATTCAAAGAAGTATTCAGAACACATCCAAAATTACGGAACATTCATCGGTCGCGCCAGAAAGCAAATTTTGCTATTTGCTCTATTTGCGAGAATAATCGGCAGAAGTTTTTGAATACTTCGAGGCACGATATTGCAGCTCGTGATAAGCTTGCTACAGAATGGATCCGGCATCTCGAGTACATTACCGCTATGAGAGATGTATACAACGCAAACATAGTTCAGGCTGTAATGAATCAACGTGATTACCTGTTCATGGAGTGCGATGGTTGGACGAAGACGGCATCAGTTGTAAGTGCCGATTTGTATGGTATTTTGTATTTAAACCGTATTTTGCGTCGTGATGAGCTATGTTGTCTGTCTGTTGTTAGCTCCCGCATGAAGGCTTCCAAAAAACGAAATTGCTCTCTTCAAAACAAAGGTCCACTTCTAGATGTTTGACTACGAATTCTCATTGGCTTATCTTTTTTTCAGATATCTTTTTTGTTTAATTTGTACTAATAATAATACTACTTGTCAGATTGGAACTGAAGGTGATGGGTGTTTTAATCCATGGTTACGGAACCCTTTGTTACTGCGCTGACGTCAACAAATTTGCAAGTACTGGAGCTGATTATACCATAGAGTGTCTGCAGAGAACTCTTGAGTATCTGCAAACAGCTAGTGATTCTCCGTGGAAAAACCAGGCTCTCCCTTCAGTCTTGAAACTTCAGATTGATAACTGTTCTGACAACAAATGTGCGGCAATACTCGGTTTTGCAACGATGTTGGTACACACGAAAGTTTTCCTAAAAGTTGAACTCCACTTCTTACCTGTTGGGCACACACATATTCGTACGTTCGTGATTTTGAAATTACATATTGATCCTTGTTAATACTGCCTAAACTATCTATTATCTTCGTGCTCTAGGTATCGATCAGCAGTTTTCTGTTATTAATGCCTCTTGTAAGCGTGAGGGCGGGGATCCACCCCTGACGTTCCCTCTCTTCATACAGCGGGTTAAAAATGCCTTTGATGACGAAAAAAAGAGAGTCAAGGAAGTATGACTATTACGAGGGGTCCATATGTGGAGTAAGTTGTTGATACCATGTATTGATCCCAATATCGGAGGTTATGGACGTACTCAAGACAGTGGTCTTCAGATCCACTATTTTGAGTTCAAAGCTAATTCGTCCAAAAAAATAACTATGTCATACAAGTTTAACTCAACTGAATCGATTCTTTATCCACACCCAGTCGAGCAGTTTTTGAATGTTGATGGAAGAGTAGAAATTCGGGGCCAACAGTACACGGTAAATGGTATGAAAATGACTGGTGACGAGAATGGACATCCACAGTACACGATTTCTCTCCAAGGTAACGATGGAATGAGGACTTTCAGTACTCCTCAGGAGGGGATTTTGATGTTTCCATCAGAAATTCCTGATATACAGTTGCTTGGATTGCATCCTATTTCTGAAGGCTATACAAAAATTCTCACTAACTTGGAAAAAACCATAGATTCACTCAAGTTTCATGAGCATGCTTCAATGGTGCGACTAGATGCATTCAGTTGGTGGAATACGTTCATTCAGGAAGAAAAGTTGGTTGTTGAAATGTCAGATTCGGAGTATAGGTCAGACGTTGACTCGATAAGATGGTGTGCTCGTTCAGTCGAAAAGAACCCTGAACGAGATTTAAGAGAAAACTCCACTTCTATTTCTGCTACTCCTACATCAGTTGAGCTATTTGGTCCAGTAACACATGAGCGGTGGAAAAAAAACACTCTGAGGAAGTGTGTAAAGGCACTTTCAGTTTCTACTCGCACTGGTAAAGAGATGCTGGATTCTTCGGTGGTACGATATGCAAAAGGATCCTTCGGAATCGCCCGTTTCGAGTGGTCCAATTCTACGCCGAAATCGAATCGTAAGGGATTTCATCTTCGGTTGTGCTTGATTCAGTTTACTGAGGACGTTACTGATGGTGATATTGAAGATCAGGGGGATACTGATGTGCTGTGGTATCGGTCAACAGCCAAGACATTTGGAGGTCAGTGGAGAAAGTGGCTCGTTGGTCAAGGCAGACGAACACAGAGAAATAAAAGACAAAAAAATGAGTCGGAATGGATAAGCAAAATTCCAGTGGCTGATATTATTACGTCGGTGAATGTGAATACGCATGATGATGGATATGTGAGGATCAGTGCTGCCAGTATTCGTGCGGTAGAGGAGCACTTAGCAAGTCAAAGTTATGATTCAGATTCCGAAGAAGAAGGGCTTCACTAGAATTGCGAGTGTTACAGTATTGTACGTATGTCACTATAACGACCTATATGCCTGAGTTTTTTTGAAGGACAAATTCATCTTAGATCGGCATGATTGAAGCTGATTTGAATAATTAAAGACAGAAAGCGCAATACATCAACAAAGCTATAAGTCGCTGGTTCTAGCAAAGAATATAAGCTGAATTCAAGTTACCTGGCACTGAAGGAAAATTTTAACAGCGTGAAATCCAAATGTCTCATCTTTTTTTGTGGATGTTTGCTAGATGAATACGATTTGAATTAGTTCAACACAGCTCAGATGGCGGTTGTTTTATGCAAAGCTCCAAATGCTATTTCAAGATCTTGATCTTATTAGCACCATCACACCATCCCACAATTACTGTTGTGAAGTACGAAAACAACCCGGCCGTGTCTCAGGTGTTTATGCTCTCTCGACCGAAATACATGTGCAATAAAAGTAAAGGATGCATATGTATAAGTAAATAAAAGGGACGCGTTTATGCATTACAGACGAGTCAAAGTTGCTTGGCACTATATACCATGTGCGAGTGATGAACAACCGAGACGAGTCAGATTGATAATTTTTTAGATCGTATTGTTAGGTAAAAGCATTATCACACATGGTTTTCTAGCACATGCAAATGCAAATGCATATTTTTGGGGTTTAAGCACCACACTGCAAACGCACACCAGGACTTTTTTGCTAATCCAGAAGGGGAATTCAGTCCACTGCAAATCGGACGTTCGTCATTTCGGCAGAGCACTGAACTTTTTGCTAAAAGAACTTGTGCAACTCTTCTAGTGCTCACCTTTATGTAACGCGAGTGAAGTCAAGTAAAATGGAATAAAAAATCCACCAACAGCTCCAAGTCAAAGAACACATAAACCAAGATGGCTATTATGTTTTGCAGATCACGAAGATGATGCTCGCGTTACATTCAGCGCCTTGGTCCGAAACGAAAACTGACCACCTCGCGTGTAAAATTTTATGTGGTTTTATAGCGCGAAATTCAATGAACGCCGACCAAAAAAAAATTCTGCTTGAGGATGTCATTTGCGCGATTTGATCATCTTCTGACCTAGATTTTATTATCAAAAGGCCTGTTTGGGCGATTTACTTTATTCCAGCAAACCGCACAAACGCAAAAACCACACAAACGCAAATCATTTAAGAATGATATTCGGCTTTACCAGGAGTGATTCTTTTTTTGGCTTACATAAGGTGAGGGAGGAAGGGAATATAAATGACGATTGATCTCAGGGCATCGTTGACAGTGACGTCACTTAATCTTCAACTACCCCCCCTTTTCACAAGCCGCCACCACATCCATACGTAAAAACATGTCACTCCTCTTTATAACAATATGCCACTTTTTATATTAAATGGCGAAACACAACCCAGTTTTTTCAGAAAAACGAAAACCGACAACGGCTTCATACTCCGCCGATTCACTTAACCGCGGTCTCAAACGTTTAGGGGTCAAAAGATACATCTAAATGCCATCAGCTGGTTTATCTGTGTATTTAGCTGTATTCAGCAAAGTTGTGGCTTTCAGGATCTATTTTGGGTTTTTTCTGAATAAAAAAATTGACTGAGAACAGTTTGTTTGAAGTTAGGGAAAAAAATTAAAAAAGCATAGTAAATCCTGGATTCCATAGGGTCCATATCTTCCCATGAAGTGACGTAAAAAGGGCAAATCCGGTCGTTTTCAAGCAAAGTAAAGCCCGGAAATGGGAGATTTAGGCCAATGTTCGTATTAAATGCGTGTTCCCTGGAAGAAAATGGAGTTGAGGAGCGAAATTGTCGGTGAGACTCTCATATTTTGGCTTGGCCTGCTAACTCTACACTCAGCCATATTATCATAAAATCACGTAAAAAGTGCGT
>OJGN01000031.1_pt1 | contig 9593 bp, 9 predicted proteins | sample 1594801 | NCBI WGS metagenome assembly OJGN01 (sample SAMN05416710, study PRJEB24817) | seawater metagenome | isolation source: Sea water | place: Canada:Atlantic | collected 2013-07 | reverse complement strand
CCAGGGACTCTCATGGCCATGCTGTCGCTGAGGACGAAGAGGATGATGAGGTACTTCTTCTTTTCATGCTATACGATGTGTGCTGTGATGTGATGTGGTATGATGTGATGTAATGTAATGTGGTATGATGTGATATAGTATGATATGATGTGATATGATGTGGTATGATGTGTTGTGATGTAATGTGGGCATGATATGATGTGATGTCATATGACGTAATATGCTCACACGCATAACATGTTCAATCATCACTAGGTATCATCCCATCACTACGTATCATCCCTCCTCATGATGATCATGGCTTGGTTCTATTATTATTCTCATTCTATATTACCTCCAACGAAATTTCGTTCAATTCCCCAACCTATCCCCGACCCTCGTTCCTGCTTCCGTCACACTTAAACATAGACATCGTCTCACTTATCTGATCCTTGATATGGTCTATCTACTCATATATTCCGTCCAGGAACCCAACAACCATGAGAGTGATAAACCCGTCCCCTCCTTCGTGAAGCGGAACGTGCTGTCCCCTAACGACGCCTTGGTTTTAACAAAATGTGCCAGAGACATGGGCTTCGACCTCGGTTCTAATAACTCGCAAAGCCCGAGGACGCGGAGCCAGTTTGGTGCATTGGGTAGTCGCTGTCCCCAGGCGGCCTCTTCGAAGGGCAGTGGATTGGATTTCTCCACCATCATTTGCCAGGCACCCGGACGCAACCCCATCTCCCAGGAGACGAAGGACCGAATGAGCCAAGCGGATGCAATGAAAGATGCAGGAGGGATAGGCGCCCTCCCCAAGATAGACGGCGAGGCTCTTGAAATTCTGCGTGATATTGACACTCAGTTCCGGAAATCCGTAGGCGGGAAGTACTTAGACCTCGGTTTCGTGCAAATTATGAAAATGGAAGGAGGGACGGTAGTGGAACCCCACCGCGACGGCGTTAACGACGGCGACTTAGTGCTCGTGGTCGCGGCGCAGGGCGTAGCCCAATGCATGGTCGAAGGGGAATCATTTATAATGAATCCCATGGATGTGTACGCTTTGCGACCGGGGGAGCAGCTACATTCCGTGCGAGCGTTATCTGGACCCCCGCGATACGTCTTTACGCTACGCTACTTCAGTCTTGGGAACAGTAACCCAGACGTGTCGAATCTGCACCTTTGGAGGACCTCTGAAGGCGATTCTACGGCGGAAGTGATGGTCGAAGGACCTCTGACGCAGGAGGGGGCGGAATCGAGCAGTGATCATCTGATTGGGCATCAGCTTGTGTACCAGTGGGCAGGGTTCGGAAAATACGCCGGAGAAGTCGTCAATCGAGTTCCGAACTATGATGTCCTCAAGCCACGATACCATGTCAGGTTCACGTATAGTACTGAGCCTCTTGTAATACCGAAACGCACCATCGAGAAGGGCATAGGACAGTGGGACGGCTTGACCCAGGACGAGAGGACAGAGCTCCTGGCTCGCGACTCGCACACGGATGATGGGACCAATGGGACAAACGCTTCGTTAGGGGGACCGCTTTCAGAGCATGACAACGGGCCGCCGAAGCGACCGCGTCTGTGCGCTTCGGAGGTAAGACTTGCTCATTCAGCACTGTTCTAAATGATCTTAATTAATCTGCTCTAGAAGGCACGTGAGTTTGCAATAAGATATAACGGGATGTTAATATGCGGTAATGATTATGTTAATACTCGTTATATAACCTTATAATTAGGGAGGCGCGAACGGGCCACTCGCAGACACACGCGTCGAAGGGAGGAATGAAAACGGTAATACTCATGAGATCAGCCTTGCATTAGCGTTTACGTTTAATGCGAACCTGGAGCCGGGTAGTTGCGAAGACGAAGGTGAGGGATTCGTTAGAGATACGGTACGCCTGAATGCAATGTGGGGCAACGAGTCAATGGGCAACGAGTCAGTGGGCATCGCTGTCAGTATTGTTGAAGCGGATGTAGTAACATCACCACGGTTCCTACGGTCTGATTTTACTGCCACGGGCCGCAGGGGGTTCATAACAGCGCTTCAGGAACATGTTAACAAGTATCAATTGGAACCTTGTATTAGGGAGATTTTTCTAGACTACCTTTGGATGCCCGATTCCTGGGCTGTTAAGAGATATGGGAAGAACGAATACGGCTTGCTGAGCAACATACTGGAGCTTGGAAAAAGGATCAGCCCCTCGGTACACATTAAGGACGGCGGAGTTGTGATTCTACCGATCCCCTGGCAGTTCTATCATGGAATAGTGACGAGTAAACACTGGGGGCAATTGAAACTATGGTACTTTGTTGATTATATAGCATACAACGATGCTCAGTCAAGCGCTCTAGTAAGTAGTGATATGAGGATCAGGGACGTGATTCGTCGCCTTGGAAAAGACGTGGAAGAGGGCTTAAAACTACTGGCAGAGAAAGGGGAGCCGTATGATACGATACAAACAAGGGAGTCGGAACACTGGAGTGGGAAAGATGACATCTTCATGAGGCTTACGCGAAGGACCCACGGCATTTAGATCCTATGCGGATAATAGGGTCATTGGTGGAATCGGAGGTAATAGTGAAGGGTACCAGACTAATTATTACGACGCCTGTATTCCCGCACGATTATTAGGAAGGCACGTTTCATGAATGAGGTTCTGATTGATGACGTCATTAGGCATTGGATGATGAAATGCCATAGTTCTTGAAGTTGACTGATGACGTCATTAAGTTCGGGGATGATTGATGACGCAAGAGCTCCTCATGTATCATATACTGCTCACGTGATTACATACAACAGGCTGACGCTACTGAATTTGTTTTGTTGGACAGATTGCTTCACTACGGCTGTCTCGGATGGCGTTTTACGGGTTATACTTTGTTTCACGACCATGGCTGGGGTGTTCGCGTTTGATATGGCTGCAACCAAGCGTATACGTCCGCTCATGAAGCCGTATCGGTTTTGGATCCAACCCCGAAGTGGGTTGTTCCATCGAGATTATCACGATGGAAAGAGAAGGAAGTTCAATGAGCTGTTTCCTGAAAAGCACGTGTCCATTAGCAAGCAAACTCGTCGGCTGACTGAGTACGCCTATGGTCCCCTGATGCTGGCAGGTACGTACCACCTAGAACGATGAAAGGAGAACTGGCTTTGTTCACAAATTCGGATCTCACCTCCTTTGACTCAGACTTCTGTTTTGATTGGTATTATTATGGACTGGTCGAACAAAATATCGTTGAAGAGTACTTCGGTGACGTCAACAACGGTGCTGCGCATGGAGGTGGAGGTGGTTCGGAGGAAGCTGTTGGTAGCGAGCAGGGTCAGTGTGTAGAGGTCGAGACGACGCATAAGGTCTAGAAGAGTGCGTCCTCCTGTTTGTATATGAACCGTGATCCCTAGTGTCGTCGTGCCTTATTATTATCTCTTCTTTTATTTGTTACTCAGCCTCTGGAGAGTGCCCAACCCCCCAGTGGTACAGCGTCCCACAACGGAGCAGTGGGGGGGTGGGCGTTCTGCCCGGAATGCCTAAAGCCCATCGTGCCTTTAGACGACCCGGATGTTGACAGAGTACTGGGAAACCACTTACAGAACTGTTTTGGACCTCGACCGATGCGTCGTCGCGTTCCACCGAAGGGGCACCTCGAATCAAGCGATGAGGTAAGGCACTACGAAAGTTCCGTTAATAGCACCCTCTTCGTCTCTATCACGTATGAAGCCAAATGCACGAGTTCGAATCAAATCACAAACACCGGTACACATAATTATTTTCCATAGTAACATGCAGTCCTCTCCGTCGTGCAGGAACAAGGAGACGAGGAGGCAGAAGAACGCGATGCGAGCCGGGAAGCACAAGAGCTCGATTCGTACATGCTTAAAAAGAACGTTCCACCACGAGGACTCCCTCGACTTACTTCGCCACCAACAGCACCACCAGCATCAAATACCCCCGATGTAAGAGCCATACATATCGCCCGCTAATCAGTAACAAGCATGACGTCACTGCATCACTTCCTGTTCGTCTTAAATTACAAGCATGGCATTTTGCATCCCATCCTATTCCCGCACGGTTGGTATAATAACATTGGTTGAGGAAGGGTATACCCTATAGTGAAGGGCTGGGTTCGCGCTTTGACATAGACAACGAAAATAGTAGTACGTCCTATACTGCAACATGCAAGAAGTGTATACAGAACTCAGTTTGATTGTGTGTTTCGCAACACAGGAGGATAGTGATATTCCACCGGTACCTGAAATTCGATCTTTTTCACGACACGTTATGAACGGGTACTTCAAATCTAAAGCTGACGTTCAGTATAAAAACATGGCAGCACAAGAGCTTCTTGTGCTCATGGGTACCCTTCACAATGCAGAACATGATATAGGGGACTGTTTTGATCCCGTATCCCACGTTCCTACACAAGAATACTTGCATAGCATGGGTGCAATGTTGCATTCACTGTCAGAATATGCCAAACATACAAGCCCGAAATCAAAGGACGACCGTACGGCGTCCTTTACTCCAAAATCAAGTTATTGGACTGATCTGTTCGGGAGTCAAGAAACTACAGCCAGGGGCTTCACAGTAATCCCTGTCTGGCCTCCCATGTTCGCGAAATTCGTTGGGGGGTGTGGACTTTACATGGCCGAGGCGAAGCGTTACGTTGAGTTGCTCGGTGATCCAGAACGGCTATTTTACATGCCAGTGGCTATTGCGATGACTAGTCCCAGTAGAGATGACCGGTATAAGAGAACTAGTAAGCAATATCCCATGGAGTTGCTCAACGGTGATTTCGTCTCAAATACACAGGTATTCCTTTTATGTTCCAAAGCGACCTTAGCATATTGTCATGTTCTGGACCCATCACTGTTCGATTACTACGAGCTTGACAACTACCATAATTGTGCTTCGCTTTCGACTGGTTGGGCACGACCCTATCGTAACATCTCACAGCAGTTCCACGACGATTGGGAAAGTAGAGTACACCCGTCTGATGACATAATGCGGGATCAACTCAGAGGGGAATTATCAAGTGTGTCGTTTTCTATAAGCTATATTGGGATGCGTTCCATTGATTTCAAAGTAGGGTCTTGGGGATGTACTGATCGTGTATTAGATATTCCAACGACACGAGTGAATACGAATAGTGGCTCTACCCTACTTTGGTCTGCAAGGACTGTTCATTGTGGCGTCGGGGGGTATAAACGCACAAGTAGTAGTTGTCATGGCTATGGTATCTTAAGAGGTACGATACTTCCGACGAATAACAAAAATGTTTTTGTGACGACTTGCGGACATTCCCCGCTAGCATAAGTGATCCACTGACTGTCTACAATGCGCTTGTCGCTGTATTGAACCATATCGTTTCTGTTACACAGAAGCTGCTTGACGACGTTACCCTGACCGCGTTGAAGGAGGTCGACGTTCGTGCGTCGTCATACCGTGCTGGTACTCCGTTTGTCGTGTCGTGGATTAACCATGGTGAAGAGAAAGTTACAGGGCACCCTTCGGTATCCGTGGAAGTTATAGACCCCAAAGAATTACCGAAGACTTGGCATGAGGCACAATCGATGAAGATCACCAGCACGACCACAATTTCATACTACAACAACGAGACGGAGGACCTGGGCGATGTACCTATAGGTGACCTCTACGAAGTGACCCCCTCAGAGCTGCGCACACTTGCGATTTCTAACGTTTCGAATGACGATAAGTCCATGCAACTCCTCGTTGTTGCTAAGCAGCTCCACGCAAAAAAACTCATTTACGAACCACCGGACATGGTGTGCTGGGTTCTGATCGTTCAGCCACCTATTAAGGTTTCCGACGCAGAAATCTTGATGTACCGTCTGTATTTGCAGATAATCAAGAACCCCTTCTTTCAGAAGCGCGCCGGGACTGCATTGGCTAGTGATGGTCACGAGGAGTTCCTCAAAGTCATGGCTGGTGGAGCCACGCCTGAGGAAGAAGCAAGATGTAGAGGCATGTACTATGTACGGAAGTCGATGCTACGAGACTTTCTAGTTCAGCTGCGGAGGGCTTTTCCCGACAAGACCAAAAGTGACGCCGATCGACTTGGCATGTTGTTCGATCAACTCGTCGGGGCGATGCATGGTATCGATCTTGCGGATCTAATGGCTGGCCCAATAGAAACGATACTTCTATTCCTACGTTGGCTTGCCCTTTCTCTTCGAACTCTCTTCACGTTTACCTACCTCATCGAACAGCTCATGCGCGGGGGTTTCAAAGAGATCTTGCCATGGACGCGCATGATGTTGGCGTTTCCTCTGGGTGTTCTTAGTTTCCTCTGCGCTGACCAGAATCTCAATACACCGCCCTACTTGATGCTTTGTAACCAGGACATGTTCACGGAACTTGGTTTCCCATTCCCAATACAGTTCTACTCGCTATATGCATGTACATTCGACTCACTGGTGCGTTACCTTCAGCAATTCGGTGGAAAAATGACAGATCGCGCTCTAAGCGATTTACGGAGGGTTGTGGACGCGTACAATACAAGATTCGGATTGCTGCCAAGCCCAAAAAAATACAAAGTATGGGTCAGATGGCTCATGGAACGGGCAACATCACCTACCAACGACCAGATACTAAGGCGATTAACGACGGACTTCCGGCGGTGATTGAACGAAACTTCATATGTGCCACTAAAAATGCGCACCGAGGGCGTTGACAAATCGCACAAAAATGAACAGGTCTTATGCGTCTCCCTCTTTTCATCCTAATCAACCCACATACCCTCCACCCGCTCCTTGTCGTATATGAGGAATCTGATATTCCAACCCCAAACGGAGGAGGGTGCATTGACCCGTGTTTATTTTCTGATGGCTCCCTGGTGATCTATCTAGGTGGGAGGGGGGGTCTACCTCCCTAGTTGCAGCGCGGTCTTCATAAGGGGGTTTCCAATGAACGTTCCAAAATGGGGTCGGCTTTGTACCCACCACACAGGAATGCGGGAGGCTGTGATTGTTTCAGGACGGTGGTGTGTGTCATACTGCTCTTGCATACCTGGTGAACTTTTCACGGGGGAATGTCTATCTCCCTAGTGGCATGCCGCGCCAGAATGTAACTTGCTTGTATTTGGGATATATTCTCCGGGATGTGTCGTTAGTGCAATCGTGCCAAACTGTAATTCGTTTGGCTCTAGAGAATCATCTCCCTGATGTGCTCATGGTGAGTGAGTCCGCGCCAAAACACAAATTGTCTCGGTTTAGAATATATAGAAAGCAATGGGTTCTTGGTGAGTCGCGCGAAAGCTCACATATAACCGTGGCCGCATTCAACAAACAGGTTACCAATGGCCGTTCCTGCAGGTTTTGCTCCGCTATATTCCTATATATATAAGAGAATGATAGGAACAGAGCGGAGCGAAGCTCGGAGGACCGGCCGTTGGTTACCTGGTTGTGAAATGCGGCGACTGAGAATATTTTAGCGCGACCCACCAAGAGAACATCTCGGAGAAATTGCATGAATGTGTTCTAAAGACAACTGAATATTATATTTGCGCGATTCAAAATGTGCACATCAGAGAGGAAATGATTTAAAGCCAAACACATCTATTTTGGCGCGACTCATGAAGCGCACATCACCGAGAATAAACTCTAAATCCAAACATATTATGTTTTGGCGCGACTCACCAAAAGCACATCACCGAAAATTCATTCTACACCGAGACAAATTATATTTTGGCGCGACTCACCAAAGGTAAAATTCGTTATCTCGGCTAGGGTGGTGATATGTCACTATGTTATATCACTGATTGGTGATCGCCTCTATCCGCTCCAGAGTTCCACCGGTGTCCCTAGCAAGAAAACGCGCTGCTGGTCTTCTTCTATAAGTTAGCTACTCAGTTGCCCGCATCGCGCAAGCATAAGAATAAAGCCACAAGCCCCATAACTTGACAGGTTATAAAGAACTACACAGCCACGCTTTAGTTTCTACACAAAAAGTTCGATAACTCCGTTAACAGGAGTTCGATGTGTGTTATTTTTGTTGTTGTGTGGTGTTTTCTCTGTTTCTTTCAAGATTCGCTTCAAGGTCATACGTTCCTCATAAACTGGGTCTCTGGTGATGACATGTTCCTAAATTCGTCACTTATCTCTCTTTCCTAATAGTAAACGATCCGGGTGATATCATTGTTCCCTCTCAGATATCACAGTTAGTGCTTTTTCGGAACCTGACCGGATCTTTCACTTGCATCCTCAACCTTTGCCTGTTGACAGCCTATTCATTCGGATTCCGTTTTTCGGTCCATTCAGTCTTGAAGCAATCTTGTGTTCTCTGAGAAACATCAAGAGTTGACACGTGCTTTCACGTGCTTGCACTTCAACTTGCTGTCCAATCAGCACTTCGCTAGATTCCCCCATATCACTCAACGATTCTCCGGTGACACTCCCTGCATCATCCCTATTTCAGTCTTCTTGAAGTGTTCTTCGAAAATTCGTATGACTGATGCTCAGTTTCCAGTTTCTGATATTCCATTCACTTGTCTTAATTATCAACATCTCATCGTCAATGAATCCTTATTTTAGCCAATGAACTCTCAGCTTTCTAGACGAGTTCGACGTTGAGTAAACTGAAGTTTACGTAATCTCATAAGTTCCATGCCATTCTCCGGATGACATTCATTATCTCCTCCCGTGGTGTCTCCTAATCTCGACTCGTTCGATGTCCTGCCCATGGCAGGCTTGTGACGTCATCCGTCACTTTTGGCGTATTCACCATGTGAATTATGGACCATGTCCTGTTGCCTTCGTGTTTGTCCAGACCATCAGTTACAAAGCTGCACTGGAGATAGCATTCGAAGATCTGAACGATTGATATGACTCACTCATTCAAACAAATAGTGAGCTCCACGTACAAAATCCCAAATCCACATCGGAGTTCAATCAGTTGCTCCAAGATTACAATAACCAGCCAGTGCAGTTGCAATATCTCAAGTCAATGTACAAAAATCAAAGGGCACTCTCTCCTGGTTCTTCCTATGATTTTGACGCAGTCAAGCTATAGTCTCAAGCTCAAGTGCCTCCAGCTCCACCACCTTATCACCTACGAAGAAGCAAAATGCCCCATCTGTTTCATCTGCTACCCGGCTGTTCACTTCTCTTGATTCTGTTATTTTACCTAGATATCATTTCGTGTAGTTGTAGCACATGGCATCTCCAATCTAGGCGCATTTCGCCACTTAGCGCGATCTGAGATTTCCTTGCTCAAATCTCGCCGTATTTTGCCGCTTCCTGTTATCGGACCTCCTTAACTCAATTCTCGCCGCTGACATTTATATCTTGATTTCTTTTATTCGCGTTCCTTTCGTATCCTTGGGTAATGTCCAGTTATGTCCGTATTCGATTGAGCGCTCGGCTCTTTTTCCGCGAATACTACTATAAATGCCATTCTCCCATTTTATTTCCAATGCGCCAATTTTGCTTTGCGTAAATATAGCGCTCAGTTACTTCGTTTTCCCATTCTGGAGCTAAATACCTTCCATGGTATTTGGCGCTGCCAGACTCTGTAAACCTTGTAGTCAGGTGAGTGTTTTTCACAAGCCAAGTACCCTACTCAATACTATACGTTTCAACTCTCCCCTGAAACTGT
>OJGN01000029.1_pt1 | contig 9958 bp, 2 predicted proteins | sample 1594801 | NCBI WGS metagenome assembly OJGN01 (sample SAMN05416710, study PRJEB24817) | seawater metagenome | isolation source: Sea water | place: Canada:Atlantic | collected 2013-07 | reverse complement strand
TAGCGCGCTTACGTATTAAGGTAGCGAATCAGTGGACTTAAGCGACGCTCATGCGAAGAAGTAAAGCAGTTTAGAACTCAGCGCATTTCGCAGATTGCGCTGGTCATTGACTTCTTCATATTTTTGCTTACTGATCGCCTATTGGCTATCTGGTACGAACCAGATTAATTTGTAAGCACAATAGGCAAATTTGATTGGTTTTGTCACACAGGATATTCACTTTCATAAGTTACTGGGAGTTGATCCAAATGGCGGTCACGTCCTACTGATTCATGGTATCTGGAGTTGCAGTCCTGACCCTCTTCTCCCGAGATACGTCACGTTCGGCGGTTTACAATACCCGGCCTCAAGTGGAACATGATAAAGTGTGAAAGCAAGCATCGTGCGTTGGAAGTTGTTCTTCGTCTTCGGATTGTATCTTATCCTATAACAGCTGGATTGGTGCAGTGTTGTCATGCCACTGCGCCGACTATGTCACATCTGATCACACAAGCAAGTTGACTTTGCAAGTACTTCGCTACCGTAGAGACTGCCCATACAGCCACTGTCCTAAGTATGGCTTGCATTAAATGTGGATGATTGTAGTACGCTGTGAATCCATAGGAACGTCTGTTTGGAATGTATATTGATGAACATGTGTTACTCAGAATTAGAACGTAGCAAGTGTTCCGACTCTGACTTTGTTGGTATGACGCATGCGGGTCATACATGATAACGCTGTTAATGACTCGTTGGAGACGTGGTAATATGCCCACGTGACATCATAAAGATGTCATTCAGACACGGTATCGTACCCCCCCGCAGAGTGAAAAACGGATAACACACACGTGAGTGATAAGTCCCGGAGTAAGGCAACGTTGTACGGACGCCGCTCCTCATATTGAACTGACAGACTGATAAGTACGTGATAACAAGTAGATGATGATAAGTGTAAGAGGTATAGTGCCGTTTGCCTCTTTTAGATGATTGAAACCTCAGATATTTTCCCCGGCTGAGACCCCAGCATCGACACTTCACTCACCAAATACAGGAAGCTTCAACAAAGCCCGCAGGGTGTTTTGTCAAGACCCACGCCATGATGATAGGCTCCAATTGACCCGTTCGGGTTCAGACCTCAATTATAATTTTTGAGTTTTCCCTAATAGTAGCCAATCAGACATTTATATCGACCCCACCCATGTCTTGCGTGGGCAAACCCGCTAATTCTTGCCTTGGGAATCGTTTGTTGAATGACGGATTGCTTCCAGAAAAAGACTGATGAAAAATTACACGAAAAAGACGCAGTGCACGTTGACTAAAGATATTCATTCACCATCGAAAATATGTGTTTGTAGCAAATTTTGAAATAACCTTCTAGCTCCCCCCCGTGCTTCGTGACCAGCGTAATAATTGCTGAAGTACGAAATCGCCGGAAAGAATCAATGAATGAGACCAATAGGTAAAGGTACTCAAAAAATTGTAGAAGTAAACATTCACACATAATCGATACAAGAATCTCCTCAAAATGTAGCCAGGTGACCGCGAAATTTAGGGAACAGTGGATTCTGCTCAAGTAAATTAATCACGAAATTGGGTATTTATTTGAATTCTGTACCCCAGAATAACCAGTATTGAGTAAAGGGGACACAATTCGTATTCAACCTATTAACCACCAATGTGGAATTACGATAGTATGAAAAGTGTACGTATCAGAGTAACTGATCCCTTGTATAGTGTGGCAGTATCCAATGAACAATTGTGCATATGACAAATAGTAGTAACTAAGCCAGCTGTTAAAAGCCCTCCATCTTGCTGATAACCAATTGAAACATATGGTGGCAAATAGTAGTAACTAAGCCAGTCGTTAAAAGCCTTCATTCCGCTGATAACGAGTATTCTTGTGTGCCGCTTTCCAAGGGGTAACCCATAGGATTTAAATTTTTAAAAGCAGAGGCAATAAAAGAATAATAACCTTCAATAAAAGATTCGACAAGTCTTCCAGTAAAAAAACAAGTCTCAGTTCATAATCCTGTGACGATCCACCGTAGAAACGGCTTTAATGGTACCATGGCCTTGTAAATTTCTGGCATTCACGGCTTGATCTGACGCGGAAAATCGTTTGCTGTTGGCATCAGCCAGCATACTATCAGTATGGCAGTGGTAGGCTTTCACTATAGAATGGTGAAATTGCTCAAATACCCACGCCCTTCGCATAGCGGTAAATTTTTGATCTCTAGGAATATTCATAGAGGTAGTCTGGTCAAGTGCAGCGGTGGCATCAATAAATATACTTGTGGCCAACTGTTGCGAGAATCCAATTTCATGAAGGAGAAAACGATAACCAAGTGTCGAAGCAAGACAGGCAATAATAGCCATCATTTCTGAATCTTTAGTGCTCCTACAGACCGTGGTACCAAGTTTCGTACGCCCTCCAAATGTGGCATTTGCCCAAACATGCAGGTAACTGAACCAAGAGCGCATCGTTTTCAAATCATTCCCATGTGAAGCATCACTAAAGGAAACAAACTGTTTTGTTGGATTTATGTTGCTAAACTTCAAGCTCTGAACATCTGACTCCAACAGATACCAGGCAAGTTGTTTGCAAGCTGTTACATTCTGAATTGTGTTGCCCTTCGATAAACTACTAGCGATTCTAGCAGCACCATAATGGATATCAAAGCGCCATCCCATGGCAGCCCAAAGACATACTCCGAAAACAGACCGACAATTGAATTCGTTTTCGTCGATAAGAAAGTTAGCCTCGGAAATAGGATCGTTGAGCTGAAAGTTTTCAACCAATGGGACCAGTTTGAAATTGCTAGGGGTAACTCCCACTAATTCACGCAATTTTGTCATTATTTTTGGAGATGAAATTTCAATCTCGACGATATTGTGGGCTAAAACCCTCTTTTGAATCATCATGCCAAGGAATTCTATGATACCTGGCTTCACCTCTCCTGAATCAGGACTCTCAGAGTACTCGGAATCGAAAAACTTTTGAAAATCATCTCGAATAGATCCTTTACTCACGATAAGATTGTCATCACTGTAAACACCAATCAAAATCCAATTATTCTCATCAATCACTTTGTACCAAAGACAAGGATCCACTGCAGACGGTTTCAAGCCAAACCGAGATAAAAATTTGAAGTAAGACTTGAGGTAAATTTTGCAAGCTTTTTGGAGACCATATATTGAGGATTTCGCAATAAACGCATAAGGTTCGGATCCATCAGGCATAAGAGGTGAACAGTTCAGTTGTGACAAACCATCAGGCTTGCGCAGAAATATGGGGGCATCATCAGGATCCATTTTCCCGGAAAGATATGCACCACTCACATCAAGTGCAGATATGTCAGCATTGTGTAAACAAGCTAAGACTAACATGAGTCTCATTGTGTCTAGCGAGAGTGTGGGGGACCACTTATCATCCACGCTATATCGGACCAATGACTGCGCTGCCACTAAGCGAGCTTTATGCCTATTATATAATCCAGTAGAGGCATGTTTCTTGATAGTATACACCCATTTCATTGGAACGGGGGGTGAAACTTTTGAACCCCACTTTTTCTTGGCATCCAGATACTGATCATAAGATACAGGCTCCATGGCATTAAAATGATGATAAAATCTATTCCACTCATCAAGCGTAACCCTTACCCAATCAGAAGCATCGGGCAGCAGCATAGCTTTCTTGAAAGTGGGCGGAAATATTGACTGAGCTCCGGCGAGATTTAAAACGTCACTGTGAAAGACATCACCCACACCAACAGTTGAATAGACCTGACGCAGAATATCTGCATCGGTGTCGCGAGTCGAAATCGATGGTCGCTGCTCAGCAGCCCGCAGCAGATTTTCCACTTTCAGATAATTGTCGGTGGAGATATTTGCGATGCGATTGATGAAATCTTCCTTTGAGCACTTGGGACCATCGGGCTGACCTGCCATGACATCACCAACCACAGAGGCAGAACAAAGATTTTTAATCGACAACTCAAGTTTATCTGTAGTAACAGAAAACGAATCTTCAGAAGAAGAGTGAGTAGGAACAGCAGTTCGTTCAAGCTGTGCGGAAGAGGCATTAAAAATGTATTCAGTTGCGACATCTTCAAGATCTTGGATTACTCTAGAAATCCGATGAACGTCACATACAGACTTCCACATTTCGGGCAGCGTATCAATATGCTGCATAACAGACAAAGCTGGAATCTGAGCATTCGCATCGGGTACTGGAAAGTAAGACGAATGTGACTCAGGCTGACCAGAGGGGGCTTGGTAAAGCCGTACAAATCCTCTGGCCATATCATTTTCAAGATCTGAATACTGAAATTTCTCTCGAAAAGCACCCAAAGTGGAACATTTGGAGTATTTTGAATATCTCTTGGCACTCTTTGAACCCTTTTGCTTGGGATTGACTTCATTGAATTCCAAGACAGTATGATGAGAAGCATTACGAAGCATCTGCTTCTCCAGTTGTGATAGATCTGCCGACTTGGGCAGCGGAAAATTCCGGTTGGATGGGAGCGCGTTCGTATGAACGAAGGCGGAAGCAATATCATCACACGACACACTAGAAGGGATTGGATCCAGGGTAGGCGTCGGCGCACGTGGTAATTGGCTTGAGTCTGGCAAAGCATTGCAAGATTCAATGTCATCAAGGCGTTTTTGGGTCATGATATATTTGTGTCCATCATTGTCCTCGAATGGGACCAATTTTACAGGCATCCTTGACAAAGGATCCAGTTGAACCATCAAGTCATTGGTGATGGTGGCAGAGTTTGTGAAAAGTGACCGAAGGCCGCTGGCATAAGCCTGAGCGGAATGAGACATAGGACCTGGAGAACTCATGACTAAATCAAATCGCTCTACCGAAGCAAGCCGTTTGGAAAAGTCAGAATCAACAACTATATGAGTTGAGGTTACAAATTTTTGTTTGTCTGGCAGGTAAATTTCCCATGCATCGCAGTCATTGGACACATTCATAATGATTCCATACTCTGAGCAAGGCACAAGTTGCGAGCTCCTAGTGCCGAAATTCTTGACCATGCATGAACTTCCCCAAGGTGCGATGAAAACTGAATAATCAGGACCAGCTTTTCTCAGAAGCTGCCACGGACTAGCGCCGGACTTCAAAGGCTCATGACTTGACCCAGGTACAGGCAAGCAGTTCAGTGTATACACAGCATGCAAATAGCACCGGCCTCGAAATTTTGACGACAGGTATGCATGTTGAAGCATAGAGTTCTGGAGATGCAACGCTCGGCCCCTGAAATTTTCGACCCATGAATTGAGCGCGTGTTGGTTTGGAGGAGAAAACGTACAATCAATCCCAGCATCGCTAAGCTTCTGTCTAGTTTCAGTATATGTTTCAGACGGTGCTCCATTCACCCTAAACATAGGGTCACTGTCGCAGTATAGGTGGGTAACTTCTACCTCACATTTTTCTCTTACGAACCGTCTAAGCTCTTCGATAGCCTCCCATACATGAGTATGATCTTTTAACAAAACGGCATATGCATACCTCGAATTATGCTCTACGAAAGTAGCGTCAGTTTTAAACCCTTCGATATCGCCTTCTTGCCAAAACCTACCAAAATCAAAATTCCATGATTGACCGGTCAAATAACTCGAGTCACCAGAGTTGTGTTTGGAACGACGAGGCACACGCCTACTAGGATGGAACCCACGAAGACATGACGGACAGCGACACTTGGATCGTTTGCGTTGAGATTTGGTCAGCTTTGGAAACGTGTCAGTCAGTTTGTGGTCCAATAGGTTATCCAAGACCACGTCACTGCAGTGTCCAAATATTTCATGAAGTTCTTGTCGGTTAAAACGTCTAAGTCCATGAGTAACCGCATTTCCAGTTTTAAACAGTTTATTATTCTCAGTCAAGCAACAGGCCGGATTGTCCACTAATGGATTCATCAGACAGAGATAAACAGATGAGCAGTCTTCAGACTCCAGGTATTCACGTCGCGCTTCAACATCTTCAGAGAAAATTTGAGCCGCCGCACCGTGAAGTAATTGGTCATGCTCAAGCACCTTGATATTCGGAGTCACAAGGTCCTCCAACGCTTGTGACAAATCAACACGGATTGGAGGTGCATCAGTTATGGGGGAGAGCAACAAATTTCCTTGGTCTGACGACATCTGGAATTCACAAACGGTTGCACCATCTTCGATTTTTAAGGGGAACCAATGCCAAGACGGTGTGATAATCCATGATCCAAAGTCACTGCTGTGAGAGTCGAAGAATCGAAATTTGTGCTGCGTAAGTATGTGTCTAGATATAAGTATGCTACGGTTAAAACCTATAGCATCTAAACTCAACTTGCAAGACTCTGACAGAACAGACAAATTATCAAATTTGAAAATAATATCAGCTTTCCCTTGAGAACCAACAATACTACCATCACCAAGCCGCGCCATCATTGGTGAAGGATCCAGTATCAGTCCTTTCCGTCGAGCTAGCTCTTCGGAAATCGTATTCATGCCCGCGCCGGAGTCCATGATACAGGTGACGATCTCAAGTTGTACAGTTTTCGGTAGCGTCTCGAGTAACGCAATTTGCTTTGCAGCCGAGGCCGCAGCCAGCAGGCATGCTGGTTTCCTCTTAAGCGTATGAGGAAAATCGCCTTCAACTAATTGACGATCAGGTATACGTGTCTCCGAGGACGGAGAGAAAGTTGAAATGGGAGACGAATAATCATCTAAAACAGGTTGTGGCTCCGAGGACGAAGAAATATTTATGGTTGTGGGTAGACCCACGGAACAAGTAGAAAGCGCAGAAGAATCCACACCATTGTTGTGAACTACAGAAGAATCCGTAGCAGCGGCTCGAGACGCAACACTTCACGGAGGAAGGTTAGCCGCTTTGAACACAGGTAAGGCATTACCCGGCGACACAGCGGCAGCAGTATTCAGTTTGTTAACGTGGGCACCTAAGTCCTCCACTTGCGATGCCAAGTATGTCATCGAGCGATTCAGTTCTTTGCGCAGAAGCGCTTCGGTCAGTTGAGAACCAGCAGGAGCTGGAGAAGGTTGCTGAGTAGAAACAGAGCAAACATTTGCAGGGAACAATCCCTCTTTTATCAATTCAGCCAGTACGAGACGAGCCTCTTCACCCCGGAATCGATTTGTGAAGCATGTTAGTTTCGAGTTTGAATCATCAAAGTCGCACGGATTCTCGGTTTGCCCAGAGGACGGACGGTTGTTGGCAAAGTCACGTCGCTGTTTCATGTAAGGCATTTCACAGGCATGATGACCAGAGCCGTCAGCGAGTTTGGTGCAGTGAGTGACACAGTGACTACTGACACAGCTTTTCGTGCCAGGCACAGTAACGAATTCAGCCAAGGCAGGGTGAGTAAAGAGTGCATTAGGAGGAGTTCTGAATTGAGCATCCCCGGCCGGATTACCAGCGGCATTCTTAGCAGTATTGTTTTTGTTGTTGTTGCGACCACGAGCAGCGGACTTGCTCGCTGACCTGACGACTGTGTTCGCCTTTTGGTTAGCAAGTGTACTGTTCAAGAACTCGCGAGATTTATCAGCCATGATTTTGACTTGTTCAGCAGTGAACTCATACTTCGCGTTGGACAGTTTTGCGAAGCAAATCGCAGGGTCAATACCATGAGGACATAGCGCAAACCCGTTGCAGTTATTGATTTTGCATGTACCGAAAAGGCACCATAAACACACCTCATTCTTTTTCTGTAGCGGAAAATATTTATTGTGAGGATTGTCGTTGGCTGTGCGTTTCTCCAGTTCCAGGTGAGCATCGACGAGGTCATTCCACGACAGCATCGTTTGTCGAGTCTGTTTCATGTACGATGGAGGAGTGTACAACGCAGGCAGTTGACCTTGAACCTGCCGTTGCGCAGCGTGCAACGCCTTGACAGTTGGAGGTACGACGGAAGGCACGAACACAAGAGCATTGGCGATAGCCGACGCTTGGTCCAACTTGAGACAGTCGATGTATCTTTCAAAGATGGTTAGCTGCTCGGCGTAATCCTTCTGGGTCAGTCCATCAGGCAGCAATTTACGAATTTCCAGAACAATAGGTTGCTGATGTGCCATAATGGCCTGATTCGCGAGAAGCATGTGCGCGTGACAACGCGAGTCGTGAACGAACGCAGCAACCGCTTGTTCGAGAATCTTGACAATAGGCAGTTCTCTGTGTCGTCTGCTAGCAAAAGCAACGACGCAGTCCATTTTACCGATACACGACGAATTGAACTTGTGAACACCAGAATCCATGACGAATATCTGATCGTCTCCTGACGCACTAAGATTGAGTTTTTCCAGGACACAGTCGTTCCAATCCTCATCAGTCATCTTCGACACATACTTGTTAAGAGTTTTAATGACGAGAGGAAACATCTGGTGTACGTGAAAGATCTTCGTCAGCACAGGAACAATTTTGAAGGAGTCTGTAGCTTTATAGGAGGACCAAGTTGAAAGCTCGATACTCATTACCGACGCGAAGGCAGCTGAGGAATCAGCTAGGGCAGCCATCAGATGAGTATAAACACATGTCTGAAAAGCAAACAGTTCGACGGTCCTGACAAGGAACTCTTCGGTGAAAACGTCGAGGGAAACCTGGACGGGAAGTTCTGCACCCGGAGTCAATATGACACTCTGCATTTGCACCAAATCATTGATGTAAGCAGCGATGATTGACAACGTGATGCTGTGCTTAAGCACGCGATCAGAGGGTCTGATATATTTTCCCGACGACCCTGACTCAGCAGCATTAAGATTTTCTCTCTCAGTTTTGAGTACCCTCCGTGCTTCTCGAAGTTTCTTATCGAAAGCCCGTTTGGCCTTGTCAGAATTCCCCAGCGGAAGACGCTTCAGCGCAAGATTGTCAACGACAAGCTTCAATTTAGGCTTCAACTCATTTATTTCGAGATTAAGGTCGGCCACCTTTTGTAAGTCATTTTCATTCTGTGATTGCTGCATGAGCAGTGAAAGCTCAAACTCTACTGATCGTTTCTGGTCTTCAAGGTTCGCCACCTCATCGACCAGGACGTCATGTTCAACCATAAAATCATCTAGTTCGTCGGAAAGTTCATCGACGGCTTCAAGAGCATTTTTATGTTTGAGTTTGATGTTATCGACACTGTCGGTGGGCGTAGAAACGCTAACGTTTAGTGCAGTTGTGAGAAGGGCGAGATCACTCCCCCCGACGGTCAGTTGCGTGGAAACTCCGGAATCTTTGAAAAGGTTGTAAGCAGACATTCCAGGTTTCGGGGTTGTTTTAACAAGCCCGGATGCGAGAGCACTCTTGTGGAGGGCGTCAGTAAGTTCCCCAAAGCCATTTTTAGAGGCATTCACTTGTACAAGACAAGCGTCGACATGGAGTGAAAGATCACCCGTGGAGCATTTTCGAATCCATTCGTCTGAAGATAACCCCATCCGCACGAAATTGATCACATCTTTTCCAATGAGATGGGCACAGTCCACCAAACATTCGTAGAGACCCACGGAGTCCTTAGCATTTAGAGCATCTTCGATGGACTTTTTCTGAATGAAGAAGATAAAATTCGATGAGCTTGCAGTTAATACGCAATATGATTTGAAAATAATGATACCGTAGTCGGGTCTACAGTAGTAGACGCAAGTATCATTCTCCGGAGATCTGCATCCGTTGTTGACATCTTCGTCCTCTAGAAGATAATCTACATGAAATCGGGCAGATTGCGTATGTAAGCAGTTTGAACAATCATCTGAACCAACGGGGAACCGGGCTGATGAAAGGTTTGTAGCATAATTGCGGAAATTAAATATGTCGGACGGCACACCCGAAATACCCTCATCACACAACAGTGCCACCAGTAATAAAAGGATCGTAAAATGAATCGAGTTCATAGCGTAGCGTGATCTTGGCGTTTAATATAGAGGAAGCTAGTTGGCATGTAGAAATAGCGCGCTTACGTATTAAGGTAGCGAATCAGTGGACTTAAGCGACGCTCATGCG
>OJGN01000027.1_pt1 | contig 10161 bp, 7 predicted proteins | sample 1594801 | NCBI WGS metagenome assembly OJGN01 (sample SAMN05416710, study PRJEB24817) | seawater metagenome | isolation source: Sea water | place: Canada:Atlantic | collected 2013-07 | reverse complement strand
GAGCGTGAGTGTGGACAGTACCGAAGGGCTTTATTCCAGGGGTCTTGTCATTGGGGATTCAAAATACGAGTGGAAACGCACGATTCGGGAGGTCATGCACACACACAGATGCCCAGACCTCATCAGTTGTTGATTATCAACTGGTTAGGGCCTTGGCGGGATGAGTGCATTTCAAATATCTGCATTACAGTCATTTTCTGACGGTTTTATGCTCTAAAACACATAAATAACTCTCTTTACTGCTTAAAAAGTACTAGTAAAGTTTGATTTCGAGTTTTCATGGAACAGCTGTAAGTATTTCGAGTTTTCATGGAAGTAATTGAAAAGTTTCAAGAGATTTGTCCCTGAGGTCACAGTCTCGAGGAGCTGGAGGAGGGCGAAGAAGAGCCCCTTATTTAGGCTCTTTCAATCGGGTTCAGGTATGGTTATTCTGTTTGTAATGGTTTATTTCTGGATAGAAACAATCCCAAACCCGATTGAAAATCCCTCGTTGACGATATTGGCTTGTACGTGAACTCTTTTTTGCTCGCAGTCACATGAAACGTTAATATGTTCAGCAGATTCTCAGGCATTTCAACAGGATTCTTTGTAATAATTTGTAACTGTGGTAAAAGGCGATTCAGGAAAGGTCCCTGTTGTTCAAAAGTAAAAAGGACTGTACTGATGAGCGCTACGGTACTCTTGAACAACTCGAGAGTAAGTTGAAAAACTTTGACAATGGCAGGTACATTTACTCTTAACGTTGCTTCTGCTTCTAAGTAGGAAAACTGTCCTCGTTTTGTTGATGCACGCGTGCTCTGAATGGACTTGTTCGATCTGCGTGTGTGGCATCCCAATGCTTCATACGAACTCGTAGCTGCTGAGTGTAAGGAAGGCGCAGCTATATCCGGCGACATGCTGTAGCTGGTAGAAATGCCTGCGCGTCAAGAATCACGCGAGTGGATCTTTTCTTTACTCCTCGGTGGGCGAGTTATTTCATGAAGTTGCGTTGAGAAGAAGATGAGAGATAACGCCACTCAATCCACTCATCCTTTTTAACCACAAATCCCTCAGACCCACGAATTCTTTTGACCTATGAACCCTATTCACCCACGGCATGCTTTTAACCCACGAATCCTTTGAACTTATGTATTTTTTCAATCCCACACATCTTTTTTTTCAACCCACGCATACTTTCAACGCACGCATCCTCATGCGCCGTGCCCTTCGCCGTCTTTTATAATTATCGTTGATGTTGGAATGATATGACCTTGAAAATGTTTTTATGTGGCCTTGGAGTTCGGAAATCGAGAACTCCCCCGCTTTTTATCCCTATGTTTGTGACTAAGTAACTTTGAAAACATTTATCATATTGCCTCATACGCCGTTTCTCTCGCCGTCTTCCGTCCTTGGTTTCAAAATTTTGTCTTGGTTTACAATGGCGGTTATCTCTATTGGTGCTGGTTTACGTGGAATGAAGTGAAACCTCAAATGTGCATTTCGTTGGTCGCACCGCACTTTTCTGTGTACTATGTTTATTTACACGACAATGGCAGCGTATGCCAAGTGGCGCTGGTGCTGTGATACCGGCAGTGAACCTTTCTCTCAAGTTCCACCTTCCATGTATTCTGGGTGTGTCTCTTTATTTGCCTTTCGTGTTTTATTCATTTGGAGGGCTCTCCACATAATATATTACCCTCTTCGTGCAATGGCACTAGCAAACTGCCCATCTGCATAGAGGCGCGTCTTTAGATGTTAAATGGAAGTTGAACTGGGGTCTGAGTTTCTTATTTGTGGTGCTCTATATTGTAATCAAGTGGGAACTTTAATTACAACGACGGCAACTCGGACTGCGCATAGACTCCGAAATAGGAATGTGCAACCAATAAGGCGAGCGCGGGGCGCTTCTAGTAGGGAACGTCCTTATGCAGTTATTTGGATTTTTTTTTCTGTGCCTCGCGTCGTGGTCGGCTCCCTTAGTCCCTTGATCCTGATTAATAATTAAAAAACCAAATCAGCCCTAAATCAGGGTCAAGGAACAAAGAGAGCCAACCACAGCACAAACACCAAAAACTCACAAAATGTTAAAGGGCGCTCCCTACTTCCAGGCGAGGCTAATAAAAAACCACCCGACCCCCCCAAGAGAAACTTTCGTGTCTCTAGGATATTATCTCCCCTTCCGAATACCTCCATGTACGTGGGGGTGTAGACCACCCCTCAAGGAAAAGCGACGTGAGTATCCTCCTCAAGAAACCCTCCTGATGATGAGTTTCAGAAAACCTGTGCTGGCGGGTTTCCGTTACCAGATGCGATTGTTGTTGCAATAAATTATCCCACATCAATTTAACCGATGGAGCAACGTTCCGATGGAGCAACGTTGGACTATGGACATCAGTTGACAATGCACAGCCCTCGGTTGTTACAGAAACTATTCGCCATTGTAGCCGCTAGAAACTCAAGTTTACTCCTGATTCCACGATTTGCGTATATGACGTGGTACTTTCGGGACGGATGCCACCCCTCTGCCTAGAAAACCTACCGTTCTTCTAAGGAGGGGTAGACCCCCCCCCTGGTAAGTCTGGTGTTCTTATTTGCCTCCCCCTTGGAAGCGCCCCGTGCCCGCAAATGGTTAAACCATTGGTATTGTGGTGTTGTGGTATTATCAATTTAAACATTCATCCGCAAGGAAAGGTACCATGTCACGGCGCCGTCATTGAAGGTCAGTCGACGTATCTGCGGCAGTGTAAGATTTCGATGTTTTAAGATAAGAACTTTAACAAGATTAGCGTTCTTCTTTGTTATTGTTTTACTGAATTGCTATGACCGAGAAGATACATTAGCGTATTGGTATTCGTATTGGTTTATGTCCGAGTATTCTGACAAATTATCTGCACAGATGTAAAAATTTGAAACATTTCATTTGCAGGGCCATCAAAAGATACAGAAGGCCGATATGAAGCAGGTTGCGCCATGGTAGCTGAAAAATCAGTTCTTTTATGAAGGATAATCCGAAGCCTCCACAAGGACTCACTCCACTTAAGTAGGCATCCGTATACCCGGGAGTTTATTCGCGTATCAGAATCTTCAAAAAATGAATAGGGAAAATTGCTGTCGTGATCTCATATAAGACATTCTAATCAAACCTCTCCTTAGTTATAAAGGTCGTCCAGGGTAACAAACCACTTCCGAACCCCTAGTTCGCGGGTCTGATGGTTTTTTCCTGACTACAAGAAAGCCCAAGAAAGTTCTTAGTTTGATCATGCCACGTACGTTAACACCAAACATCTGACACAACAACACCAAACGTTGCCTACTGTGAACCCCGAGAATGGGATATCGGATTATCTGAATATATATCGTCCCGATCTCTGTGTTCGCTTCGCTTCCTCCGCCTAGCGCCTAAGCGCGACAGCCAGGCAACTAGACCTGCTCTGCAAAAATTGCGTACTGCCTTTCTTGAATACCAAGCCCATACCTCTACCCTTTGGTCGCAAGCAGAGGGCGGGAGTAATGGCCACGGCACCATTTCGTTCCAGTGTGCGTAATGAGTGTTCATCGTTCCTATCAGAATTTTTGCACCGACAGTAAAAATGGTAGAGCTTTCTGGGATGCTGGCCCACGTAAGAATTAAGAGCCCAAACGAAACAACTGATTTCCCAGGAAAAAACAGCCTGTGATACCGATATTACACCAACATTTCCCCAGGTTGCCGATAACAAGGCACCAGCCATAAAAATGGTACAGAAATGCGATGAGGAATTGCTGTGCGACGCCAGCGGAATCTGAACAAGTTTCCGACCCGCCACATCCGATCTATGAATTACTCAGGCCACCAGCGGCATGGTATAGCGCAGTACTCAATCCACATACAGGAGAATCTACTAACACAAAAGATGACATGTTATCGGGTCAATATAGGCACGTTTTAAGTTCTTCTCTCCGACTTGATGCGTGGGTTCGAGGCACCATATGTCACCATAAAGTGCCCCTTTGCTAGGATTAGAGCACCCCGAAAAACTGGTTGTGGTTATTTTGTTTTGGACCTTTATGCCATGATACGTGGCCTCGTGAGTCGTAACGAAACATTTCCCGTATTACACACCCATACAGTCGCTGAAATGTTTCCATCCTATCATTTGCGTTACAGCAAGTAAACTGGACCGCTGAATGTGTTGGATCCATTTTTATTGCGTGTAGCACACAAGTGTGACTTTCCCCCCAGCTGGACAGGCTTGGTCGTTATCATCAGGGACTGCCAGCCATAGGATTTGAATACCACTCACCATAGAAACGAGTTATAGGGGTGGTTAAAATGGGACTGTAACTTGGATCATGCTGGGACAAAGAGACGTCATGAGAAATCCTGGCCCTTAAAACTGCGACGTCATACTTACACGTGGAGACAATTGGTTAGGTTTTGAAGCGGAGAAGAACACGGAACAGCGTTAAAGCTGATATCAAGTATCGTTGATCATGAATCTTGAGAACACATTAGAACATTTGAGAGTGATCAAAATTAATTTTTGAGTTGAATTTGGAAAATAGAGTTGCAGAAAGAGTGCGGAGAACGCAACCAAAGTGGACCCACAGGTAGGGGGGCCAGAGATTGCCGGATCTCGCACTATGATCGACACCAAAACCTTCGCAGTAAACCAAGAGGTCATGAGGGGAAGCTCTAGCAGCCCACATATTGGAATCGTACGGAGGCAAGCGTCGACCAATTACGGATACCACAACACCGCCCGGCGCTGGGACACCCAGATCCACCATACCCTGATTGGCGCCGACGGACCATTCATGCAGCGCCTAAGGGAACACAACACCGCCGAGGTATCGGCTCCTGTGGTCGGGGCCTACGGAGAGTGCTCGTCCGACCTCCATAGCATACTCGCAACAACGGCAACGGCCATGACGAAGATGCGCTGCAGGTTTATTTGTAGAAAGCAGAGTATCATCAAACAGCAGATCCGTCAGTCGCTGCGCTGAGAGATGGTCATCCTAATCGACATGGGCTGGGAAAGCTTACTTTTTGACGTCCTTGTTTCAAGTTAGGGCTGGTGTTGCAGTTGATAGTTTTTCAGTTTGATTTAAATATATAGTATCCAGTCGCTGGCACATAGAAAAACATCAAGATTTATTGGCAAAATAGTTTTTGCCACTCATGAGAGTTTTTTATTCGTTCTGAGCTTCACAGCACGACTCGTGCCAAACAAGCTGATATTGCGAAGACTATACAAATCTGTTCTCTCCAGGAATCAGTGACGAATCGACGATGATTTGTGTATTATCGACAAGTTCGTAGACAGTTACTTTTAATTATGATGGATCCTCCCTTGGTATGTTTTCCTCTATTCAAAATGGAAGTGGATAGTGCTAGAAATTACCAAAATCAAGTATTCTGGTGCCATGGAGACCCGGCTGCGGCTTCACCCCCCACGCTGCTGGAATCAAATAACTCCAAGTTGGATGTTCTGTGATCAAAACAGATTCTACTCCAGATCAGCTTTCCAACGCGATATCGCGCATGCCTTTGTGGCCATTGGAATTGGACAATGCTAAAAATCACTAAAATCATGTATTTTGGCTCTGTGGTGACTCGGTAGTGACGTCCCCCCCTCCCCCGCTGGTACCCTTGAATATTCAGTTGGTACCCTTGATGAATTCGACTCCCCATCAGCTTTCCAGCGCGCTTGTTATTGTTCTTGTTCTTAGTAAGGATGCTATTACCGCAACAAAATATGCTCTCCACTTAGGCATCCGTATACCCGGGATTATTTCTTACATCGGCGTCTTAAAAAACTGACATAGGAAAATCGAGCGCTGTCTTCCTTACCCAGCCCGCAACTTTACCCAGGTCGATCGCAATCAGTTAGAATGGGACGACTGACCGTGGCAGCATTTCGTTCCGATGCCTGCCTAGCCCGTCGCCCCTGTCTGCTTTCCAGCGCGCTATCGCGCATGCCTTTGTGGTCATTGGAAATGTAAAAAGCTAAAAATCACCGAAATCATGTATTTCGGCCCGGTGGGAACCCGGCCATGACGTCGATCCCCCCCGCTCCTAGTACTGTTGAACATACAGTTCTTCATTGTGATGTCAAAAACGAGCCAAAGCACCATCGATCATGCCTTTGCGGTTATTGGAAGTGGATAGTGCTACAGACCACCAAAACCATGTCTTTTGGCTTTGTGGGGACCCGACCGTGACGGTACCCCCCCCCCGCCTCTGGCACCCCTGAACACTCAGTTGGATATTCTGAGGTCAAAAATGAGTTTTACTCACCGTCAGCTTTCCAACGCGGTATCGCTCATGCCTTTGTGGCTATTGGAAGTGGATAGTGCTACAGACAACTAGAAGTAGGTATTTCGGCTTTGTGGGGACCCGGCCGTGTCGTGAGTTCCCCCCACCCCTGGCACCCCTGAACGCTCAATTGGATATTCTGAGGTCGAAAATGAGTTTTACTCACCGTCAGCTTTCCAGCGCGCTATCGCTCATACCTTTGTGGCTATTGGAAGTGGATAGTGCTACAGACCACCAAAATTAGGTATTTCAGTCCTGTGGGAACCCGACCGTGACGTCACTTCCCCCCACCCCTGGCACCCCTGAACACTCAATTGGATACTCTGAGGTCAAAAATGGGTTTTACTCACCGTCAGCTTTCCAACGCGCTATCGCTTGCCGTCATCTGAGGACCAGAAGTGCATAATACAAGATTTGCTCAAAATGGTGGACCCCTGACCTCGCAGGTCAGGCCAATGACGTCACTAAACCCCCATTTGGGGGGTCAGAATCTCATAATTGTTGAAAATAAATGTCAAAATTGTAATTTAAACTTGGTTTCATGTCCAAAACAATGTGCATGAAGGATTCATAGGACAAATAATGCTTGTTTCCATTCAGACCTGAAATTCGTTGAATCCCCAATGACAAGACCCGGGAAGGAGATTCAAGATACGCTGGATGGGAAGGAAAATTTAGATCAGTATGATTTTAATTGGACTCTCCCCAGTGCGTCGGAGGATACGTTGCGTGGGCTAAAAACTCACTTTCGGCATTTACGCAGAAAGAAAGCGAAAATGTGTGAAGTGTTGAAAAACGGCTCTCAAGTTGCTCCTGAGGATAAAGAAACTGTTCCTCATGTTGTCTCCGAGGGTAAGGAAACTGGAAAGTTAGAGGATGGGTTACTGGAAAGTATGGAAGAAGAAGATGCTGCGTCAATGACTGAGAAGTTTGACGAAGGCAAGAGGGGTGGTGCAGAGCCGGAGGTCACTGAAGCACACGTAAAACGTATGTTTTTGTGGAATCTTCAGTGTCTTGCGGATGATGATGTGCCCAGTGAAGATATCTTGGAAAAGATGGGTACGACCAAGGAAGAATGGTGCAAGTCGATTCGGATTCTTGGAGACGACGAGCCACATGACGACGATTTGAAGTGGCTTGGAATGTCCAAAGAGGATCTCTTTGAGACAAAGAGACGTATGGCATGCGCGAATGCTTTCGGAATCGATTTTGAGAAGAAGATGCGAAAGTATTGGAATGCTTTCAGAGATGGTTGTAAGGGAAGGGATGTTTCAGAAATGGGACGTGTGATGGAGAAAAATTTTGTGATGAATGGTATTTCAACGAGTTCAGCAACCTGATCTATACCAATAAAGGCTTTTCTGTGCTGAGTACTCTGGGAATCTTGTGGTTTTCTAAAACTCTTACGTAGTGAAATACAAATACAAATAAATCGGCCTCAATCAGTACTCAATCCGCGATATATGGCTATAATTATTTATTTAAATTTACTCGTTTATAACTCGAGACCTACTGAGCGGATTCGTCTCAACTTTTGACCTGGTAGTGACATGTGATGCCGCTTTGGATTCGTGTCATCGAAAAACAAAAATTTTAGGTTCTGAATCGTAACAAGGTATCTATACCTGCATGAAACCGTCATAAATCGGCGTCAATCCGCCATGTATGGCTATAACTCGAGATCTACTGAGCAGATTCACCTCAAATTTTGACCTGGTAGTGGCATGTGGTACCGTTGGATTCGAGTCATCGACAGTCAAAAACTTCGGGTTCTGAGTTGTAAAATGGCATCATTACCTGCATGAAACCACCATAAATCGGCGTCAATCCGCCATGTATGGCTATAACTCGAGATTTACTGAGCGGATTCGCCTCAAATTTTGTCCTGTTAGTGATCCATGATGCCGCTTTGGATTAGTGTCATTGACGGTCAAAAATTTTGGGTTCTGAGTCGGAATATGGCATCATTACCTGCATGAAACCGCGATAAATCTGCATCAATGCGCCATGTATGGATGGCTATAACTCGAGATCTACTGAGCAGATTCGCCTCAAATTTTGACCTGGTAGTTACATGCGATGCCACTTTGGATTAGTGTCACAAACAGCCAAGAGTTCCTGATTTTGAGCCAGAAAGTTGCGCCATTATCGGCATGAAACCGCCAAAGACCGTCCTGCGTCCCCTAAAAGCAGCTATGATTTAAGGTAATTTAAGGTAACAACATTCGTTCTGGAAACGCGCTAGTCCCGGTAAAGGAATGAAATCCCGTCGAACTGGGATAAGCGCGCGCGTGATGGGCAAAGACAAACACAAAGCAAGAAGGCGCGGCAATAACCACCTTAGTGGAGATTGCTGAAACGCGGCTGCCATGATGAAGAGATTTCTTAAATAATCGAGTTGCTTTGTGGTTGTAATTTACCCAAAGAAAAAGCAAACGGCTACTGCGATCTCAGGAGGAAACGGCTAGTGAAACTCAGACGTCACGTGATGTCATCTCCGGAACAGAAAGTGAACTCTACTCAACTCTAAGAGGAAACAAGATGCAGGATCATGAGAATGTCTGATGTCTTCCGTGTATCGCATACTCTGCGATTCCTGATGGATGCATGGCCGTGACTAGTGATCCATGGTCTGTGCTCCGTGTATGGACATACACTGGGCACTGTCTTGAAGTCTCGTGACTCGTGTCTCGTGCACCAAGATGTCGGGAACCAGGAACATGGAAAGAATGTGTTGCGTCTAGCATGTGATGTGGGAACTTTGTGCAGCCATGGTCGCGACATGATGTTGATTCCATGCTCTTGCGTGGAATCAGCCATTGTCCGTGCTTGAGCTCAACAAGACACTGCAGAACAAACCCAAACAAACGGGTCATATGGGTAGCGTAGATGACCTCGTTTAGCATCCCCCCCATGTTCAAATGTGCGTTGAGCATTGGACAACTTTCGCCGCGCCCCGCCTATTTCCGCACACCGTACATAGCTGGAGTGAACGCTAGGACGTGTTTCTTGTCCATGGGCTTCGTCATGGAGTCTGCAATGTTCAGGTTGGTGTTGATGTAGAGCGGCTTGATGATCAATTCCCGCACCGCTTGGCGGATGACACCAATTCTGATGGCCAAATACCGACTTCCCAGATGGATATTGTCCGCCGTCGCGTTCGCCAGCGACGCGGTGTTGTCCATGTGGAGAGGCATTATGATATCTCCAGGCGAAGCCCCGAACCGGGCCTCGTACATCAACTGACGCTGATACATCGCAAAGTGGGTTGCCACCACACCAGCGATGAGCTCCGGCCCCCGAGTGGAGTCGTGGACTTGCCGCCCAGAGAACGCTCGCCACCGTATCAATGCACCGCAGCATACCTGCCCAACACCATAGTGACTGCACATGTCAGGCTTGTCAGCCTGCGACGAGTCCGAGTACGTATCAGTAGTAGGTCCGCTGCTCGTCCGTCGGTAGTGGAGCGGACGGCGATGCGTGATGGCGAAGGACGCCATCCACTGCATACAAAACGTTGCATGCTTCGTTGGCTTCGGAGCTGCGTGCGCGAGAAGGCAGCAAGGGTAGGATAGAAGCGGGTCGACGGTAAGCGCGAGCCACGACCCGCACCCGACGACGCGTCGGCCATTCACGACGGTAACGATAGGGTTGTCTTCGGATACCGGCGCGTACACCAGCGCCCGAGCGTCCGGCGGCAGAGGAGTGTCAACGTCAAGCACCGACATGCCGTATTCGTCGAGCAGAGCCCTCATCGCCTCGCGCGTCTTCGTGTTCGACAACGTTAAATAATCCGGCGACGCATCGATGTCGATGCCGATGTAGTTATCAATCACTTCGGACAGTGACAGCTGGTCTGGCGTGCCGAATACCCTGTCCATGTG
>OJGN01000026.1_pt1 | contig 10215 bp, 3 predicted proteins | sample 1594801 | NCBI WGS metagenome assembly OJGN01 (sample SAMN05416710, study PRJEB24817) | seawater metagenome | isolation source: Sea water | place: Canada:Atlantic | collected 2013-07 | reverse complement strand
GGGCTCGGAGATGTGTATAAGAGACAGCCCCATGACCGTTTGGAAACGTTTGGGGGGGACTTATGTTGCTGCACTAACGGCGTCGACGGACTATCTTTGCTCGTATCTCGGTGCTCTGCTGCTGTGGTAGGTGTCATATTAGTTGCCATGATGATTTTTGATGTCTCTTCGACCAAAAACTCCGATAGACGTTTAAAAAAAAATTACGACCAGGTCGTGTTCTGGATACGGTATAGCCCTTCAGAACGCTGGGCCCATAACCACTAGAGAATCAATTTCCTTGTCGCTCGGTGATCCGCGATTAGATCTACGATAGGAGATTGCTCGCTCTTGTTGTTACTGCGCGTTATTGGAAGATGACGGCCGTATTGTACCCGGGGCGGCGAATTTGCTGTAGCGTTCGCTTTGAGCCTGACTTGGCTATTTATCCTGGTGATATATCTAGCCCGCTCCGCGTCTGGAACTGAACTGACGCGCTAACTTGGTTGTATGTCGACCAAAATAAAACAAGCGAAGTCGGTTTGGCTAATGCGGCTGTTATAAAGCGAATTTCCTGGTCCTGATTGCTATGTCACTACTGGATTAAGCTGGACAATAATCCAATTGATCCTCGTTCCGATCGGGATCTATAAACACCGTTTGTTTGTCGTTTCTTCCACCAAGATCGTGAGAGGCTTCGATGGAACAACAAGAGAAGGTAGAAAAACGTCTATGACCGTAGTTTTATCTGATTGGTTAAAACTGACTTTCATAGAGATTTCAAAGTTGTGCAAGAACATGAACTGAGTTCTTATGGCACACACTTGGTGTTGTATTTGTGACATGAGATCCGGTACGTTCTTGGTCGTATCCGTAGGAACAGCTGTTAATCCCCGCGGACCCAGACGGCCTGTGCCGTATGTGAGCCATGCAGCTTTGACAGGTTCCATGGATATTCCCAAGTCAGTACCTGGCAACAACTCAACAACAAAGAGTTATTGTGATCTCTGCAAATACCGTTCGATGTTATGATGGCAAAGACACATGCTATGTCATAATGTGTACTTCTGACATCTAGTGTGATATGACTCCAAACTTGACTTATGCTTTGAGGGCATAAAAGGCAATTCAGGTTCAGGGCATATTACAATAGCGTAAGCTGTAAACGGCTCTGTCTTTCCGTTGAGCTCACATAGTATCGTCACACCGGTGACGTACTTGAACGGTTGGAACACGCACACCGTGCTCCGGACACCAGCCATAGGCGTCCTGTATCGATATTGATGAATACAATTCAACTCTCCTCCACGGAGTACCGGTGGGCGCTGTTACCACCAAGTAACAGTACCTGTTATCATTCGCCAAATAATAGGCAACCATAAATGATAACAATAAATATTGGTTAGATATCCGGTTCAATCCAATGAGTTGAGTCGGGTTCCTCTAGGGGCCTCCCTTTTATGTATACATTTTCGACGTGTCGTGGACGAGTGCCTTGGACAAATGGATGAACGTGTCATCCGGTAGCGCTTTCGTCATTATATCAGCCAACATATCTTTCGTAGGACAAGATCGAAATTTGATTGTCTTTGAAGCGATCATTTGCTGAAGATAAGATAAGCGAGTTACAAAATGTCTAGCACCTTTGTGGTTGCGAAGCTGACTCCCCATAATAATACACGCCTGATTGTCTTGATACGTAGTGACAGGTGAGTCATTACGTACACCAAGGTCATGTAATAAAACTTTAAGGTGAGCTACTACCTTTGCGGCGTCAGTTGCTGCGTATATCTCGGCTTCTGCTGTGCTTAAAGCAACTAGCTTTTGGAGGCGAGAAAACCACGAGATGGGTCCACCATTCATGAAAATTAATTCACCAGAACTTGATCTCCTTGTTTGAACATCATCACCGAAAGAAGCATCAGTAAAAACTTTGAATCTTTCATTTGGATCTTTGTCCCAATCAAGGGGATGACACCCAGCTTCCCAGACTGTAGGTGTATTCTTTTGACTAAAACCATCACCGTCACGAAAATATGTAATGCATATGTGAGTCGTGTGATATAAATATTGAACGACTCTTTTCACAGCTTTGACATGACTTGCATCGTAGTTGCAACTAAACCGAGCTAAGGCTCCAACGGCATAAGCAACGTCAGGTCTAGTAAAATTTACGATGTGAAGTAGGGAACCAATAACACTCAAGTAGTCGAATTGAGGTGGTGGTCGCGCTTCAGGGTCTGCAATCATGAGGGGTGATGAGTTAATCATCGGTGACTTAACGGGATTCGAATCATGTAATCCCAATTTTTTGGCAAGTTTCGTGATGGCCACTTCCTGATCAATGCTAGTTGTACCGGTTGATAAGTTCCTTCTGACTCGAGCTCCTAAAATCCATTCCAGGGGTCCAGTCTCTGACGTTTTAATATTGAATTTATCCGCAATAAATTTGTGAAACCATTTCAAAATCCAGTCAGAACTTCCAGCATAACAGAGGTCATCCACGTAACTTCCTACTATTATTTCTTCGATAATATCAAAGTGCTTCGGCTTTGTCTTTGGGTCTAACTTACCACGTTTCACTTTAAGTCGAAACATACATGAGTCAGCCGTAGACCTTTTAAATCCTCCGCCGAGGAGGTGATCGTGTAGCATCTGTGCCCAATGGTGACCTGACTGTTTGAGGCCGTAGAGAGTTTTGAAGAGTCGCAGGTATACTGGTCGTCCGTTCAACTCTTTCTTCAAAGGGTGGCGCAAGTAGACGGGCTTCTTGATCTTTGCATTGAGATAAGCGCCGGTGATATCAAGTTGGCGCATGCCCCATCCATTTGCAGTTGCGATGCTTATGAGGGTCCTAAGACTATCATAGGTAAAAACAGAAGAGGAAATTTCATCAGGATCATAATGAATTCCTTCTTTAGAAACGTTGCCACATGCGACGAGACGCGATTTCCACTGGGAAATGAATCCAGAGCTCGAAGTTTTGAGCTTGTAGACAAATTTGCACGGTAGTGGTTGCGTACCTCTGGGAAGATAAGTCTCTTCCTCCCAAACGCCCATGTCACGAATAGTGTCAAGTTCAATCTGCATTGATTCTCGCCACCGTTCAGCGTCAGGCCCTGCCTCAGCGACACGTTGCGTTTTGGGACACGCATGCCACTCTTGAGACTCTTCATCCTGATATAACATTTCTTTCATACTTTTCTCGGCTAGTGCCATCAATGAACGCCTATTATCCAAGAATTGTAATCTTTCGTCCACAACATATCCATGTAGTATAGCCTTCTGGAATTCATCATCATTAAAATAAGGATTTTCCACAAGTGCTGCTGCTGCGCTGTCATATGTTACTGCTTGTTGGACTAAATGATCGGAATGGCAAGTTAGAGAATTTTGCCTTGCTAGTTCACGACCATCAAAAATGTGTCCCGGTAAACAACTTTCATTTCCCGGAAACACCATATACCCTCGTATATAATCATTTTTCAAATCTGCAAGTGCCTTCGAACGTGCACTCCTGACTGATGTACCTCTGCTACGAATAGCAACTAGTGCTGTTATCATCTCAGCTACATTGTCGGAATGTTTGTACGCTTCATATCTGATCCATGATTGGCTTAAAACTTTCTTCGAACTACCTTTGGCCCTCACGTATTGGGTTTTGGGACAAGTCTGTAAGAATCTTAATTTTATGCCACTTACTTCTGCAAAATTCAAGAAAGATCGGTCTAGAGTAGTCCAACGTTGTTTGCTGCCGATAGGGACTGATCTCATTGGTCTAATCACCACATGTCCATCATATTCTTTCTCTTCACAAATACGTCTAAACTTAACTTTTTCGGATTCGTCATTGAATTTTTCGGTGAACGGCCCGTCGTTGCCGTCAGAGTTCCAGGCGTCTTCCCAGATGCCTTGGATTTGCTCTTCATCACTTTTCGAAGTAGTATTTCGCGTAGTGGGACCATCATCTCCTCCAGAACTGCCATTCTGGGTATGGTTCTCCGATCCACGCTGGACACTTTTCTTTTGAGGAAAGAAATTGCGTGTGCCCTCCCGATCGCCATCGGGTTGTCCGTCAGAAGTCGTGGTTACCTCTTCGTTCTCGTTGGTGACGTCATCAGTCGGTGACGTACTCTTGAGATCGAATTCAACTTTTCGACTGTCAGACTTCGGTTTGGGTAATGAAACTTTGACGTCATCAGTGACGTCAGCATCGCCTTTCACCTTTGTCTTCAGGTCGGGTTTTGACTCATGAGGAACGACATTTGACATATCATCGGATTGCTCGTTGAAGAGCCTCCTGACGGCATCCATATGCAACTGTGCATCAGATCCGTCAAAAACCAATTCTTCAGTGAAATCAGGTGAATCCCCCCCTTTTTTCCTTACTGTGTCAAAAGTCCTCAATGCATTTTTTCTGGTTATGAAGGTTTCATCAAAAACAACGTTATAGACGGTTCGAACCGTTCGGCTCTCAGGTTCAAACGCCAGATATCCTGTATCACATGTTTCTGATATGCCAAGATAAATCAATTTTCGTCCTTTGTTAATCCCAGGGGTCTTGGGACCAGGTAACCATTCCCACATATCACAAAATAAAGTGTGGAGACGGTCAAACCTTGGGCGACGAGCATGTACAACTTCAAAAGGGGAATGCGGTCCCAATTTTCCATGCATTATTCGATTATAAATCCAGGCTGAGTGTTTGTAGGCAAAAATCCAAAATACAGGACTCATCCTACCGGCATACAAGAATGCATTGGCCATCTCAGAAACAGTTCGATTGAACCTTTCGACGACGCCATTCAACTTGCTGACACCCACGGGTGCCACGGTATGGTCGATACCTGCCTTGTCGCAAATTTCAGTAAAACGAGCAGTCAATTTATCATCACTGACTGGCTGTTCTATAGAGTTTGCTGAATACTCCGATCCCAAGTCACTTCGTATTCTCTTGATCCGCCATCCAAGGCGACCAACATCAGATAAGAAGTCTTTCAATTTATCATGAGCCTCGTTTTTCTGCTTCATATAATAAACATGAGCAAATCTGCTGTACTCATCGATGAAACTGATGACATAATTGTATCCGCCAAGACTCTCGGTATTAATAACTTTGACGTCTGTGGCTACAGTATGAAATGGCTTATCCGCTTGGGGATCAAACTTTCGAACAATCGGGACATGACGACGGCTAGCCCGTGATATTTTACAGACATCACAGGGGCAGTTTTTGTCATGTTTGATACCTTTTGAATTCGGAATCTCCAGACCTTCGACAGCTCCAGCATCATAAATTGCCCGTATCCTCTTGACTGGTATGTGAGTTCTGCGATGCCACAAGTCGAGTGAAGCACCCATTGCCATGCTGGTCCCTTCTAGAATTTGGGGCCTGCTGTGTGGATGCGTCATCTGGACTGCGGCTGCGATATCTCCCGAGTCAAAGACGTTCTCCAGTCGTAAATAATAAAGTCCACCCTCTTCAACCAGTGGGACCACCGTCCCATCCGCGAGGATCATGTATGAACCACCTTTGCTCTTGGGTGCAAAGTGGCACACAACATCTTTATTACAAAGTCGTGAAACGCTGAGGATATTTAGATGCGATTTGCTAAGATGGTGAACTTCTTCAAACTTCATCTTAGTCTTTGTTTTACTGCTACCCTTCTTACCACGAACCCAGGCAGAGAATTTGCCTTTCTTAGTAGAGGACTCTCGACCATGAACTCCACCAATTGGAACATTTTGCTCCCTGACCTCCCATAAATAGGTATCATCATTACTAATGTTGCAGTTGGACCCAGAATCAACCAAAAATTTTATAATAGCTCTCGATTTTTGTTGATGATTTGCCCAGTTGCAGCTATTCAACTCCTCCAGAGCCTTGAAAAACTGACTGTTACAAGTTCGGCACTTGCTGACCGTATTTTGGCTACCACTAGGGGCCTGCCCATTTTTCGCTGAACCATGTTCCAAGTTCTTTTTAACACCATCAAAGTGAACTAGGTGATCATTTCCACATATAGGGCAAAATGACTCATGATCAACAGGTCTGATGAATGACTCAGCAGTCAACTTCAAACCGTGCGCAGATAAATCCGGAGTCTGCGTGGTCTCCGTGTTGTTTTCACCCTTAGACGATTCAGGTGATGTTCTTGTTCTTGCCGACGTCGGTCCCCCCTTCTTGCGTGCTCGGCTACCTCTAGGGGCCTGCCTGCTGCTATCCTTTCGACTGCGACGTCTACAAGACTTTGAACTCTTTGAAGCACCAGCCGCCACTGGCTCTTGGCTTTTTCTGACCTCTGGGTCATCGACTGTGCTGCCGTTATTTTGAGAACTTTGTTTGTTCGTATTGGGTGACGACGATATCCGAGTAGATGGCGGAACGCTACGTGAACGATTTCCACGTGTTGCTCCACACAAATAGTCGAGATGTTGTCGCCCCCTGCGAATCTTCAATGCTTTTTCGATATGATCTTCTGCAGAGACCCCGCTGCTAGCCTTGACTGAATCCTCGGCTTTCTCGGACGTCCCACGGCAGCCCAAACAAAACGACTTGACACCCCGTGAGTTGGGTGAGTCAGGATTGAATAACTGGTGGGTACAACATTTGTGATCGCATTTCGATTTTGACTCAGGATTTGGGCTTTCTCCTCCAGAGCCTAAGTTGACCTTATTAGAAGACTTATTTTGATCTGTATCATGGCTTCCAGTCACGGTGTCGAGGAATCGAACCTCTAACTTGGTTTTTGGTGCACCCTTTCGGATGCTGACTTGCTTTGCTAATGGATTGCCGAAACCGTCGACGGACAGTCCACAAAGACACGTGCTGTTACAAGATAATCGATGAATAACTTTCTGCTCTTCCTCAATTTCCTGTGCCCTTACGCGATTTTCTTCCAAATCCAATAAATATTTTGAGAGGTAACCAAGCTCGTCAAATTCTCCATCGCTGATTTGGGTGCATTTCTTCGATTTCACACTCGCAGTCATACAAGTGGGCAAGCCTGTATGTTGGACTAAAGCGGGTGAAACAAAATCTTCTTCGTCATGGATCTTTTCATCGAAAACAGATAAATCTGAAACATTGCTAAGCTCGGACTGATTTGATAATGAATCTTCGAAATCGAATTGTGCCACAAACGTTTGAAACGATCGTGGACTTTTGGTTCTCCTTCTACGTGCGAGTGTACTCTCTAGGGTGTCAAAACCTCTTACAGGATGATCGTGAGACAGATCATGCAAAAGATTTGACTCCCTGTCATCAGACTGTCGTAGTAGATGGAGAGGCCCAGAACTCAGGCCTCAGTGGCCCGAGTCGTCGCGGTCATAGCGGCTGCGTCGGCTGCTACGACCAGAGTGGGAGGAACGCCCCGATGACCGACTCGACCTCGATCCGTTGGAGTCGTCGGAACTGTTGGAGTCGCCGGAAGTGACCGGTTCAGGGATTTCCTTCCTGTGGTTCCCTCTGCTTCGTCGGCGGCTGTGGCGTTTGGAGTATCTGACAGGGCTCTCGAGCATGGTCTTGAGCTGCCCTTCAGTGTACATCTTGCCGTCCACCAGCAAAGCGTCGGACGCCCCCTTCACACGAACGACTCGGAAGCTGCCGTTCTGCTCTGAAGAAGAAGCGCTGTCAGAGTCAACCTTAGGATTGTCAGTTGACCGAGACGTAGCAGTTGGCTTAGGCGTTTCCTTCTGTTCATCGCTAGATGATTCAGCGGGTCCGTCTGTTGGCTTGGAAGTCTTCGCCACGTTCGCATGAAGTTGCTCAGCTGTCTTCTTCATGCTTTTCGGGTAGGACTTCGTCGCTAGCCAAAACACTGCTATGGTGTGTGGTGTGAGCTTTTTGTCGCGGAATGCTGCGTCAGACAGCCCCTTCGCTTTGGTAAGATTGTAGGAACCATTGCTCTCCCAAGCAATGCCCGTTTGCTTCTTCAGCTCCGCACCTTGTTCGGAACCGTTGAGGGATTTCAGCTTCGTCATGGCAGCCTGTCGTGATAACTCTGGCTTGCCTGAGGCGTCCTTCTTCAACATGATTCCCTTCGCGCTGTTGAACTTGTCTACAGCCGGCTTGTCTTTGGGAGGTCCGTTATACGTACTGGTGATTGTAGTGCGATTACGACCGGGCGACTTATTCCCAGTTTTTGTGCCCCTACTAGGTTTCTTCTGTCTGGCATCGGTGGTGAAGTTTGCCGTATAACCGGCACTCTCGACAATATCCTTGACAGGAGTCATGGTAGAGGAGCTTGTAGCACACCAATCTCTCGACACTTCGAGCTGGTTGACGTATGTGAGGCACTCGTCGAACGTCCTCAAAGCCACTGACGGTGATATGACAACGGGAGGCATTGCGACGATGTATGCTTGGTTATACACCTCGTAGTTGGTACCGTTGAAGTTCACTGTCTTTGTGGGTGGTAGTCCGTCAATGTTCGGACCATAAACAATCTCTGAGATCTCTTTACCGTTGACCAACAGGGCATCGTGAATTGCGTCGCGTACTCTGTTGATGGCGGCGTTGTTGGTAGGTCCGAGATTGCGCAGCACTGTGTAGAACGTCTTGAGTTTCGCTAACTCCGTGAGTTCTCTACTTTCACGGGGCGAGTCCAATACACGCTCAAGCTGCTGGATGAGGCCTCTCACGATGGCCACGATCCTCGATGCACCGTCTTCAATGGATACGTCGAAAGACGGGTCACTTAAGGATCGGAATGCAGAAACGGCGGATAGATATTTAGAGCAGAGGGTAGTGTTGTTCAATGATTGGACAATCACACCAGCCTCATAGCCTATGTACCATATGTTCAGAACCATATCCGCTTTTGAAAGGCGGACATGGGAGGTAGGAATGTACGACATTGGAGTGTGTTGAACTAACTCCTTGACGTCCTTGATAACTTGACCTAAGCCAGTAAGCGAAGGCTTTGGGTTGGCGTCATCAAGTTCCTTAATCTCTTTCAGAACTATAAGAATGGCCTTTGCTAGACACGATTGGTCGTCGTTGTATGCATTCGCCAAGCTAGTAACTGCTTTGAGAGGTTCATACAACTTGCCTTTCATGTCGCTGGATATCTCGTCTCCAAGTCGTTTTAATTCATTTTCGCGATCATCGTTGCGTAAAGCGCCAATTAGAGCACGATGTTGAAATCTCGAGTCAGACGATGAAGAACCACCTTTGAACGTCCCAGTGACGTATTTAAGGCGTATTCTTGCGCCGGTATCTGCTGCGGTTGGTAAAGGTTTATCCCCAACCATCAAGCTGTAGTCTGGGGCAATCCTTACACCATGATTGATGAAAAAGAGCTCGGAAGTTGAGTACAACTCAGTCAGGGAAACAGGTTGTTCAACTTGTTCCGTGGCCAGATCATAAATCTTATCGAAGAAATTTTCACCAATAGGTTGATCTGTCGTTGACTCTCCATAAACACTCGCAGCAAAATCTTTGAGTGATTGATTGGTTGGATTACGACGTTTACGAGAGGGGGAACCAGCACCTTCATCGATGCTATAGATCACCAAGTCTCTCTCACCATGTGTGTCCAGCAATAGTGAACCACGTCGATCCTTCTTCTTCTTCTTCCTTTTACCCTTATCTGGGTCGCCTCCTCCATCGTCTGGGGGACCATCACCGCCTGGTGGTCCTCCTGGATTTGGCTGCTGAGTTTGCTCTTGGGACGATAAAGAGGAATCATCCTTTTCCTCGTTATCATCGTGTGAGTCTTCCCCCTCATCGCCTTGTTCCGTGGAATTTTGCGAGAGATTCCCTGCTGGGGGATTCGATGAATCATCCCCCTCGTCTTCTTTCTCAACAAAAAGATCGGTTTCAGATTTTGTGGTGGTTGGACTCGTATGAAGACGCGACGGAGTCTCCATACCTTCTTCAAATAACGCCTCAACATCGGTCAATCTAGCGTGGGTATTTTTCTCGCTAGATTGGATCATGTTCACCAGTTTGCTTTCTAGAGTAGAAAAAAGTTTGGCTACTTGATCGGTGATGTTGTTACCAATGCTTTCCATAGCCTCGAGCTGGGCTTGTGGAATTTCTGGTTGTTGTGGCTGTGAAGGAATTGGCGTTGCTGGCGTGCTCGAAACCGTTGGTGGGTTCTCCTCCATACCCATTAGGTGTTGAGAGATGATCCGTCCAGGCTTCTCGTCGCTCTGTGCAGACGCAAGGTCGTCGGACACTCGTTGACCATGAAGCGACAAATTAGAAGACCGTCCCCCACCCCTGCCTGG
>OJGN01000025.1_pt1 | contig 10363 bp, 15 predicted proteins | sample 1594801 | NCBI WGS metagenome assembly OJGN01 (sample SAMN05416710, study PRJEB24817) | seawater metagenome | isolation source: Sea water | place: Canada:Atlantic | collected 2013-07 | reverse complement strand
CACTGACATAAGAATGAAGCCCGGGTATACGGATGCCAAGTGGCTAGCATCCTTTTGATGAAGAGATGATCCTTAATAAGAACAAGTCGCCAACAACAACAGCCATTCCATCTCCCTATTTCGGACGATGATCTCGTCATTTGCCTTTACAATCCACTCGGCGATAACTTCGCCACCATTGCTCCACCACATTGCTCACCGAGACGGACAATTTACTCCTTGCCACGAAACATATTCGATGCCAGATCTGATACTTTTTCTCGCACTGCTGTTGTGTCTTCTCTAGCAGACCCCCAGCGCTCCCCAAATCTTCAACGAAATGTTTGTTCTCTCCGTCCTTCAGCTTCAGTTCTACTTATGTGTCATTTTTGAGTCACTCATAAGTTTCTATCTTCAGCTGAACTTTCTCCAGAATATCTATTTCGTGACGCTCCAGTTCTTCAATCCTGAGACACAACATCATACACTCCCCAGCCACTGTCTATTAGTGCGCAATAACATTATTTTCTGACCTTTGTCATCTTCAGACACAAATTCCAATGGCTCACAATTGCCAAGCACTGTACCTTGGCCTTCTTCCATGTTGACGCCATTCACTCAGGAATGCAATCTCCCGGCCGTCTTTTGTCCACGACCAGGCCATCTGTAGCAGGCTCTTCTCCCAACAGCGGCCGAATGATCAACCATCATATATACGACCTGTTTTTGGACGATTCTCCGCCAACTTTTCGACATTTTTCTTTCTCTCTCCATCCATCAATCGCTAATGCCTTCAACCGGTTTCTGGTCAACTCGTTCCTCCTTAGTGACCGCCGTTCCATATCGTCACTGGTTTCAGGGGCACATTCGCGTTAGTTTTAGTCAGAAACCGATAATAGCAGTGGCGTTAGTTACACACTCCCGATGAGCTATGTGTACGTAGAACCCGCGGATGAAGCGTAAACATGGTAACTTCAGTAGCGCAAGAGATAGTCGCGCAAGAGATGGGAGGTTAATAGTGAGGTGTTCCATAATTGCTCTTGCCAGCGCGTTATAGACTCAGGGGTAAGTACATCCCCACAGGGGGTATGAGCTTCGCGTGGTGCCAGACTACGTGTGTGGATGTGCTTTGTTATCTTCTTCTAATATCGATTGTCCGGATGATCCGTGCGTGTGCAGATCCTTTGCGACATATCAATGCGTGTTATAGTAACCGGGGGTATTGGCTTCCGAACCGAGAGACCCTGCCAATTTCCTCTACGACAACTAAAAGGTTGCCACGAACAAATGTATTGCTCATTGCAATGCGACTCCATCGGACTTCGTTATGGATGGAATAATTACGGGTGAAGAATTATCTTCGCTGTTGGTACATGAATGAGATGCAGCCGTTTGGTGGACGATCTACTTCCGGTTGCATGCAGCTTCCTGAGATATCGACCTAACGATCAGCTGACTATTTAGCACACGAGCACACGGGTTCGTGGAAGTGAGAATCTGATGTGGTAATTATTCTACGCACCTCACTCAAGGGAATTACGTATCTACATTGGCACTGAGCTAAATGGCTCAGTCTAGAATCAACGAGCTGCGACCGTGGATAAAAGCCACACCGGAGAGCTAGTTCAGACTGATCAGTGAAGTTGCAAATCCACGTGAACTGAGTTACGTCCGTACTCACTGTGCTTGATAATTCTACAGTAGAGCTCGGTGTCCATACGAGACCCGCCTTTCATAAAGGAACCAGTGCACGAGGAATATTTGATAAGACACATCATACCAAGAATATATGGATATTACGCAGGTATCGGGCATATCCTCTTTGTTGTGCGCTAGTACTACATTTCCGTTTTCCAAGACGGATCGCAACAAAGGTTCGGTCCTCCGTCTCTCGTAACGGGCTATCCAATTAAACATGCGCAATTAGAAGGTGAAATAAGCGAGAACTGGGATACGCAAATATTGCCTGATGAGGTCATAAACAGGTGCGTTCTTTTATCTCATTTTCGGTTTGTCTACTTAACATGGCAGCTCCGTGCTCTTATTTCCCATCCTCGTTTATGGGAAAAATACATGGAGGGTATTATAACAACATAGCAATTTGCACGTCCGAAGGAACTATGCAATTGGTAGGTCATCGGATCACACGTAAATTACCATCTGTTACTCTAGCGTGCCTACCAAGTACAATGACCCAGCAAGATGGCCCATGATCCTTCCGTAATTTGGCTTTCGCGAGATCCATCCCAGCACCGGAACTGCAGATATTACATCAGCGCGTTCTAGACGTAGTAGTCTATGACCTGAAACAAGGTGCGCTGCTGTCTTCATCACCACATCGGCTGTTTGATTTCCCTACCGCGTTGCCTTTCTCCCCTTATCTGCTTATCTGAGGTACGTTTTGCCGCTCGGAACCGCAAATCAGGACACTATCGGTTGACAATCGCTTATATTTAATGATACTACATATGACTTTCTCTATTTATAATTAATGCTCGCTTAGTTGCGCCGCTGTTGTTATGTCCAGTATATCATCTGGTCCTTCATATCGTGAATTCATCTAGTCTCAGGTGCAGTCAGGTGCCTTTAGTTATGGACGACAGAAATGAGCTGGGATACACATATATTATATCTTCGTTTAGTTATGTTAATCACAGCGCATGATAATTGCGCTATGGTGCATGTTAATTGCGCTCGGCGGACTGACCTGCGTCGCGGCGTTACCAATTATATACGTCAAATTGATGCGCGAGCGATGCGAGGCCATTCAAATACGATGTCATTCACCCACTTCATTTCTAGGCGGAAATTTAATCCTGGGGAAATGTACAGTCGAGTAATGGGACCAGTATGGATGGTCGACTGGCCATTACTAAACCGCGACAGGTACAATAACTGGATTACTGTCTAAGATAGATCATATTTTGCATGCACATTCATTTTGCCTTCGCGTCGCAGCAACACATATTATTCTACACATCCATAGTATTGAGTCTCGTTGTGGGTTCATTCACACGTAGCTATTGTGTAAATGTGGATTCAATTCCATTGTCATCTTGGGGACATAGCACCATCCTCAGCCGGGTGGGACTGGTAAGGTACGCTTAGGGGACTTCGCAGGGGTACCCGCTAAATCGCTCTAGCTACATCGAATGTGCTCAGAAGAGAATAGAACAAGGAACACCGATCTAGGCAATTCAAGGCTGCTCCTCCTAGCTCTGCTTGCATCACTGCTTTCCAAATGCCAGAGTGGCATACCTCACTATCTGGCTGAGCAGAACACATAGGCGCAGCATTCCAGGTCCTTATGGAGACCATGATGTTCTTTCGTATTCCTGCATCTTCAAAATAAAGCGACCTTCTACTTAAATGTTATAGAACAGAACAGGGCCATACTTATGATGTCTTGTTGTACCAGGTGCTAGGGTTAACCCCTGGTTTAGGAACTGCAACAGTGAAGTTTTTGAGGACACCATCCTTCTTGTCGTAGCAAATGACGGACTGACCGATCCGTACCCCCTGCTTTTCTGCTTTCGAATTTGATTTCACAGCCTCCACCTTCCCTATGCCCTTCGTGACAGATACTTCGCTTAGATCAGCTATAACAAGATGAAAAGGGAATTCAGCGTCGCCGACATCATCTTGAGCGTCGCCTTCATCTGCTTTTCAAATGTAAGGTTAGAGTTGATGTGGTTGAGAATCATGCTGATACACACAAAAATGCGCAGTATACCACTCCGGGGGCGCTGCTTCTTGCTCCTCGCTTTCTCTAAGCGAGCCACGAGCTCCGGTTTCAGCCCGCTGCGGTTCTTGACGCCAAGTCCCTCCAGCGCGGCCTTCAGTTCAGTAACCGTCATTTTGTGGGTTTCGACCTCAGGCATTTGTTGTCGCCGAAGAGCAGGACCTCAAAAACGAAAACAAAGCCATGGGCAATTTAGTGCATATGGCCACGAGGTGTTGTGATGAAAATAGAGCGCCATTAACTTACCACTCTGGGGGGCCTGCTTCTTGCTCCTCGCTTTCTCTAAGCGAGCCACGAGCTCCGCTTTCAGCCCGCTGCGGTTCTCGACGCCAAGTCCCTCCAGCGCGGCCTTCAGTTCAGTAACCGTCATTTTGTGGGTTTCGACCTCAGGCATTTGTTGTCGCCGAAGAGCAGGACCTCAAAAACGAAAACAAAGCCATGGGCAATTTAGTGCATATGGCCACGAGGTGTTGTGATGAAAATAGAGCGCCATTAACTTACCACTCTGGGGGGCCTGCTTCTTGCTCCTCGCTTTCTCTAAGCGAGCCACGAGCTCCGCTTTCAGCCCGCTGCGGTTCTCGACACCAAGTCGCTCCAGCGCGGGCTTCAGTTCAGCTACCGTCATCTGGCAGGGCTGCTTAACCGCCATATTACGCACGCCACCAAGGGCTAGAAACCAGACAAAAACAAGGAAGACAGGAACTGTAATACGGTCCGTTTTGTCAGTAGTAGTAGTTAGTCTTAGATGTGGTCTTTCTTCGCATCATTACCGTCCCGTTTCTTGGTGGCTTCGGGCCGCCCCCCACAGTTGCTGATCTTGAGTTTTTTCGTCGTCCTCTCAAGGGGGTGCGGATGTCGTGCTTGTTGGTTATTGGAATCTCGCCGGTGGTGGTTCATTCGGCGTCTATTTTCCATTGGAGGTAGACGCCGTAACGTCATGTCATGATCTCCTGCGCCTATGTCTCCCAATCGCGGGAACATCTCATCTGCTACCTCGTCTCCCTTCGCGTATTGGTCCCGTAGATGCCCATAGGTGCCTTTCCCATCGCACAACTGAGAGGTGGGTATACCCAGGTAGACTGCTGCCTTAACTTCGTGTTGACATCCTCCATCTATGCGGAGCCGATGGCCGCATGGACATCGGGAATTTGATTCTTTAGATAGGTCTACGATGTATTCCGTTCCTTCCGGTCCTGTCACAACCACTGGTGGTGCACTTTCCATGCTGAACTTGGTCGGTCTTCCTTTTCTCTTAAAGTAACGTAGACGGCATCCAAGCCCCTCACCCTCACTTGCAAGCCCATTGATTCTCTTTGCCATGTTAGGAGTCAGCTCCTCTCTATCTGCATTGCCCTCGTTTGCCTGTGTACAGATGAGGATACTTCTAAGCACCATGCTTACGCACAAATGGTATAGAGATCAGCAAGAAGGAGAATTACCTCGAGGCGAAATTGCCCGATCTTCTCGTTAATGTAATGTGCCGAGACATCGATATCGTGAGCTAAATCTGACTTCCGTCCCCCAAGGTTCTTGAGGACGTTGTTATAACCCTCACTAATGCTCGACGCATTGAGGCCATGCATTCCCTGGCCATCATCCAAGAAAGCAACCGGGAATGTCTGTTCTAATTTCTGCCCGTACTTGGCCTTCGCTCCCTATGGAAAAAGCAACCACCGTTATCATTATCAATGTTTAATGTCCGACGCATTTTAATTACTCAAGAGGTCGGGTCGTACGTCAGACCAGCCTTCCATTGTCTTCTTTAGCTGGTTTTCGTTGTCTGCTTGCAAACCAGCATAATATTCCGATGCTGTTCCGTTCGCACTGGCGTTCCTACCACCGTGGTACGTGTCATGAGCCCACTTGATCGGGCCCTGTTCTGCATTCCCGAGCGCTCTTCCTATGGATTTCTACAGATGCATACGCGCTGTGTTACGATTAAAAAAAAACGTAATTCCTGACATTAACTACCACCCACATGTGCATCGCTGGTCACCATCGATTCTGGCTGTCCTAAAATATGACCCAGCTCCCGTTGACTTGTGTTGATGATTGAATCCCACGTCTTGTTGCATTCTCCACTGAAGTGAACTCCGACGCTGATCGGTTGGACTTGATTGTTGGCATTTAAAGTCACCATGTTGCTTACAGAACCGAGTGACCCGTCGTTGAAAAAGCCCATGTCGGTGGCACAAATCTGCGTTCATACAGGCATAAAGGATAGACTTATTATATGTGGCTGTGTTTAGTGGCATCAAAGCGCTTTTTCAAACAAGACCGTAGGGAACTGCTTCTGATTCGCGATGATATCACGATGTATGAATGTGATGTCCGTCAAAAACTCCTGATCATGTGTAAGCACCGGCAGCTTCATATCTACGACCTTAGCGAACCAGTCCTCATCATATCGCTCCTTATCCTGCGGCTTCTTGTTTTTGTTCTTGCTTGCGAGTCGACGTTTATATGTAGCACGATAGAGTTCGATCGCTTCGCTTCTATTGCAGGTCCCGATTTCGAAGCTATGGCCCTGGGCAACCAAGCGCCTTGCTAACTCTGGTAGCTTCGCAACGTTGGCATCGGGATCGCCGTCGATGGCAGCACGCGCTTTCTGTTTGGCACGTGTGACCTAAAGAAGGGAAATAGGAGTGGTCATACTCGAGTATTGATATGGGATGTGATGCGGTACAGTGCAACGTACCATTGAATCTAGAAGGTTCCCTGTCGTAACCGTTTCCAACTCACGCCGGGCTGCACTTTGGTCCTCGACGAACAACCGATCTTTAGTCTTGTTGTACGCCTTCACCAAAACCAAGGCAAGGTCGTTCACATGGAACATAGTAGCTCGTTTGCCACTCTTTGCTGCATTATTTTCCGCTGAACACGAATGTCCTTCAAATTCAATAACAGTCCAACATCCTGTTTGATCACCGGTTCCCCGACGCTTATATGTGGCGGTCAATGCGAAGGCACACTCTTCGTCCACACAGCCGATCTGGAATCTAGTTGCGCTGTTTGTCGTTTCTATATACACAGAAATTTTCAGTACTAATCCACTCGCAAATTAACAATACAAGGGGACCTCGGTGACATCTTTTTGCTTGTTCGCCGAATTCGACCGCTGCCAATCGGGTGTCATTCTTGCTCGAAAACACTTGCTCCTTAAAAAGCAGTTTTGATGTTTTGAAGAGTGCCACAGCCAAACTCAACAGGCGGGGCGCACGAACAGTCAACTTGTTTTCCTGCTTCGCTTCTTTCTCTCTTTCGGCTCGTACCGCACGTTCTTTTCTTTTTCTATCCATACTCGCACGCGATCTGAACCACTCAACCTCGAAAAAAATATCAAAGAGGTCGCTGTCCTTAAAAAATTCACTGGATTCAAATAATTTGTTAAAAATCTACAAAAATTAAATAATTTAGAATTAACGGTTTTCCACAATAACTCACTTTGATTGGCCAAATCCAAATTACTTGATTTTTAGAGTACGCAACACAGTGTGCAAGATTGTTGTCTGGAAAGGTACCGCCCGCACGAGTCGAGAATAATAAGCCAAGGTATCGTTGCTTTGATTCATACCTCGGGGCATTAGGATGGCGTATTAGGATGGCGTTGCCTCAAGAGAAATTTTCTGATGTCCCTTGTGCTTGTGGGAATAAAGTCAAAGGAGGAACTAATTTTTACGTATGTCGCCGATGCAATCGTCGGTACCATAATAGTTGTGTTTCGGCGCATTACGAAGCAGACAAAAAAAAAGACCAGCCATTAGACACCAGCCGTGATGATTGGCTCTGTTTTTATTGTAGCCGTGGTTCGCCTGTATCCTCGAAAAATCCTTGGTTGGAACAACATTGCATTGTTACATTCTTAAATGTATATTTGTATGTTGAAGACGGTGGTTCTTACGAACGAGGAGACATCGTAAAAAGGAACGAAGATCTGTCGACAGTTGACATTGAGCTACACAATATTTCAAGCGAGGGACCTCAAACACGAAGCACAGGGCCTGTTCTTCCAGTCAAGAAGATCGTTTCAGTCTATCCCGCTCCCAACCTTCGTGGACATATGGTCGATATCTCCCCGGGGACTAGGGCGGACCTTTTTTGGATCCTAACGAGTGGTCATGACGGAGATGAAATAAAAGGTGGTTGCGACCTCTTCAGGGTCTCTGCTTGGGATGTTCTTGATTCAATCCCGCTGTCATCCCAACTCGCAGTTGCTAGTATTGCTGAGCGAATTATACCACCGACACAAGGTTCAAGTCTTGAATCAGTAATGTACTGGACGAGCAATTACCCTAGGGTTACCAACTTGACGCCACAATCACATACAACGTTTATTTCTCTGGTATACATTGGTCAATTTGGTGTATCTGGTTCAGAAAACGACTCTTGTTCTATGACTCTAGAGTTTACACCATGTTCTGTAAATAAGCAGCCCATGCAACATCAGACATACATGTTCGAGAACCCCGGACACGCTTATACCGTAAAGACGAATGGCAATATGAGTACATATATCAAAGCGCGTGAGGGTAATCACGAGGTCCTAGTGCTGTGGTGGTGTATTGCCGCTGAGCAGGGCGACGAAGGTGCTAATCAGTCAAATCAAAAGCCCGTGCGCATCTTGAAATTAATGGTGCTGCGATGTTTTTAGGTGAATCTGATATCATATCAAGTCCAATTGGGTCGTTAGGACCAAGGCGGCAGTTAGTACAATTGAATCAGTTGTATGAATTCAATGAACACAAGCTGGGAGAGTTTGCACATTTTATTTTGCTGAGTGCATTCGGAACTTTAATGATCCATGCCATGGGCACAACTAATCCTTCAACAGAGAAGGAAAAGCGAAAAGAGTACCTCGCAGCTACCGAAGAACGCGGACTAACCTTGGATGAAGATGCCCTACTGTTGTGTTCAACTTGGATGAGGAAACAAAAAGAAACGGACGAAGATAAGTACGTGCCGACCTTTGCAGCTCTTGGGACGCATGAGTATTGTATCATGACGACTGTAGTCTCGATGCTGAAGTCGAGCGGCGATCCAATGACGAAAATAGAAACGTAAGAAACAAAGAACCCCTTAAGCACCCGACCGCTGATTTTGCCATTGCGCCTCTGTGTTGCCATGTAGGATACGTCTGGTATTGCTGTTTAGCGCAACACGTGACTTGCCCTTTTTTTTAACCGCCATTTGTGAGAACAACGAAGATACGGCACCCGAAAACGCCACCGTACCTACTGCGTTAGTCGAGGTTGCTATTGGTTAATATGATCCCACGTCATCGCCGTCCTGGACTGTATCTCACAATCCCGTGGCCATGTCCATTTATGATAGGGTGACGTAGAGCAGCACTTCAGGGTAAATGGCAAACTCGACGAGAACATAAAAAAATTCTTGGACAATAACCCCGAACGGCGAATGCAAACGAACGCTTTTAGATTGCACAGTCCCCGCGGCACAGGGATAAATGAAGCTGCAAAGACAGGAAGTGAGAGAAGAGCGGGCCACGCAAGGTAACTCGTGCAGGCACTGTGGGTTATTGGTGCAGTATGCTAATAGCATTCATTACAGGACCATGCGAAGCAGATGTTGGCACTACGTGTCAGCGGCTCATGACATCCTCGCCGTGTATGCCAACCAGACGGCTACACTTGACACCCTTCATGCCATACTTACGGTACCTGACTTGCACCGTCATGCTAGCTATACAATGAGTCGACGGTACAGTGCGTAAGTCTAACACGCGTTTTAACTGGGACAGGCACTAGAAGGGGTCGGACCAACTCAAGAGAAAGTGGTATGTATGCATGCATGTATCTCATCCGCAGTTGGTCTGCAGTTATTCTTCTCGACCACGCCGATCGCTACTAATTACTATGCCAATGTAGATCGTTCTAACGCTGGACATCCTCATGGTTGGGTTATACGAAGAACATACGGTCCTTGCCCTTCAGTGCCCGATTGGAGATGGCGCTGTGGACGTCCTGGGGGAGATCGCTCCATCCTGCCCTGTGGCGGGACGCCGTGACGCAGATCTTACGAATTACCGATGCGCCTTTATCTTAGAGAAACTGAATGAAATTTACCCTGTCGTGGCTGATCAGGTAACGTCCGCATGGCGCTCTGTACGTTAGATCCCACGCACTGCACTGGGGTGGTAACAACAACAGGGTGTCTCGATATAAATGGATAGGTGGCACACGTAGGGAAGGAGATCCTGTCAGCGCATCCTGACATCAAGGCCCTCGGAGGTGTCCATGGTACTTTAGGTCCTCCTCTTATACAGGTGTCGTATCGTCTGCTTTGCTAAGTGTTCATAATACCGAAGAATGAACCCGTCTAGTGAACTGAACTGAACCTGTGTTTTAGGTTTGCGCATGTGAATCTCGTCGGTTCAATGCCTGGCGGCAGAGTCGAGGAAGTGCAACGAACACAACAGAAATTCAGAACGACGCGGACGACGGCGTTGAGAGCACGGAAGGGCACGAAAGCGGTGAGTACAACAGCATCACATAAAGGAAATGATCGCTGCATGAATCTGAGTACTATGAGACGATGTGATAGGGATTTAGATTTAGTAAGTATATCATGGCGTATGGTACTATCAGGGGCTGTCTCTTATACACATCTGACGCTGCCGACGAA
>OJGN01000024.1_pt1 | contig 10469 bp, 2 predicted proteins | sample 1594801 | NCBI WGS metagenome assembly OJGN01 (sample SAMN05416710, study PRJEB24817) | seawater metagenome | isolation source: Sea water | place: Canada:Atlantic | collected 2013-07 | reverse complement strand
TGGGAGGGCAGTGTCGTAGAATCCATCCATCAACTGTCATACCTAGGGTAGATTGGTAACTCCAATCTACCTAGCATCTGTACCTAGGTAAACTTACCTAGTAAGTTTACCTAAAACATGGGTTAGGAAACCCGCCTGATTGTACTTGAACCCAGTTCTTAGTATTCTGAAGTTTACTTATTTACGTCAGTTAGCCGTTTTAATACCCACAACTGTTTCTTCGCTTCGACTCCACGGAATTTCCGTGGCCCGTCTTATCGTCCTAAAGTTAAACCCACAACTCCGATCTCACGATCAAACCACCGCAAACGCAACCAAAACCATCAACGACATTACCGTGACGGCTAATCGTAATTGAAAAACGACGTGTTGAAGAAGAAATCGCAACGATCTTCATTCAGCTTCACCACCGAGTTTACAACCCCAACAAAACATGGCTCTTCGATCGATCAACAACCGCCGTCGATCCTCGACAGCATGGTCCATCGAGGGCGTCACGTCCCAGGGCAAAGATCGCGCATGTCGATCTCTAGCCTACAACCTGGGCACCATCGCCTCAGATTACCACCTTGCCGTCCTCTCCGACGCAGTCTTCGAAGTCGTATCACTTCGCGAAGTCGGTGATGCAAGCATACAGAACATCGTCGAGAAAATCGCCTCAAATCCGGAAGAATTTTACGGTAGCTTTGCTACCATGAAACTGCGTACTAATTCCTCTCTTTTCTGCTCTATCCCCTGCGCTTCTGAAAAGCAATTTCAAGATCAGCTGGTCTCCCTAGGCTTTAGTCAAGGTCCCTGGTTCGCATACGGCAGCACGTATTCGACCCTCGATGGCAATGTTGTAGCCGGGGCAAATCCTCTTGACCCGGCTACCTTGCAGCCGGCCTTCGTCTTTGTGGACTACTCCAACGCGGTCAAGGGAGGCGATGGGGCTACCGAGGGCTCCACGTTCTTCCTCTCTGCCAGGGCAATCGAGTGCGTGCAAGCCGCGCAATTGGTCCTGCCAGCCAGAACCGTCAATGTCTTGCAGGAAGGCTGGAAAGGCACTGAGCTATCCTACGATCTGGAGGACATCTTCTCCGCTTTCAAGGACTCCGTATTCAACCGCATGGCTCTCGCTGTCATGGAAGTCTTGTTCCCGCATTTCTACACTCTGACTTCGGGGCTCACCTCCATTACTCCCACCCAAGCGTTCGGCAGCACCATCGGGCAGCACGTTCTATGCCTTTATCGGCACTACGATCCCAACTCTGTCCACGCTATTGGGAATTCAAGCGACGAAATCACCAACCTGGTCCTGAACAACATCTCCACCGGTCAGCACTTCCTCTCGGTTACGGCTGGCTGCTCCGCCGTCACTCAGAATGATCTGAGGAGCTCTGAGTCGCTGTACGAGCAACCTGACCTCTCTCTGGTCGGCGAAAGTCTGCGTGTCCGAATGAACGCCTCCATGAAGACGAGCACTTGCTCGCACGCTCAAGCCCTCATCATGGCCCTGAAGAGGCTTTCAGACCAGCAAAGCTCCATCATCCTCCAACGCGGCATGCAAACGGGCAACCTCATCCTCAAGCTTGGCCAATGCGCAGCTGCCGGCTCTACTCCATTGAATGAGTCTATTAAAATCCTTCGTTGTACCCTAGACCGGCTCCCCTACCCTGCCTTTGTTCGAATGCTTACATCATGCTCCTCTGCCCTCGTTGCAGACCCTTCCACCCTCTCCATAAGCGTGTTTGTAGACATTCTAGCATCTGTGAACACCAAAAGGACGCCCTCAACTAACGTCGTCTCCCACTGCTCATCTGCGGGCTCAGGTTCGAAACGACTCAAGATGTCTGAACTCCACGACACGAGCGGTCCATCATGCGCCACCCTCAAGGCATTGGACCACTTCATGCTGCACGCCGTGGCCGATCATCCTACTTACGAGGAGTACACGGCCGCGGTCTACAGCGTCCTGAGCACGGACGATGCTAACCGTTCTCTTCTTGCATCCAAATTTTGCTATGCGTTCATTTCGGGAACCTGCAATAAAGGGGATGAATGTTCTTTTCCACACGTCCCCGCTGAAAAAATTTCTGCGTGCATCCGGGCTATCCTTGCATCAGGGGGCAAACTCACACCGATTTATGTTCCATCCAATATCTTGCAACAACTCGTCACCAAAGACGAAATGTTGCATTATTTTCGGTTGAAAAAGGAAGTTCAAATGAAAGCTAAGTCGAAGCGGGGATTCCAAGGGTATCAGGGAGGGCGGCCTTCTGCCGGGGAAAATTTTCAGGGCTCTAACCGTAGCAATCCTACGCCGGTAAGGGAACAGCCAATCCATCTTCCTTTGACTCCGACTGCGCAACCTCCCTCTTCTCTTGCCTCTGAAACTGGTATCCCCCTCGCTTCCTCTCATCCTCCTCCCAACTGCTCCACTGTAACCTTCTCCGACTTCGATTCTGCCTGGTCACTTGATTCTTCTGCCTTCTATGCTGCCCTCGTTGGTCGTGAGGGTGACCCTCTGAAAGGCTTGTGCTACTCTATATCTAATGACGCCATAACTGCTAAGAATTCTCTTGAAACTTGTACCTCCCCCCGTGCCCGCCTGATTAAGACTCTGTTCACCTGGCAAGACCTTCGTGCTCGTGACCCGATAATAGCCTGTGACACTGTTTCCCTTCCCACTCACCTTGTAGGAGTATCCAATGACCTTGAGCCCTCTGTTGCCATCATCAAGCTTGACATCCATGATGCTTGCATTTCTCCCCTTGCCTGTACTGCATCTGCCCTCCCTGACTCTGGTGCCAACCTCACTCTTGCAAATGGTTCTCACTTCAATCCAAATGGTTCCCTCCATCACTGCGTGAAATTTCTCGTTCCTCTCGATCCTCTGGGCAAATTCGAAGTCAAAGGCGTAGATGGTAGTCGTTCCACAATCCGTAGCATTTGCTGGATAGAGATTCCCGTCATGGTCCGATCAAATGGCGCATCCTCTGATGTACCCCAGATTATGATCAAGATGGGATTTAACGCTTTTTTGATTGACATGAACAACCCCAATGCTATAATTTTTGGTAACAAAACCCTCGGAGCCCTAGGCTGTCACATTGTCCCACACTTCGTCAGTGACAACAACAGATCGCCTAGCTCCCAGCTTCGTCCTTACGAAAATCCACTCCCTTTTCGTCTTGCTCTTCACCCGTTTCTCGAAGATGCAGCGAGGAAAGCCATTCTCTCCGAGTCTACCTCTGAGGAAATGAAATCCACGCTGTCATCCTTGGTACGGTTGAATGGTACGGCCCCCTTTTGAAATGTCATGCCTGCACCAGTCGGTCTTTCAGCGAATTTTAGTTTGTTTGGAGGGAGTTTAGAAGCCCTCCCCAGGCGCCGGGCTTTACCCGGTACTGCCTACGCCCCAAGAAGCAATCGACTGGTGGCAGCGCCGAATTTCCGTGGCTCATACCAGGACATTTTACAGGTTCGGGCATGCCTGAACCCTATTCAGAGTTTCACCATTTTTGAGTCCTTCCTAGCTAGCCAGAAATCAATCAGTTTAGTCACGCCTTTCAACCCAAATCCTCTTCCTCTTTTTCTGGACGCTAAGCATGATAGTCCTCAAAGACGTCGTCTAGCTCACTGCAAAAATGTTTACGTTGCTCCTCCTTCTTCCGACTGTCCTCCAGTTGTTTCAAACCCTATTGAACCCACTGTTAGCAATTTCGAGTCAATCAACAATGCTATTTTGGACTCTACCTCCGAATTGATTCAAAGTTTCAAAGATCCCTCTTACAGGGACAATCTGTTTCGCTCCGGTATTACCCCCCCGGTTGCTCTTCTTAAAATTTCTTGCAATTTTTTCGTTCCAAAAGGCTCTCCGTGGATTCGCATTCCTGTTGAAATCGCTCAGTCCCGGATTTTATCTCTAAACGACACTCCTTTTGACTGCAAAACCTTCGAAGTGAGAAATGCACCTGGTCCCGACAACGGCAGTTTTACGGTTCAGACTTCCGAAATATCCTTTTGCAACCTGTGCCTCTCACATGATCCACTCCGAAACGATCTCGGTCCTCCTTCTGGACACATTTTTGTACGCAATATCTCAGACGCTGATCACGTTATCACTGAAAATGAAATAGTTGCCTCCCTCCACCGCCCTCCGGCACGGTCTGTCTCAGTCTCGAATGCGGGTCTCAATATCAGGGATTTAGCTTTTATCGCCGCATCATCAGAATACGTAGAATCTGTCGCAATCAGCTCCAATTTTCTCTCGGCGCCTGATCGCGATAATTTCTCCGTAGACTTTAGGCCAATAATTCTATTTCTGGGCCACTCCGACGACGTCATTAGCACCTTCGACAATTCGGTCTCTAGCGATGGTCGACGCAGCAAAGTAGTTGCTGTCATCTCCCAAAAAACCGGTTTCTCAGTCTCCAATGACGTCCCAGTTTTTCACTGCAAAGGGGATCTCGTGAGCAACACACCCGGTATCATTTCATTTCTCAATAGCGAACTCTCAAATGAATGCGTTCGTGCCTCAACTATTTTCGGTTTCATGGAATCATCCCTATCCAACAGCGGTGAGGTGGAATCCAGATCGGAATCAGGCTGCAAACGCCTTGTCGAAACAACTATGGGTCTGGGGATTGCCAGCAGCCTTCTCATACCTTTCATTGGTTTTCTCGATTCTGATATGTGTGAAACGGTAACCGAAATAGAAAATACTTTTTCTTCCCTAGCTTACCCCAGCTCTGAAAATTTTCCTCAGCACCTGCGAGGATACACTGTAATCTCTAATTCCCCCCTTGCCATGCCCGCTGATTGTTCTCCTGTACCCCCCTCGGTCACACTTCATGGTGTTGATCACACCAACACCCTGACTTCACCGTACCTGTCTGTTTCGGGGTCAATTGAGTCTGGTCCGTACCCGGATCTTCGTTCAGAAATTTTTCAAACTTCCAATCCGAAACCACCTCACTCGTCCAACAGTTTCAAACGCCTTTTCATGAGTAAGTCCCAAAAGGAAACCGCCACAGGGTACGCCTCCGGGGGGATCCAGCACGATCGCGTCTCCCACGATATCAGGCTGTCTATCCCACCGAAAGCGCACCTACAATCTTTGGCATTAACCTTTTCCAAACCGTCTTCCCTGACGACTTCTGATGATGTTTCTCAGGTGGCCTTTTCAAATTTCGCTTCTCTCACTGACGATTGCCTTTCGAGCCTAAAAATAATTCAAGAAGAATGCAGGGCCACGGTGAAACCAATTCCTGACGACTCGAATTATTCTTTCTCGGTGGGCAAGCGTAAGTTTAACGACGTCACACTTTCTCAGATTTCCAATAAATCTTCCAAAATTAGCAATCGCAGCCTTCGAGCTACCTGCAACCTTTCGGCCCACCCTCACGAATCCAACGATGCCAATAGGAACCTCTACGAAACTCCAATCACTGCTCCTCTGGACCCTTCTCTCTCAGATATTGACAAACTAGACGCCCCCCCTGATCTGCAACTAGATCCTAGGGGGCTTCCTAGACTGCCAATGTCCAACAGTGAAGTCGACGCTCTTTTTGAAAAATGCCCCTTTAGCGATAACATTCCCAAAAGCATTGTCCCGGATTTCAAGAAAGACTGCATTTTGAACCTTAGAGAACTTTGGCAAACCACCCACCTCCCACCGGTTTTAGGAACGGAATGCCATATTCCTGTTACCAAAGTAGTTAATGCTAGACCGATCCCCTGCCACAACAGGGACAAGTTGAAAGCTTTCAGGGCTATTTTGCAAAGCATGGTAGATAGAGGAGTCATTACTCCATCGGATTCTCCTTACAACAGTCCAGCTTTCCTTGTTCCCAAAAAAGACCCGAAATCGAACGACCCAAATCACATGTGGAGGCTTGTGAACGACCTTTCTGCAGTCAACGCGCACACTCTTGATTTTCGTAATGATCCTCCTCAAATAGACTGCCTTATCTCGGCACTAGCAGGCTCAAACTATTTCAGCTCTACAGATGCCGTTCAGTCCTTTTGGCAACTCCCTTTGGATAAAAAATCTCGTGAGGTGACAGCGTTTACCGTCCCCCCTCTGCAAAAGTTTGAGTTCACTAGACTACCCATGGGTGCTAAACTGAGCACAACCTTCATGCAATCCCATATGTACAAGGTTTTAAAAGGGATCGAACTTTCTTCAGTCGTTTTCTTCGTAGACGATGTTCTAATGCACAGCAAAGGGTCCGCCCGTGATCACCTCAAAATCGTTACTAGGGTTCTTCGTAGAATGTGGCGTTTCGGCCACACTCTTCACCTCCTGAAATGCACGTTTTTCGCGTCCGAAATAACTTTCCTAGGCTACACGGTGAACAAGGACGGTTTCATGCCTGACTCCAAACTAGTGCAAGGCATCAGCTCCCTTCCGATCCCACGATCTGTGAAGGGTCTACAGGTCTCTTTAGGCATGTTTCAGTACCAATCCAAATTCCTGAAAGACTTTGCTTTCGACATAAACGCCCTAAGAACCGAACTCACGGATGCTACGGCAAAAGGACTAACGAGCAATTTTGAAATTTCATTAGCGGCCAAAAACTCTTTCCTCAGCATGAAATCCAAAATCGAAAGCGTTATCATCAACAAACAGTTTCTCTACTTTCCCAAATGGGACAGGAAGCTGTTTATTGAAACTGACGCCAGCAAAGTGGCCGTAGGTGGCTGGGCATATCAGTTTGACATTTCCGACGCGAAACTTTCTCCGAAATTGCATGCCCACCTTATCAAACCAGTAGCATTTTTTTCCCGAAAACTGAAACTGCACGAAAGGAAATGGTGCCTGCCGTCAGGCTCGACAGAAGACGGCTCCAACGCGGCCCAAGCAATCGTCGAGAAGTTCCGTAACACAGACTTCGCCGAAGGCGACCTCGAGTACACCGGGGCCATGGACCTTGAAACCCTCGGCATCGTATTCGCTCTCGATACCCTGGACTACCTCCTCGAATCCTTCCGAGAAGTCATCGTCCTCACGGACCACAAGAACATCGTGTGGCTTCTCGCCCAGAAGAACATTCGTCGCGTCAGATGGGCTCTCCGCTTATCGGCATACCATAACCTGAGTTTTCTCTTTCAACGAGGGTCAAATATGCTTACTAGTGACTGCCTGTCTAGACTAGTCAATCTCAAGGAGGAAGCTCATAGGGTGGCGTCATTTAGCGATGTCGCCACACCATCAGTCACCACAATTTTTGGAACTTCTTCAACTAGCACAGTTTCCAGCAACACTGAAATCGGAAATCCTTTTGTCATTTTAAACCTTTCACAGTCCAACGACTCAATGGAGCCAGTAACATTTTCAACCATATCTCTGGAGGATTTTCTGCCCCCTCTTTTCTCGTCAAGCTCATCGAACTGCATAGAACACACTTTGGACAACGATCACACACTCATGGCCGTTGCCCACAACATTTTCTGCAGCAGATGTCTTGACGTCACCAATAACGAAATAATTGACCCCCTGGACCCCATACTCCAGGACGTCACTCCTTGCGCCTTTTGCGACTTTAGTACTAACAATGCGAACTTTTGGATCTTGCACACTCACACATGCCCTTTGGCTCCTGCTGTCAACATGGAATCTCCCGATATCTCAAACTTTCAGGGACCAGAAAATTTAACCAGGGCATTTGTGACCGTCGGCACTATTTTGCACACCGGTGCTGCCCAAATTTTCGCAGAGAGAGACAAGCTACCAATGCCATCTACCGACGTCATCCCTATGTCAGCGATTTTCGATGTTACCAACCTCCCAAATCGTCGGGATATCATAGATCTCCAATCCCGCTGCGAATTCTGCAATTTTCGCATCCAGTTTCTGCTGCACGGCATTCGTACCAAAACAAAAGATAAGTCTAAATCTACTCGCAGCGTTTTCAACAGCATCCGTAAAGACTTTGAATATGACAAAGCTCTAGGCATCCTTTTTCGACGCCCTTCTAAGAAACCTAAAAGCACTAATCCTGACGATTGCGTTTTCATCCGAGCAATCGTCATTCCCCCTCTTGAGACAAGAACCCAGAATTCTATAGCAGACTTCTTCCATTCCAGTCTCGAGGGAGGGCACGGTTTTTACAATAGCGTCATTTTCAAGACTAGAGGGTATTTCTGGTGGCCAGGTTTGGATGCTACGGTTCGCAAGGTTTGCATGGCTTGCAAGCACTGCAAAGCTTCCAAATCTTACCCAAGCCATAACGCCCCACAGTTTCCGATTTACCGCACTGCTCATTACGACACTCTTCATATAGATATTTTCAGATTCAAAGTTCCGGGATCCAAAATCATTGGGGCAATAATCGTGTACGACGCTTTCAATCATTTTGTTCGTGGCACCACTATTGCTAACGAAAGTATGGAGCTAGCAGCCGAGTGGCTATTTTTCGAGGTTTTCTTGAAATGCGGGAAGCCCAACCATCTGATTTTTGATACCCAATTTGACGTCTTAGAAGTCAATAGCATTCTGAAAGTTCTATCCATCCTCGGGAGCAAATCCTGGTCGTACGTTCACAATGGCGTAGCAGCAGAGCGAATCATCAAATTCCTCCTTGAGGCCATCAGAACCATGGTTTCCTATGCTAAGAGCAAGACAGGGATTAATATGAATCACTTAGCTCCAAATCTTTTCTACTACGCCATGGCTGCATACAACTCATCTCCCATTCCGGGAACGAACGGAATTACCCCATTTTTTCACGAGTATGGAAGGCATTACAATATGCCTGGAATTGATTCAGATATCCAAAGCATCGACAGGCTTGAAAATCTGCCTACCATTGGCCTATCTGAATCAGCTCTCCTTCGTAGGGATCTGCTCCTAACCATTAGCAAAAACCTGAAAAGAATTCACTCTGAAAACAGCTGTTCTAGGGCTCTAAAATACAATATCGGCAAGGGCTGCCCTATTTACGAAATCGGTGATAAAATCGCCGTAACTGTTGAGCACAGACAATCCAAAATCAACCCAGTTGCCAAAACGAACCATGAAGTCATTTCCAAAGTCTCCCACGACGCGTACAAAGTCCGAAATAACGATTCAAATCGACAAACTATAAGGATTGCGGACCACATGAAGAAAATAACCCCTCTTCCTGCGGTCAATCTTCCTTCCATTCAGACCGATCCGGGCGTTTCCCCCCTTTCTGAACCTCAGTCAATTTCGAACCCAGCTGGACCCTCTTCAGAGCAGAGCAGTAACGAAGAAATCTCTGACGTATTTTTGGAATCTATTCCGTTCAAACTGGCTCCCGGGAATATCATTTTATTCAAAAAACGGGGAGAACCTCGCGTTTTTATCGGAGAAATTTTGGAAGGTAACCCGGCCACTAATCTGTGGAGTATTCACACCTTTTTGCACCAAGTCTCGAGTTCCATTCCTAAAGTCAACGGGTACCACTCCATGAACATTTTTGAGCCTTTGGTCGATAGACGCATTCAGCTGGAATACACATATTTTGGACCAGACAATGAACTTTTTGCTTGCGGTCTTGAACCCAAGAAAGCCAGTCCGAAGTTCACTCCTGTAACCGTCAATTTCAATCCATCCGATTATGATGTCATCATTTCCGGGACCAAACGCGACTTGCTAGAAAAGATGAATAAAAAGTTCCGACTAAAACCCCCCTTTTTGTCTCGCATTTATGACGTCACGGACTCATAGAACTCAAATCGGGGAATCCCCCCCCTGGGGGTCCGCGCCGGCGATTCTACCCCTTCATGTGCTCTTATTATCTCCGCACCTATTGTGAATAGGGGGCAATTTTTTTTTTTCCGCCGTACACCATGATTTCATCTGCAGCTATCCAGCTGGCCCCCTAGGGCAATTCATGAAAATGATGAGCAAAAGAATTTCAAACCATTTCATGAAAATTGAACTACAGTTTTAGGAAGATCAAAGTTTGGAACTTCGCGTGAGGCTTAAGTGCATCTGCGTCTTTCGAACTAGTTTCTGCGCTCGACAGGTGAGGTTTCAGTGCATCCCTGCCCAGCTCAGAAATATCTATCCCCAGCTAAAATTTCATGAAGATCAAAGGCTTCTATTTTACCGTGAAGCAATATAATTGTAATAGAATAGTAATAAAATAGCTAGGCTTCTATGTACCCGTGAAGCAATAGTAATTATGATTGGATGTCTTACACTTCAAATAGCAGTTACTGAGAAAAAATATAGCAACAAATAATAAGAATAATTAACGCTTCTAGTTGATTTTTTTTTCATCTTTTGCGGGAAGGATAGTGGGGGAGATTGAAAGCCCCACAAGAAAATTACAGGACATTGAATAGGCTTCAGCACAGAACTTGAAACAAAATAAATATACACAGTCAAAACAGCTTCTGACTACCTAACCCACCAATCTCTAAAACCTCTGACTATCTAACCTACCATATACTACCTCAAGAAAGCTTCTGACTATCCAACCTACCAATCAAAAACTTAAGCAATATCTGCT
>OJGN01000021.1_pt1 | contig 11342 bp, 4 predicted proteins | sample 1594801 | NCBI WGS metagenome assembly OJGN01 (sample SAMN05416710, study PRJEB24817) | seawater metagenome | isolation source: Sea water | place: Canada:Atlantic | collected 2013-07 | reverse complement strand
TTTCTGCCTGTCTCGTGGGCTCGGAGATGTGTATAAGAGACAGAACTAATCGCGTTCTTCGTGAAGCTCGTCTTGGATCAACGAGTCGCTGGGGCCGAAGACCTTGCCGCCGCCTCGAAGGTCGAACGGGACCCCCGCTCGGCAAGGTCCTCGAGCTCCTCCACCGCCGCGAACATCGTCTCTCTACAGAATGCGCTGTCTGAGATTCGTGCCATCGCTGGTTCCTCGGTCCTTCCAGACCGCAACTACCTGTCAGCGGTTCTGCTTGGATCTCTAGCCGTTCAAACACTGTGCACGCTTGTCACGGGCCAGTTGCAGTTGTACCGCGTCGTCCACAAACGAGTGAACGCCGGGTCTGCGCTGCCCCAGAACGAGCGGTTCTTCCGGGCGTTGGCAGTTGAATTCCGATCTTCAGTGGACACGTACAGCGCGTCTGCCATGGAAAAAGCCATCGGGTATGTGCCCGTCGGCACCATCTCGTTCGTGTGCCTCCTGCAGGCGCTTCAACTGCGGTCGGGCGCGTCGTCGGCCCAGCAAGCTCTCGAAGGTCTTCGCCATGTTGACCTCAACCTCGGTCAGAAAGGTTCCTCCCTCACGCCGCTCTACAGCTACCTGAAGAGCTGTGAGACAACTCTTGCGAAATCCGGCTCCCCCCCCATCGAACCGGGTCAGCTTGCTGAGTCGTTGTTCCTGCTCACCGATGCCCCCCTTCGGAACTGGCTCGCTGTCCGTTCTGAAATCCCGCAGAGTCTATCCTTGGCGCTGTCAGCGGTTCACGTCAAAGTAATGAAGGGCGAGAAGGTATTGGATACCGATATCAAGGGCCTCATGGATGCCCTAGCTCTCGAAACCCGCTTCGTGGACCTGTGCGCCCTCCAGGGTGATGCTCATGGGACTGGTGGTCTGATCGCCGGTGTGAATGCGCAAATGCCTGCGTTCCCAGTATCTCCGAGATCTGGTGGTGCGAACAAGTCGGGCGGTATCTGCATCAACTATCTCCGCCGGGGGGGTTGCACGCGCAGGAACTGTCGCTTTGGCCACTACGACTCGGCCAATTCCATTCCGAAAGACTCCCTTGAGAAACGATACAAGGATCTTGCCAAGTGCCAGATGACCGATCCAGGCGACATTGACGATTCCAAGGTCCGTGCCAGCGGCATGGACGTGTCAATACTGCGTGCTGCACTCCGGCCTGTCGGTTCTCCGAGAGTCGACCGTCAGAAGAAGGGCAAGAAAGACGATGATGCTCTCATCGCAGCAGTCCGCGAAGTCCTCACCGGGGCCAGCGCTCCGCCTGTAGTCGCGGGTGCCTTTCCGGCGGCTGCGGTGCAGGCGACAGCGTTCTCGCTCCTCCCTGCTCCGGTTCCCCATGTTCCTCCGGCCGAGGTCACCGCAGCGATATCTACGATCTCATCTCAAGTGACGGACCAGCAGCGACAAACCTTCGGGTTGCTGTCCGACAAAGAGTTTCGTGACCACTTCTCAAAGACCTTCCGCTTATGAAGATGCGGGGTCACAGGGGTGAAACCTGTGGCCACGACTCCGCATATACTATCATTCATGCCGGATCTTCGCTCCGATGTGTTCCACGTCGGCAACAGTCAAATTCGGCTGCGGACCGTGCTCGACTCCGCTGCATCGGAGCACGTCGTGGGATCAGATGTTGATGCGGACCTCCTCTCGCCCACCGCCATGGTATCGCGTGTTGCCAATGGTAGCGAGGCGCGGTCTACCGGGCAGCTGAACACCACCACGCCTTTCGGACCGGCAAAGATCTATCAGATTCCCGGATGCCCGATCTCGCTGTCGTCTCTTCCCCAGCTCACCGGCATGGGGTACAAGTTCTTCCTTCAAGACGACGGTCCCTCCCTCATGATCGATCCCAACCTGAAGACGTTGGTTATTCCTCGGTCCAAGGCCCGTGGGGGGGTACGCATGTGGCACGTCGATCTGCTGCTCGATCCTGACGTCACCGGATCACGTAAGCACAATGCTTCGTGGCTACCAGGCGGTATGCAGTCAGGCGCTGAGGTGTACAGCATCGTGATCGACGACCTGAACCTGGATGCGTTTCCAGACTCGGACCTCATTCCGTTGGCGCACACTGCTCCGTCAGCACCGGCCGGCCACGCCGTCATCGGTACGGAGTTAGCGGCCCGTACCACGTCACGGTTCAAGAAGCTGTCGGGAAGAACGTTGGCTGCCACCTACGCTTTCCCGTCTCGAAAGACTATGTCTGCCACCGCCAAGAGCGCTATCGGCTGGGGGGAGCTTCCCTCCGAGACATCTCTGCGTTTTGGTCAGGCAGCAGGCGTCCACCGCCGCCTCAAGGTTTCGAAGAAGCTGCCTAGCGATCGGCAGACCAGCCTCGTCCCCGTCGGTGTATGCTTCGATCTCGACATCGTGCCTCTCTCGCCTGAAGACATTCAAGGTTGCTCATGTGCGGCGTTGTTCAAAGAGCACCGGTCTGCATACCTGAAGCCATATCTCCTCCCCGCTGCTGCTGACTTCTGGGTCGCCGTGCGGGAGCTGTCCGCCTGGGTGAAGCGTGTCTTACGAGTCGAGCTGAAGTATTTGTTTGTGGATTCCGATCCTAGATGGACCAACGTCCACAGGGGAGCCCATTCGTTCGACACGGTCGATGCGAGGTTGCTTCTGGAGGAGACCGGCATCGAGTTCCGCCGCAAACCGGCGAACACCCATGCTCTCGACGCCGAAAACAGTGTCCAGGCGGTGCGTGCTGCAGCCAACGTCATGGTTCAGTACATGCACATGAACGGACCCAAGGTGATAAGCTTCGCGTTGGTCCACGCCTGCCTTGTGTTGAACCACTTGTCGAAGCCTCAATCGGGTCGTGAGCTGCTGGCAAACGGTGCCACTCCAGCCGAGATCGTCCATCAGACTTCGGATGACTCGTCCAGGCTAGCGGGACCCCTGTTTTCATCTGTCACTGCGAAGATTGAGGGTACCAAACCTGGACAGATGCGTGCGACGTCGCGTCAAGGCATCTACGTCGGCCTGCGCGAGGGGGTTTCTGGTTGGATGGTTCTCTTCCTCTCCAATCCTCTGCGGCCAGCGGTCGTGTCCAACATGATTCTCGATCCGGATCCCAGCCACCGTCCGTTGACCTTGGCCAAGCACGACTTCTTCGATCCAGAGGGCTCGTCCCTACCGCTGCCGAGCAAAGAGTGGAACAAGCAGATTCGGCACCTCTTCGACATGCCAGGAGGGCACAACGAAGACAGGATGATGATACTTAGCCCCTTGACTGGTGCACCGGTCGCGGTGGTTCCTGCCCTCACGATCACGGATGACCTAGTCCATCTCACGCCGTCCGAGGCGTTGGAGCACGTCAAGGACTATTGCGCCACTGCTGCGAATGGCGCACCGTCTGACGCAGTTGCTGCTCCGCCTGTCCCCCCGTCGGGTGTCCTGGTGCCTGGGACGCCAACCGTGGGTGGCGGGCCGTCAACTACGGCTGCTGCTCCATCTGGTATCTTGACGTCTGGGACGCCGTTGACTGCACCCGATCGGCGTGCTGTGAGGCGAATTCCAGTCGACACGCCTATCGTCGTAGAGCAGCTCAATCCGAAGGTACCGTCGACGAAGTCATTCGATCGGTACGAGGCGTACAAAGGTGCCACTACCGTTGGTGAGTTCCTAGCGCGCACTCCTAAACGTTGGATGGACTTCGCGAATGACTTCGAGAAAGGCTACGTGTCCATTCCAGCTACTGCTGTTATGGCTGTGCTGCCTGCCTTCCTCGTCATGGCACTCGGTGCCGAGTCCGCGTTCCTCTCCTCCGATTGGGCTCCGGTTCCTGCTCCTCTCCCGCGACCAGATCAGCCTCTGGTGTTCGCAGTCTCCTTCTCGGGTACGGCGCATCCTTACCACGTGCGCGGGGTTCACGAGGACATGGACTGGGATCAGGGCTGTCGCGACTACCACCACTCCGTTGGGTTCGTGGGACACGACCTCCCTCGACCGGCAGAGCAGCCGCCCTTGTCGCCCACGTCTGGCCCAGTGGTCTGCATCCCGCCGAGTGCGTCGGCGTACGCTCCTGACGGCTTCTCGCTCCCCGAGTCTTCGTTCGCCGACGTTCATAGCGTGGATGCCGCACCCGTTCCAGTGGCTCCCTCGGTGCCGCGAGAAGAAGACCTTGCAGCTGTCCTTGGCGTCACCCTCGAAGAGTTCGCAAAGGCTTCGGTCGATGGCATTGACAATGTGATGCGGAGAGCAGAACGGTTGCTCGAAACCCAGGAGGTGGTCGAGGCGTACATTGCTCTTGGGAACGACTTCCTCGCGTCCACGCCTGCTCCAGGTTCTGTCAGCGGACCAGGCGCGCCAACGAACCTGAGGGAGCTCCTGCGACATCCGCGCAAGGACGAATTCCTCGCCGCAGCGAGGGAGGAGGTGACGTCACTCGCAGGCGACAAGTTCAACACCATCAAAGTTGTGCCAATGGCGGCGTTTGATGAACGCGTCCGTGAGCGCGGCGCCAGCAACGTCAAGCTCATTCCGTCAGTCATGCCCCTAACGATCAAAGCGGTATCCGGCAGGATCAAGGCGCGATTCTGCGCCTGCGAGATGCGCACGCACGGCGCCAGTCCCGACACGAAGTCACCGGCGGCGCAGCTGTGTTCCGTGCGGTGGCATGGGTGTCTAACGCTCATTTTCAAGATGAAATCTAAGCAGCTAGACGCTACGAGAGCATACTGCCACGGCAAGCGCGATCCGTCGTCGCCGTCCATCTTCCTCCGTCTGCCCTCGATGTGGTCTGCGATGGGTTACCCAACCAAAGACTGTGACGGCCGCCCGTACCTCATTGAGGTCATCGGCAATCTCTATGGTACCCAGCAGGCGGGACGCATCTTTTGGCAGTTCATGCGGGCGTTCCTCCTTGATATCGGGTTCGTGCAATCCGATGTGGAACCTTGTCTCTTCTATCTCTTCTGGGACAAGGCGTTCACGTGCTCTCATACTGGGATCGTGCATGTTGGCAAGCAGCAGGCCATCGTAGTTGTCTTCGTCGACGACTCTCGCCTGAGCTGGCGTGGAGTGACGATCGAGGCGTACGTCGATTTCCATATGGAACGCGTGTTCGGCACGCCAAGTGCACAGTCTCTGTTGGAAACCGTCGGCAACTACATCGGTATAGACATTGATGCTTCGCCAGATCATTTGGAGATGTCGAACACGAAGACCCGCGAAGCGATGCGCGCCCTGCTCGACGAGTACGATCTGCCTGTGCTCGACGTGTCCACTCCGCTTCCACCGGACGCCAAGCGGCTGGTGTACGCCCCGATATCTGACGACAACCCCGCTGTTCCTGTCGTGAACGGTCGGCGCATCGTTGGCTGTGGATCCTGGCTAGCGCTGACGGTCGAGCCGCTGTTGTCGTATCCGTGCTGTCTTCTTGCGCACGCTGCTCCGGAGCCATCGAAGAACTCAACATTCTGCATGCAGTGGATGGCCTCGTACGCCATCACACATCGTCGTCCGCTCTACTTCTGCCGCACAAGCGACGGTGCCACCACCGTCACGCACGTCGACGCGACGCAGGCCGACCAGCCCGACATGGCCAGTCACTATGGCTACTGGCAGAGGTGCTGCAACGCCTCGCTTCGATGGCGGGCGTTCTCGGGACATCAGGTCCACGCCGCCACCCGCGGTCCGGAGCTCGTCGCCGCTGTGGCTGGCACTCACGTCTCGATGTACCAGCGCCTGCTTATGTATGAGGCGCGTCTTGGCCGACTGCCTGGTGATATCGTCATGCCCTTCTTCATGGACAACACCGCGTCGCTGGCGAACGCGACGGCAGACAACATCCACCTCGGCAGTCGTCACCTGGCCATCCGAATTGGAGTCATCCGCCAGGCGGTGCGCGACCTGATCATCAAGCCAGCTTACATCAACACGAACCAGAACGTCGCCGATACCATGACAAAGCCAATGGACAAGAAGCACGTACTGGCCTTCACGCCAATGATGTACGGCGTGCGAAAGTGAGAGTGGCGCGGCCACAGTTGTTCGATGCTCGGTGATCTTCCGAACATGGGGGGGATGACAATGGTCCCAATCGTTGGAACCATTGGTTAGTGATGTTTCCTCAGTATCACCGAGCTCAGACACGGATGGCAGTACCAGACCCGCGTGGATCGCGGGACCGCCACTGATGACATAGTCATGACCGTGTAGCGCTCCTGGGTCATGGACAACGTGATGCACATCGTTCACCACACTGTCAGTTCCAGAAGTCCAGATGCAAAGCACACGCCATGAAGACACCATAGGATGTCTTCATACACAGTGCATACAGCGTGGACCTCTTGTCTTGTTGCATAGAGCATGGTTTAGTAGACACGGCATGGACCGCAGTCCAAGCGACACACAGAAGACAACACAGTCTATCATATTCCTGGAACATGATCGTTTCCTTTGAGTTTGAGTTGAGTTCAGTTTCTGTTGTCTCTGATGTATCCTTCTGGATCCTTCTGCGCCACTAGCCGTTGTTTCTTTCTGTCTGGTCTTTCACAAACGAAAGTGATCGATTTTACGTAAGCAAATCAATCGACATGGCGGCAGCTTTCCCGCATACCACACTCAGGTGGATATTGCGCTGCCTTCTTGCTTTCTGTTTGTCTACGCCCATTACGAGCGCTATCTCCCCAGTCCGATGGGATTATCCTTCTACCTTGGGTTTAGCGCGTTATCATGGACTTTCGATTTTAAAATATTCCTCACATACGACTTCCTCTGTGCGCAGTTCGGACACGTCGGCGGAACCGTTCACCGCTTCCGACGACCGGACTTCCATCGTTACCGCCTTCCTCCGCATGGGGTACGCGCGGTTTTCCCTTCTGAACGGCGGGACCACCGAATCGGTCGTGGGCACGTCTACCGACTTCTTCTCGGCGCGTCTTCTCCGAGATCTCGGGCTCTATTGTCAGATCAACTCGGTCGAGTTTCAGCTGTTCGACGCTAACGCCGAAATGATCGCCATGTCCGCGGAGTCCCTGATCAGTCAATCTCCGTTTCGGTTCGGGTCCGTTCCTACGGCCATCCCTCGTCTGCTGGCACGGGTCCCCTCGGCTCAGTTGCACTTCTTGTCCGAGGCTCTCGGGCATCCGTCTATCGCGGATGGGTGTCCGCCCGTCCCGGTGGAGAACGGCGTCTTCACTCCACTGGATCCGGCGGGGCTCAAGCAATACAGTGTCCCTGCTGGTCTCCCGTTCAGCGGTTACAATGACGAAGAAAGCGTTGTAAAATATGCCAACGGCCTGCTCAAAGAAGATCTCGTCGATTCGATCAAGAAGCATTTCCCCGAGTCGGCATTCGACGAGGGGACGAAGAAGGCGGACCTCGCCGCGGCCTTCGTGAAGCTTGTCATGGATCAGAGGGCCGCCGGTGCCGAAGACCTTGCGGTCGCATCAGGGGTCGTACGGACCTCCCGCTCGGATCGGCCCTCGGGTTCCGCCACCGCTGCCAACGTCGTCTCTCTTCAGAACTCGCTGTCCGAGATACGTGCGATAGCCGGCCCGTTAGTCCTTGCCGACTCTTGCTACTTGTCCGCGGGTCTTCTTGGACCTCTTGCAGTCCAGACGCTGTGCACGATCGTCACGGGCCAATTGGCCCTGTACCGCACCGTCTATAGTCGAGTTAATGCTGGGTCTGCGTTGCCCCATAACGAGCGGTTCTTCCGGGCGCTAGTGGTTGAGTTCCGGAGTTCGTTGGAGACATACCAGGCATCTGCCATGGAGAAGGCGATTGGGTATGTTCCCATCGGCACTATCTCGTTCATGTGCCTCCTTCAAGCTCTTCAGCTGCGTTCGGGTGCATCGTCGGCGCAGCAGGCTCTCGAGGGTCTTCGCCATGTTGACCTTCACCTCGGCCAGAAAGGTTTCTCTCTCACGCCGCTCTATAGTTACCTGAAGAGCTGCGAGGCGACGCTTGCGAAGAGTGGCTCTCCCGCTATCGATCCTGGCCAGCTCGCCGAAGCGTTGTTCTATCTTCATGATGCGCCCCTTCGGAACTGGCTCGCTGTCCGTTCCGAGATTCCGCAGAACCTATCCTTGGCCCTGTCGGCGGTTCATGTCAAAGTGATGAAACACGAGAAGGTATTAGATGTGGACGTCAAGGGCCTCATGGATGCCCTGGCTCTCGAGACCCGCTTCGTGGATCTGTGCGCCCTTCAGGATGATGCTGTTGGGAGCGGGGGTCTGATCGCCGGTGTGGGCATGCAAATGCCTGCGCTTCCGGCCTCCAAGTCATCTGGTGACACGAACAAGTCGGGCGGCATCTGCCTCAACTTTCTTCGCCGGGGGGGGTGCCGACGCAAAAACTGTCACCTTGGCCACTACGACTCGGGCAATCCTGTTCCGAAGAGCTCTCTCGAGACGGAGTACAAGAACCTCGCCAAGTACCAGCTGAGTGACCCAGGCGACCTAGACGAGTCTAAGATCCGCGCCGGCGGCATGAACGCGTCGGTCCTGCGTGCCGCGCTCCGGCCTGTCGGTTCTCCGCGAGTCGACCGTCCGAAGAAGGGCAAGAAAGACGACGCTGCCCTCATTGCGGCGGTCCGCGAAGTCCTCACCGGGGTCAGTGCTCCGCCCGTTGTGGCAGGGGCAGTTCCAGCGGCCCTGGTGCAGGCGACGGCGTTCTCGCTGCTTCCTGCGCCGCCTCCGGCTCCTTCGGCCGACGTCGCCGCAGCGATTTCGACCATCTCGTCTCAAGTGACGGAGCAGCAGCGGACGACCTTTCTGTCGCTGTCCGACAAGGAGTTCCGGGACCACTTCGCGAAGACCTTCGGCTTGTGAGGGTGTGGGGTCGCGGGGTTGAAACCTGCGGCCACGACTCCACACATACCTCCGTTCGTGCCAGATCTTCGCTCCGACACGTTCCACGTCAGCGGCGGTCGGATTCGGCTGCGGACTGTGCTCGACTCCGCCGCGTCGGAGCATGTCGTGGGATCGGATGTTGATGCGGATCTCCTCTCTCCCACGTCCATGGTCTCGCGCGTCGCAAATGGCAGCGAGGCGCGGTCGACTGGGCAGCTGAACGCCATCACGCCGTTCGGACCGGCGAAGGTCTACCAGATTCCTGGGTGCCCGGTCTCGCTGTCGTCCCTTCCCCAACTCACCGGCATGGGGTACAAGTTCTTACTTCAAGACGACGGCCCCTCTCTCATGCTCGATCCCAACCTGAAGGCGTTGGTTATCCCTCGGTCTGAGGCTCGTGGAGGGATCCGCATGTGGCACGTCGACCTGCTCCTTGATCCCGATCGTACCGGGTCGCGCAACCACGCTGCTTCGTGGCTGCCGGGCGGGATGAAGCCGGAGGCTGAGGTCTACAGCATCGTCATCGATGATCTGAATCTGGATGCGTTTCCAGACTCAGATCTCATCCCGTTGGCGCACACCGCTCCGTCCGCCCCGGTCGGCCACTCGGTCATCGGCACAGAGTTGGCGACTCGTACTCCGTCGCGGTTCAAGAAGCTGTCGGGCCGAACGTTAGCTGCCACCTACGCTTTTCCGTCTCGGCAGACTATGGTCACCACGGCCCGCAGTGCCATTGGTTGGGGCGATCTCCCTTCCACGATGTCTCTGCGCTTCGGTCAAGCGGCAGGCGTCCACCACCGGCTCAAGGTTCCGTCGCAGTTGCCCATCGATCGGCAAACCAACTTCGTCCCTGTCGGTGTATGCTTCGACCTCGACATCGTCCCCCTCTCGCCTGATGATATCCAAGGTTGCTCGTGTGCAGCGTTGTTCAAGGAGCACCGGTCCGCGTACCTGAAATCGTATCTCCTCCCCACCGCTGCTAGCTTCTGGGTGGTCGTACGAGAGCTGGCCGCCTGGGTGAAGCGCGTCCTGCGAGTCGAGCTGATGTATCTGTTCGTGGATTCTGATCCCAGGTGGACTAATGTCCACAAGGGGGCGCGGTCGTTCGACACGGTCGACGCGAGGTTGCTCCGAGACGAGACCGGTATTGAGTTCCGCCGGAAACCGGCGAATACACATGCTCTCGACGCTGAGAACAGTGTCCAAGCGGTGCGCGCTGCGAGCAACGTCATGGTTCAGTACATGCACATGAACGGGTCCAAAGTTGGAAGCTTCGCCTTGGTCCACTCCTGCCTCGTGTTGAATCACCTGTCGAAACCTCAATCTGCTCGCGAGCTGCTGGCGAACGGTGCCACCCCCTCCGAGGTCGTCCATCAGACTTCGGATGACGCTTCCAGGCTGGCGGGACCGCTGTTTTCGTCCGTTACTGCGAAGATTGAAGGCGCCAAACCTGGGCAGATGCGAGCGACGTCCCGTCAAGGCATCTATGTGGGTCTACGCGAGGGAGTTACGGGCTGGATGGTTCTTTTCCTCTCCAACCCCCTGCGGCCGGCGGTTGTGTCGAACATGATCCTCGATCCCGATCCCAGTCACCGCCCGTTGGCTTTGGCCAAGCACGACTTCTTCGATCCGGAGGGCTCGTCCCTTCCGCTGCCGTGCAAAGAGTGGCACAAGCAGATTCGACATCTCTTCGACATGCCAGGCGGGCACAACGAGGACAATATGATGATTCTGAGCCCCCTGACGGGGGCGCCAATCGCAGTGGTTCCTGCGCTTACCATCACTGATGACCTCGTCTATCTCACGCCGTCCGAGGCGTTAGAGCATGTCGAGGGCTACTGCCCCGCTGCAGCCGTTGCTACTCCATCTCCATCCCCATCTCCATCGAGTGACGCGTCGTCTGCTACGCCTGCTGGCACTCCATCTCCATCTCCATCTGGGGTCCTGACCCCTGGCACACCGTTAACCACGTCTGATCGGCGTGCGGTGCGACGGATTCCAGTCGACACGCCTATCCTAGTGGAGCAAATCAATCCGAAGAAGCCGTCGACGCAGTCATTCGATCGGTACGAGGCGTACAAAGACGCCACTACCGTTGGCGAATTCCTGGCACGCACCCCCAAGCGTTGGGCGGATTTCGCGAACGACTTCGAGAAGGGCTACGTCTCCGTTCCGGCCACCGCCATCATGGCTGTGCTGCCTGCTTTCCTCGTCATGGCACTCGGTGCCGATTCCGCGTTCCTATCCTCCGACTGGGCCCCAGTCCCTGTTCCTCTTCCGCAGCCAGACCAGCCCCTGGTATTCGCGATCTCCTTCTCAGGTACGGCGCATCCTTACCACGCACGCATGGTGCAAGACGACATGGACTGGGATCGAGGCTGTCGAGACTACCACCACTCCGTAGGGTCCGTGGGACGTGATCTTCCTCGACCTGCTGAGCGTTCGCCCTTCCTGCCTGCGTCTGGCCCAGTGGTCTGTGTCCCACCTACCACGTCGGCGTACGTT
>OJGN01000018.1_pt1 | contig 12006 bp, 3 predicted proteins | sample 1594801 | NCBI WGS metagenome assembly OJGN01 (sample SAMN05416710, study PRJEB24817) | seawater metagenome | isolation source: Sea water | place: Canada:Atlantic | collected 2013-07 | reverse complement strand
GTACTTTAGCTCGTAATTCTCTTAACAATTCACATTTTAGTGACTTTGTAAGGATGTCAGCCAAGTTTTCTTCCGATACCACGTGCGATAAGTCAATTAACCCATCTTCCAGTTGATGCTTTACCCAAGCCAACCGATAACCCATGTACATTGATGATTTACTTATCTTGTCATTACGAATCCCCTCAAGACTTGCCTTGTTGTCTATTTTAACAGGTGTGGGTCCTCCATGTAGAAATCCTGTTTCACATAAAAAGAATCTTACCCCTAATAGGTGCTTTATGCACTCAACGCTGGCAATCAGTTCTGAATCTCTTGAAGAGAGTGCAGGTATGCTTTGCAATTTACTTCGCCATCCAAAGATATTGTGACCATACCTCATGAAATAACCGTAATGGCTTTTCCGTGTGATAGGACAGTTCGCGAAGCTTGCATCTGAGAACGCATTCAGTCCAGCACCATTCTCCGTTTTCCAGAATGTTAAAACGTGGTCGTCTGCCGTATCTACGAGATACCATGCCAAGTGGTTTATCGCTGCAACAACATTCTTAGTGTTTCTACATCCGGCAAATCTTGCACATACCGCTGCACTATATGCGCAGTCTGGTCTAGTATGCAACACAATGTATGCTGCCAGTCCTAGCACCGATCGTGAATCGTAATCTGAGTATGCTACTATGGGATTCTCCTCCGAGGTTTCTTCGAAAATATCCTTTGTGTAAGGATCTAATGGATATTTCAACTTACCTCCTTTCGGGTGTGCTCCTTTGCCATTCTTAATTTCTTCAAGTAGTTGCTTGAGTTTCTTCAGTAATTTTGGAACTTGAAAAGTCATACACCCTTTTTCTCTGTCAATTTGAACAAGCATAGATAGGTATTCTATTTGATCACCCGAGCTTTCTTCAGGTGATGCGTTGAACTCCTTAAATAACTTTTCCTCAAAATCTTGTCGCATCCGACGTCCTTCCTGGTCATTCGAAAATGATAGTAACGCGTCGTCTACGTGGGCAGAAACTAGTCCAAAACTATGTTTCATGTTTTCTATTGAAGGCTCCTGTGTCAATCCCTTCGTTGACCCGTCCCCGCAATTCCCTCTTTTGTAGAAGCAGCACGGGTCGATTTTGCTCTGAGTGAAACCTGGTCCTCCTTCGGATTCAGACTTAATGATGAAATCTCGATATTTCCTGAAGAAAATCAGAGGACTTGCTCGGGCTCCGTAGAGAGATCTCTTCACCTTGGCATATTTAGCCAATTTTCCATTAGGGAGTCTTGGTATTAAATCTGGTCGATCTGTTAAAACTTCTTCTAAGTTTGATGGGATCTTCACATATAGTGGACCAAATTCTTCATCATCGTATTCCGCTGTTAAAAATCCTCCAGCCACGTCAAATGTAGATATACTGCAGTCGTATTCTAATGATATGGCTAAAATTAGCCGTACAAACTCCGAATTAACTGTAGGAGAATATAAATCCTCTTTGTTTCTCGGGAACTTGTCTCTAGTCTGTGCTGCCACGATTCTGCATTTCTTTCGGCTTGCTTCTCCTGTGGCGCTGTATTTTTGAGTCAAGACCCATAATAATGGCACTACATCAGCTCCTTCTGGATACCTTTCCACAAGTTCCATGGTTGGGAAGTCTTTGTGTAATCTCTCCCATTCTGCAATGATAGGAGGGATCCATTCATCACCATCCCATCTGTTGATTGCCTCTACGACTGATTTTGGATTCGGCTGCATTTTTGCTACTTGTATCACATATGCTCGTATCTTTTTGGATTGATAGATGAGGATATTTTCAGGATTTCTTCTATGAGCTTTTGCTGCTTTTAATACCTCGTCTAAATCTTTTCTCAGAGGTCTTCCTTCTTTTTCTCGAAGGTATGTTTCACAATCTTGTAAAACAGTGCATACTTTGGCTGTTGATCTTTCCAAGTATTCACTGTATGGTAGGCTATCTTTTGCTAAATGTAGTTGATTCACTCCAAGTCCTCGTAAAATTTCTCCAGTTAACTCGCTTTGTGCTCGCTCTGTTTCACTTTCCGGTTTCTTGTCTTCAGCACTGACTTGTCCTACTCGCTTCATAAATTCTTCTCGTTCACTGTTATCCATATCATTTTCATCGTCTTGAAGGTTATACTTCTTGTCGAGAGCCCATGATATTGCATCAGTTCCTTGACTTTGCTTCATGATCATTTGTACTCTGCTTGATAGTACTGCCGCTACATTGTCATCTTCTCGTGATAATGCGCATACTCTCAATTGAGTTGCTATATTGCTTTGCCTTAATGCTGGTATAAATAATGCATGTGTTCGTAGTACCATATTTGTTGGGTTCATACATTCCACAAATACTTGTCCATGTTGTATTGCATAGACAAAGTCTGGCCATTTACCTCCAGCTTCTCTGTATTCTTTCACCGTCTTAGCATGTTTATATAAATCATACCTTTGTGCAGTTCCAGTTCCCGGTTTCTTTGGGTTTAATGGCGTAAATCGGATTTTCTCGTCTGGTTTGTTTTCAAAAATGTTCTTTGCGAATGCTATTTCTCTTGCTTCCAGCGTATCCCGTTTTCTTACTCCTCCTGGAGCTGGTAATCTCCTATGTGGTTTCACCCTTTTCAGATCCTTATTAGAAAATGGTGAAATTCCTGGCAAAAATTCTTTCACCTTCGGTTCCGCCGGATAATAATTCGTAGTTTTATTCTCATCTGAATCATATCCGTTTTTCTCCCCCTCAGACTTACGCTTTCTGCGCTTAGCCTGACTTCGACCACCTGGTCCACCGAACCTAGGTGCCGAGAATTTACGTGACCTCCGACCTGCTGATCTTTTATCAACAAGTTCCTCTTCGTCATCGCTTTCCATTGCTGGTGTTTCAGCATCTTTTTCGCTCCCCCCTTCTACAGATGATGCTTCTTCGTCACTTTCAAGCTCGTCATCTCCGGTCATACCTCCCTCGATGTGCATATCTTCCGATTTCTCATTTTGTTCATCATCATCTAATCGTAACATCGAGTACATATCACCATGTAAATCCAAAAAGGGTACCACTTTCATTGGTCTACCCGTAAATCTGTTCATACAGATTATCCCCATTTCTCTTTCTCCACTGTAATCATTAAAGCAAGCACTAAGTGCTGCGTCTATCAGCACTCTGTCTTTGCTGTCTTGGTTAACTGGCGAAAATAGTCCAGCATCTTTCAATAACATTGGTCGTTTCGTCAGGTCTCTAATAAATTTTACGTTGTATTTATTTCTCACCTTCAATGTTACCAGACTGAATGTCAGGAATCCTTTGTTTTGTGGGATTCCCATAAACAACCCAAAATGTCCCATGCTTTTCATTGAGCTAGCCTTCACAGGCTGGGCCATCGAACCTTCTCCTTGAATTGTCATGGATCCAAACGGTGCTGCAAATACTGACATATCTACCATCTCTTTGAATGTAACCACAAATGGTATTTTAGTAACTGATTCCACTAAACATTTGAGTTTTGAGTGTAACCATGGCCGTCGTCCAATCAGGCAAACTGCATGTTTGAATGATCTTGCCCAGAACACTATATCCAGGTATGCACATCTGAGTTGAATACTGGTTAGAGCCATTACCTTACTCATTGTGCTTTCTATAACTCCATTTTGTTGGGATATTCCTGGCGAATTTGTAGTCAAATCAACAACATGATGATAACACCATCTCGCAACTTTTCCTAAGCATTCTTGTGCTCCCTCCACACTGTACCACAGTGAGTCACAATCAGCATGGATGTGAATCAAAGACACACCTAGTTTGGTTCTCATGTATTTATAGATGGTGTCCAAAGCATCGATAACTTCAGTATGATCTTTGAGTGTTATTCCCATTGGATACCCCGTGTTATTGATTTGAGCTAACAGACCCACATGTTCGCCTTCGATAGAACCATCTTCGAACCACCTTGTAAAGTCAATTGATATTGATTCACCAATCATATATGCAGTATGATCTGCGCCTTCAACTTTCTTCTTCGGTATTTTCCTTCGTTTCAAGTTTCGACATAATTCACAGTCTTCTGACACTCGCTTCATAACTGGCACCCCATGTAAGCACTCTTCCATCTTAGCCAGAATTTCATCTGATGGGTGCCCAAATGCTTCATGCAATTCCATAGGATCATTCTGCAAGGGAAACCTATGAATGATCCCCCCATCTTTGTTTCGATTAAAACTTCCCTTCACCTTTTCTCTTCGATCCTTTAACGTCTCATATTCTTTCACTTTATTCTTCGGTGATTGAATATTTACGTTATTTTTCTGTAATTTTCCTTCTTTTTCATCTGCGAGAAGACCAAGTAACCCTCTAGGAGACTCTGCATGGTCATCTGACATTTTCAGTTCGATCGGGATATCACGTGTTAAATAACATTTGTCACTTTTATTGTCGGTGACGTCATTCTGCAAATAACATATCGTAATTTCATCCCCCTTTTCTTCAACTGCTTGATTAGTATCATGGGTTTTTCCACATAAGCACGTTGAATCCACTATTCTTCCTTGACAGTCATCACAGTAATAAATAATAACGTCATTTTCGCTGCCTTTATGATTTTCAGAATATTTCCTTTCTGTCAACCAATTTTCCACACATTTTTCTTTAAACGGGTCCAAACTATTGATTTCTCCTTCCGTCCAATCTTCATAGTTTTCTGTATAAACCCGCATAGTAGACGCAGTGTGTGCACTTCCAGTATCACTGCTGCCTACTATCTCGTCACTAGGGTAAGTTAAATTCGTTGTTACCTGAATTTTCGCTTCCCTTTTTGTGTCTTTTGCTCCCATAACATATGCTTCCTCATTATCTTCATCTGAGTCACTGAAACATTCCACAAAAGTCTCGTCTTCGTGAACCGAATTTACTTCACAGCTAAATAAAACTTTATCTTTGAAGTTTTTCAGTATGGCATCTTTCCAGTCCATATGCTTCCATTCACGTATGTTATCTTCATCCAATGAATCCATTGGGTGTATTTCAAAGTTTTCTTGAGACAATGAGTAGGCTGTTGCAGGCCCTTGCATAAAAATGTCATCTTGCGCAATTTCTTTCTTCTCGTCAATAAATTTGAATTTTAGATCCCCTTTTTCAGTTATCGTGAATTCTATAAATACGGAATAACATCCGTCAGGTTCTCGATGAATTGTGATAATGCTGCCTTGTGGCGTAATCAAGTACCCCTTTCCATCTGATCTTGTCCCCAGATAGCATTTGAATCCAAGGTCTTCGAGTACACTAAAGGATAAGAGCCAGTCTTCTCCATTGTTTAAGCAATAAAATTTTGCACGATAATCATTCACACACCCTGCAATCTGAACCTCAAATTCTCCTCCTGCTCTTTCAGTCTCACCATTTGCTGTAAGCACTCTGAGTTTCGACTCTTTGATCCAGTTGTTTAGTAGTTGTTTCACGTATTTCGTAGGACAAATATTTACCACTGCTCCTGTGTCCAAAAGCATTTTAGCTGTTAAAATAAACTTGTCATTAGTCTCCATTTTACTTGAATACGTTCGAAGTATATTACTCAACCAGTCCGTAGTTTTTGTCCTTGGTATGTTTTCTTTGACTTGATTGACAAGTCGTGATTCATCCCTCTCTCCTGTTTTTCCTTTAAGAGTTCAGGGTCCTTGTACTCGAACAAATCTGGTACTCCCTTTTGACTTCATTCGACTAGACAATTTCATTTTGTTCTTTGTTGCTTTCAGAAGGTTCAACCGTTTGATAGTCTCTTCTTCTTCCATTTCAACTTCTTGTATGCTTTTGTAAGGAACCATTGTGCCATTATTATCAGTGGTGTCTTCTTCTGCGTCTTCTGTAACTTCTTCATTGAGAAGTTGATCATTCATGATCTGTCTCTTCGACATATGTGCCCTCCATGGTGAGTGTTCTTTCCCTGCTGTGACCCCAGAATTTTTCGTGTTCATATTGATTTGCCTTCCCAAGCTATTCAATCCTACTCGTTCTTTAAGTGTCATTCTCGGGAGAAACACATTCACTACACATGGCCATACTCCACAGTTACTTTGATGCTGATTAGCACATATGCAAGTTTTGGAGTGTAGGGTATGAAATATACATCCATGAGGGCATTTTTCGAAGAAAGTCGCGAATCCTGCTACTGACTGAAAGTTCACCATATCGATGTACATCCGGTGCATAGTATCATATATTGAATTCTCCAAGTTTTCATAGGCTGGTTTTGTAATGAATGCGAGTTTTTGATTTTGGTTTGTACCTAAAAATACTGATTCTCCATCATTAGAGATATCTCCAGTCTTCCAATTTTGTCCTCGATTTGTATTTGGTTGAGCAGTTCTACCTAAGTATCCTTGTCCTCCCTTTCCTCTGCCACCTTTTCCTCTGTTGAAGTTACCATTTGAAGATCCGTTTCCTTTGCCGTAGTAGTCATTTTTGTCACTGTATCCTTTATATCCTCCTTTTCCACTGTTCTGTGTGTGGTTGTAGCTTCCCCTGCCCCCTTTTCCTTTGCCGTAAGTTTGATCCTTGTCCACTTTATCTTTTGATCGAGTTTTGCGAAAGTCTTTTCCAGAAGTGGTATTATTTTTGACATTAGCTGCCCAGGTTACTGATTTGTTGGTGTCTTGTTCCACTGCTTTTCCTAGAGGAGTAGTTTTAGATAAGTTAACCCTTTTCTTGTGATTCCTCATGAACTTCTTCCTTACTCCAGGATTTTCACTGTTGAAGCTGGTTATCTTATCGTTGGCTGGTGTTCCACCTTTGTAGGTAATGTTTAACCCCGGGGTGTCTGAAGCTGATACTGTTTTCTTAATTGCTTCAGTTAAAGTCAAACCATCTTCTGGATCAAGAGTAGACACATGCCTATTCCTGCAGTTCGTACCATAATAACATGAATCAGTCAGAGAGTGGGTAGTACATAAGTCTGATCCCATATCAATCCCCATTCTTTGCACTTGACTAATCTTGTGATGGCGCAGTTGGTCAGTGATATGTGCGTTATTCGCTCTGACTACCACGCTCAATGCTGATTCCGCTGAAATATCTTCATCAACATCTGTAATCTTGGACTCCTGTGATTCTGTTTTCACATTCTGATTTTTGATGTATCCATCGTTAGGGGATGAGTTCCACTCTTCACGTTTTTCTTCATACGCAGTTTGGAAGAGGGTCATGATGGCATCTGCAAGCTCTCTTGTGATCTCAAGTTCTTTGTTTCTTCTGCGGAGGATTCGACATATCTCACTTACCTTAACATGGGATCTTCCTCGAACGGGTTTCCAAGCATCATTGGTTTTGATATCTGTCTTTAATACTTCAAGTCCATCTTCTTCCAATAATACCTCCCCGGTCATATTTTCCCAGTGGTTCATTGGATACTCCTCTAAGTCACTTCCATGATATGTCAGTGGATGACATCCGAACATAATTTTAATTAAGTCAGTAAGGTCTATCACGCTGCCTGAAGCGATAATGAGTTTTCCAACATCTAGTATCCATGTTTCAAAATCACTTCTGAAGAAATATTTAATTTCACCATTTTCAGTGACTTCGTCTAATAGGTCTTCATGAGTAAGTTGAGTAATCAGTGATATTTTCGTAACTGTCTCCTCTTTTTCACCCACTAGTTCCCAGATGACTGCCATGGCTAGGTTACCAAACGAGTGCCCAAAGACTACTTTGGTTAGTAACGAGTTTATGTTGTACTTTTCAGATACTCTTGTTACACCAGCATTTGTGAACATTGAATCGAAGTATTTCAGACCCATGCTCTGTAAATCTGGGTTATTGCTGATGAGAAGTTTTGCCATAACTCTTGCCCAAATATCCCAGATGAAGATCTGTCCAGAAAGATGCTTGATTAAGCAATGAAGTCCTTTTCTGCCGAACATTTTTCCTGCTCTTATCAGTCTTTCCTTTTGTAGACCGTAAACTTCTGTTCCATTCACATTCGTCATAGTTGTAGAAGGTACCACATCTAGGAGCACTCCGTTTTGTTTTAGATGTCTGATACATGCTTCAAGTATTTCTGCGTACTTTTCCTTATCGTCGTCTTGTTTTTGAACTACCTTCAGGTTTGCCGCCACTTGAGCCGCATTTGACCGCAGTACCTTGTCTACTTTATCAGAGCTTGGCACTTTCTTCTTCCAGGGCTTAGTAACCCCTGATTTAACTAGTAGTGTTACCAGTTCAAGATCTTTTACCCTGACCAAGTATTCTTGTTGATCTTGATCTGCTGACCGATCCTGATGCTCGATACTCTCATGGTCCAGTTTGAAATCCATTGACCGAAGATATTTCTTGATAGATTCATATTTTTCTGATCCTTCCACTACATTTGTCTGAGAAGTTGGTATAACAAAAGATAAGTCTACATCCATAAGATACTTCCACACTTCAGATCGTATTTCTTCTAACAGTTGGGTTTCTGTTTCGTCAAGCAACTCGAAGATTTGTCTTTTCGTCATTCCTTCGTCTGGATCGATTTTTATCAATGTCGTCAATCTTGATAGATCTTTATTGAATTCCCATTCAATTTCTCCTTCCGTTAACACTTCTGGACTTGATTCACTTAGCCATTTGTTAGCATTTGTTGCCGTTACATTGACTGCTGTGCTTTCTTTGAAGCTTGGCTTAAGTGCTTTCTGAGCCAGTTCATGAAGTAATTCCAACTCTCTTGTTTCTAAAGCTCTTGGGACTAATGCTCTTGTGTTATCATTCTGGAGAAGTGCTGTATTTGTTAGTAATATCGTTCGATCTGCCTGTCTATGCCATATTTTGTCTTGTACTGCCGCATCAACCAAAAACTCGATTGGTATTTCGTTTGATCCACCACCATCTTCAAAAGACAAATATATATTGTCTTTATATTTCCAATCCTCTTCCTCTGGTTTATCAAATAGCTTCTTTGAAGTTTGGTAGAACCTATACATTTCTTCATTGTCAGATTCTCCAACCTCATGTTCCAGTACCTGAATCGCGTAGATAAGTCCATAATTTTCAACCTGCTGTACCAGTATGTTGACCAGCGTGCTTTCTGCTGGTAATATGACCCCATCAATATCCTTGTAGTAATTCGCTATATGTTTTGATGATTGAAGTTTTCTGTTGTGCTTCAGTTCCAAAAAAGTTAAGTTGCCTGAGTTCTTTGACTTGATCTTAGTTTTAGATCTAGTCATCGTCTTTGCCTTTGTTTTCTTTTCTTATTTGATATTAAGAATATTTTCCACAGGTTTGTGTAGAAAAATCTTGATAATCTTATAAGAAAGACTGTGAACTTTGAATCTTCACGATACACTCTTATCTCGATGTGGTACCTCGAATAAATAACTGCTTCTATTGGTAGAAGACTGCGTTTAGTATCTTCTATAAGTCTTGTAGGAAGACTTAGTTGATATGCCCCTGCGTTATTTTTATACCGCCTTTGGATTTGTGAAGCTGTAGTGAAGATATTCAGAGTACCCTGAATTCTCTCTTCGTATTCGAATGTTTTGATTACTGATACTTGTTCCTCAGGACTGCGATAACTCCGATATCTTATATATTGAACTTTTACTTTCTGATAATCCACTTTGATAATCTCTCCCCCTCAGTTGACGGTACTTTTAGTCCACTGTAACCAAGTCAGGTAGTGATCCTTCACCCACATTTGATAGTCCACTTCCATAGATTTCGTAATCTAAAAATAAAACTTCGACTCCATTGTATTCACGACCCAAATATATTTTGATCCAATTCTGTTTGATATATACGATCAATGTGTATCCCATTCTCATATTAAAAATATACGTCCTGATAATCTCCGTTGTTGGTGCCATTGCATCTACCGTATCATCAGTCCATTTCCAATATTGAACAACCTGTTATATTATATCCAGCGAATCTATTATCGTAGATTCGCTGGGTATCACCTCTCCGTGAGCTTCTGCTCGCTTTATTCACTGCTGTTGGTGAATCGAGTATTTCGTCGAAGATGATCTACTCACAATCTAGCGTCCATGAAAAACGTTTAACAGACCAACTACGTGCGCCTCTTTGTGGTCCCTCTTCGCGTTCCTGCGAAGATGATAGTCCTGATCGTACCACGTTACCAAATCCCTTTATGGTACCAAAGCGCGTTTACCTTAACCCAAGGCCGGTTGACCTATAATCGTTTAATGCGATTTAGCGCTATCCACCTCGTTACTGAGGAAAGAAGCTAATGCCCTGCGGCATAGCTCGGCTCAGTGTACACACATCCCATACTGAGTGCAGCGGACAACTTTTCACAAGCACAGATTCCTTATGTTATTATTTCCCCGTTATCTCTCTGGGTAATTTCTGTGTTGTGAGCTTTGCTTTTTCTCTCAAGCGCACTAATTACTGGCTCTATATCTAAGTCACGTAAGCAGTTCAATGTCGTGTCAGAGTTCTTTAATCTTCGATGGAAGAAACGCCGTTCTATTCTTTGACACTCGATAGAATCGGATTCTTCACCCTGATGATGAGCTCTTCCATTTCTCTACGTGACGTCTTCCGGAGTTCTGAGAGTCGCACTGTCGCGCCTTGTCATCCTGCCTAGACGAATCATTCCTCAGTTCCAATCTCCGGAACAAATGAATCTCATTCCAGATCAAAATATACAGCTCATAAGTACGTTCCTCCCAGAACGTCAAGTTACCTCTCGCAGATCCGTTGACTCTTCGAAGTCCTTCCACGTCCTATCCATTGGTCAGTCGTAAAGAAAAGCCATCTGCTTTTCATAAAACCGGCTTTTCCGCAAGCTGATTTAAACATGTATTTACTTTGAGTACCTCGTTCTGTTTGGTTCGACCAATCAAAAGATAGACATATTGAAACATGTTCTAAAATCTTTCCGTTGAGTAAAAGATACGCACTATATTTTCAACTGACAAGATCCTTTTTCCTGTCTCACTTCTTCCACAACAGTTTACTCCAGCCATGTCATCTACATCCACAGTAAATTATTTTGACATCAATGCTCGCCTGATGGGAGTCGTTGGAATAACAATCACCGACGAGGTCTTCCGCAAGTACAGAGACTTCATTTGCTCTTTGTTCTACTGCTTCAACCTGGACTATAAAGCCCTTCCAGAAGTTCACACAACTGATGGAAGCCCTATATCCTTCAGTTCCGAAGAACGTCGTGTCAGAGACATGCTTCGAGCATCTATCATGTTGATCAACGGGCTAGCAACCAAGAACGTTGAGCTAGCCGAGCAAAACGGAACTTACGTTACAAATGCCGTCTCTCTCAGTACCAAGACCAAAGAAATGGCTGCGTTGCTCTCTACCCAGAATGCCCAGATCGAGAACAACGACACCGAAATTGCTGAGCTCCAACAAAAGGTGCAAGCTCTTGAGGCACAGCTCGAGGCATTAAAAATACAGCAAGTTGATGACATGCTTGATAATGATAACAACGGCCAGCTCCTTGAATCCAGTGAGGAAACCGTTGCTCGTCTTCGAGAAACCGTCACCCGCCTACAAGCCACCATCCGCAACCGAGAAAGGATCATCGAAACACGTGATCGTCAAGTGGTTGGACTCAACGATTGTATCGATTCCAGTACCGAATACACCAATTCTCTCCTGTATAAGCTTTCGGTTGCCGATGATCTTGTCAACGATCTCAAACGCGGTGCCTCCGAGGAGATCAATAATACCCCACCAAAGCAACAAAACCAAGGATCTTCCTGCTCTAACGACGCCTCATCTCCCAGTGATGTCTCGATGTTTCATACAAATCCATTGTTTGATTCGGATGTCCCCTCCGAAGAAGAGCCCGAAGTGGTCACCAATCCTTTGTTTGATTCGGATGCTTCCTCCGAAGAAGAGCCCGAAGCAAAAGAGTCTGAGGTTGATGAGCCCGAAGCAGTTCTTGGCAGTCAGGAACACCCTATGACTCTTGACTGAGAAACCCAACTGTTCTTCCAGGGTCATTATTATCCTTTTCTGGATTCGTATCTTTTTCTTGTCACTTGTGTAAATATTCTTG
>OJGN01000017.1_pt1 | contig 12224 bp, 11 predicted proteins | sample 1594801 | NCBI WGS metagenome assembly OJGN01 (sample SAMN05416710, study PRJEB24817) | seawater metagenome | isolation source: Sea water | place: Canada:Atlantic | collected 2013-07 | reverse complement strand
ATGCCGAGTAATTCTCGACACACCGGTTTTATACCACCTGCCTTTTTCTTTCTGACGGGGCTCGGCGTCCTTTTGGTTCTTCTGAATGCCGAGTAATTCTGAACCTACATTGGGCAGTGTCTTTATGCTAAATAATTGGCTCGACACACTGGTTATAGTTCCATTTCCTCTATTACTACTAACCCTAACTCCAATATTCCGATCTCTACAAGTGGATAAAATGAAGAAAACCGACGGGCACATACACTGATCTGCACTAGGGCATCCTTCAAAAGAAGAAATGCTCTCACAAAATTTTTCTGATGACTCCCTGAGAAGAAATGCTCTCAGAAATATTTTTTCTGATGTTCCTTTTCTTCCGCATCAAAAAATACTTACTGGGGGGGGACTGTCGTCATAGTCTCACACTGCAAGCATGCAAGTTTCTCATGCATAGGGCACGCAAGACACTATGACAGTATGCAGCAAGCAAGCGCATGCACTTCTTCATTCATAGATTTATCTATGTGCATATAACCTTGCGAGCTGGCATCATCCAAATATACCAAATTCAGGAAATGGGCCACAAGTCGGGTTTTGTCCTCCTTTTCCGGAATCTGGGTGATATTTGGTATCTATAAATCTTTCTTCTTCTTTCTATATTTCTGTAAAAGGCCATGCGTTTGCCAACACCGCGCAAAACCGCCTTTACGCTAACCGCCTCAGTCAACTGCGCTAGTATACGACGTGGTGGAGAAAATATTAATTCTACATCCAAAGGTTTTTTCTTCGACGAAATTTTTCTTCTTGTCCATCCAAAAATCTTAATTGCATCGTATTCCATTCATAAACAAATCCTCAAAAGTCCGCCTCTTACCCCAACCCCCTCTTAGCTCGCTCGTGCTATCTATTCTCTATTGCTGCTCTTTGCTCGTTTGTTCCGTCTACACGTTTTCGGGTGCTTGCTCTGTTCTCAGTTCTTTCTCCAGGTGTATATCAGCTTTTATTAGTAATCTGCCAGATACACCTTCCTCCCCCACCCCCTTTGCTTCCTCGACTGTTTCCTACTTCTACGCGCCGCGTGCCTGCGTCGTTTAAGTCTCTTTCAGGTACATGCAAATCCGCAAAGGTTTCGCCACGCCCCCGGCGATTTTTCTTCATCAAGCTAAGTGAAATCTTCTCAATATGTGCTGATAAACCCGTGCTGACACATTTCTCCTTCTCGTCTGCTGAGCACAAACACTCTCTCGCCGAAAACTCATTAAAAGTTCAGCTACGCTCCCGGCAATCTTCTTCATCAAGCTAAGTGAAATCTCTCTATATGTGCTGATGGACCCTATGAGTGTAAGTATACATTTATCAATGGCTGTATATATACATATTTCAATAATTGTATGAAGGTAGCTGCCTATAGTTGTGGATATACAGTTTCCTCTGATCGCATACACGCACACGCCTAGGATTATACATATGCATTTGCCTATGATTGTATACATGCTTTAGTCTATGGCTCTCTTTTTTTTTTTTTTATGTATCTGTCTGCAACTACACCTATGGATGCACTTATCTATGAAAAGATATCATATGAAATAACTCGTGATGCCTCGCTTACATAACATGATATGCCCAATGTTTACCTCATCTGAAATAACCGATGATGCCTCACTCATATGATATGATGGGTCCATGATTTTATTGCAACTAACCATGCTCATTATTTGGTTATAACCAATAATAATTTCCGTTGACTGCTACTGACTGTTCATGGTTTCACCTGAAACTAGTTATGTTTATCGTTTAGCTTGTAACAGGATATACTCTTTATTTAGCCTGAAATGATCATAACTCTGTTCAAACCGTTTGATTGAACCTGATTTTATTTACTGATCGATCATAGCCGATCATGCTCAGTGTTTGTCTACATTCCACTCACTTGTATGGCTTGGTATACCTAACCTTTTTGAATGAGATGCTTCGTTCATATGATTGTAAGTATGCATTTCCTATGAGTGTAAGTACACATTTGTCTATGGCTGTAGGCACCATGTCTCATTGATTGTATGTATGTAGTCGTTTATGATTGTAGGTATATAGTTTCCTCTGGTTGCATATACGCACATGTTTAGGATTATACGTATGCATTTGCATATGATTGTATAAATGATTTAGCCTATGGCTCTACGTATTTATCTATTTGTCTCCAACTATATGTATGCACTTGTCTATGGGTGCACTTGCCTATGAAAATAGATCGTCTGACTAACTGGTGATGCCTCGCCTACATAACATGATATGCCCAATATTTACTTCGTCTGAAATAACCTGTGATGCCTCAATCATATATTATATTATATCCATGATTTTATTATATTAACTTGTGATGCCTCGCTTACATAACATGATATGCCCAATGTCTATTTCATCTGAAATAACCGGTGATGCCTCACTCATATAATATGATATGTCCATGATTTTATTGCAACTAACCATGCTCATTATTTGGTTGTAACCAGTAATAATTTCCGTTGATTGCAACTGACTTTGTTCATATTTCCACTTGAAACTAGTTATGTTTATCGTTTAGTTGTAACAGGATGTACTTTGGTTTAGCCTGAGATAATCAGGACTTTGTTCAAACCGTTTGATAGAACGTGGTTTTATTTACTAATCAATTAGAGCTGATCATGCTCATTGTCTATCTATATTCTACTCACTTGTATGACCTGGTATACCTAACTCTCTTGGATGAGATGCTTCGTTCATATGATCGTATGTATGCGCTTTCTTATGAGTGTAAGCATACATTTGTCTATGGCTGTATGTATACATATTTCAATGATTATATGCATGTATTTGTTCATGATTGTAGGTATATAGTCTCCTCTGATTGCATATACGCACATGCCTAGGATTATACGTATGCATTTGCCTATGAGTGTATAAATGATTTAGTCTATGGCTCTACGTATTTACCTATTTGTCTTCAACTATATGTATGCACTTGTCTATGGGCGCACTTGTCTATGAAGATAAATCGTCTAAAATAACCGGTGATGCCTCGCTCATTAGCATGATATGCCCAATGTTTATGCCTCGCTCATATAATATAATATGCCCATTGTTTTATTGCAACTGACCATACTCTTTATTTGGTTGTAACCGGTAATGATTTCCGTTGAAATCAACTGACTTTGTTCACGGTTTCACTTGGAACTAGTCATGTTTATCGTTTAGTTTTAGCAGGATGTACTTGTTGTTTAGCCCGGGATAATCATGACTCTATTCAAACCTTTCAATTGAACCTGGTCTTGTTTACTGATCAATCATAGCTGATCATGTTCAGCGTTTGTCTGCACTCTACTCACTTGTCAATCATAGCTGATCATGTTCAGCGTTTGTCTGCACTCTACTCACTTGTATGATCTGGTATACCTGACTCCTTTGGATAAGATGCTTCGTTCATATGATTGTAAATGTGCAATTTCCTATGAGTGTAAGCATACATTTGTCTATGGCTATATATATACATATTTCAATGATTATATGCATGTAGTTGTTTATGGTTGTAATTATGCAGTTTCCTCTGATTGCACATACGCACATGCCTAGGATTATACGTATGCGTTTACCTATGATTGTATATATGCTTTAATCTATGGCTCTTATGTATTTATCTATTTGTCTACAACTATATGTATGCACTTGTCCATGGGTGCACTTGTCCATGAAGATGTATCGTCTGAAATCACCTGTTATGCCTCGCTCATATGACATGATATGCGCAATGTTAGGCTCTCGCTCACGTAATATGATATGCCCATTGTTTTATTGCAACTGACCATGCTCATTATCTGGTTGTAACCCGTAATAACTTCCGTTAATTGCAACTGACCTTGGTCATGATTTCACTTAGAACTGATTATATTTATCGTTAGTTGTAAGCATACATTCGTCTATGGCTGTATATATACATATTTCGATGATTATATGCATGTAGTTGTTTATGGTTGTAATTGTATAGTTTCCTCTGATTGCACATACGCACATGCCTAGAATCATACGTATGCATCTGCCTATATTTGTATATATGCTTTATTTAGGCCATGGCTCTATGTATTTGTCTACTTGTTCTATAACTATATGTATGCACTTGTTCATGGATGCACTTATCTACGAAGATATATCGCCTGAAATAACCTATGTTGCCTCGCTCATATAGCATGATATGCCCAATGTTTATCTCGTCTCAAACAACCTGCTATGCCTCGCTCATATAACATAGCATATCCATTGCTTTCTTGCAACGGACCATGCTCTTTATATGGCTGTAACCAGTAATGATCTCCATTGATTGCAACTAACTTTGTTCATGGTTTTCACTTGAACCAGCTATGTTTATCGTTTATTTTATATTCTAATCACTTGTATGACCCTGTTCAACCCCTTTGATTGAACCTGGTTTTCATTCTATAATCGATCATCGCTAATCATGCTCTGTGTTTGTTTATATTTTAATTACTTGTATGACCTGGCATACCTGGCCCTTTTGGATGAGATGTTTTCTTTCAAATGATTATATATAGTTTCTTCTGACTGCATGTGCGTACATGTTTGGGAATATACGTGCGCTTGTGCCTATGTTTGTATATATACCTTTTATTTAATCCATATGTATATATGTATTTGTATACAACTATATGTATGCACTTGTCATGTATGCATTTGTCCATGAAGATATATATCGTCTAAAATAACCTGTGATGCCTCGTTCATATAATATGATATGTCCATTGTTCTATTGCAACTAGCCATGTTCATCATTTTGGTGTGACCGGTCATGCTTCTATGACTGTAGGTATATAGCTTCCCCTAATTGCATGTACGCACATGTCTACGATTATCCGTATGCATTTGCCTATGATTGTGCGTATGCTTTAGTTCTATGGCTCTATGTATCTATATATTTGTCTACAACTATATGTATGCACTTGTCCATATATGCACTTATTTATGACGATATTTCGTCTGAAATAACCTGCAATGCCTCGCTCACATAACGTGACATACCCAATATTCATCTCGCCTGATGAAATCTATGATGCCTCGTTTATATGATATGACGTGCCCATTGCAACTGGCCATGCTCTTTATATGGCTGTAACCAGTAATGATCTCCGTTGATTGCAACTAACTTTGTTCATGGTTTTCACTTGAAACAGCTGTGTCTATCGTTTAATTTGTAACAGGATTTATTTATCGTTGAGCCTGGAATTTTCATAACTCTGTTTCAACCCGTTTGATTGAACCTGGTCTTATTTACCAATCGATCATAGCTAACCATGCTCAGTGTTCGTTTATATTCTAATCACTTGTATGACTCTGTTTCAACCCGTTTGACTAAACCTGGTTTTATTTACTAATCGATCACAGCTAATCATGTTCAGTGTTTGTTTATATTCTAATCATTTGTATGACCTGGCATACCTGGCTCTTTTGGATGAGATGTTTCTTTCAAATGATTGTATATAGTTTCTTCTGACTGCATGTACGCACATGCCTGGGAATATACGTGCGCTTGTGCCTATGTTTGTATATATACCCTTTAGTCCATGGCTCTATGTACGTATGCATTTGTCTACAACTATAAGTGCGCACTCGTGCATGTATGCACTTGTCTATAAAGATATATATCGTCTAAAATAACCTGTGATGCCTCGCTCATATAATACGATATGTCCATTGTTCTATTGCAACTAGCCATGTTCATAATTTGGGCGTAACCGTTCATGATTTCTATGACTGTAGGTATATAGCTTCCTCTAATTACATGCACGCGCATAATATGTGATGCTTTACTTGCACAAATATGGATGGCTTTACTTACATGAAATGGCTTTACTTGCATAATATGCAATGCTTTACTTGCAATGCTCTACCTGCGTAATATGCGATGCTTTACTTACACAAATATGGATGGCTTCACTTGCATGATATGCAATGCTTTACTTGCAAAGTTGTGGTTCTTATGTGCATGCGCGTTATGCTGCACATGCATGATATGTATTGCCTTACTCGATTTGCGATGCCGTACTCGCGCAATATTTAGTGCCTTACTTATACGATGCGCAATGCTTTACTTGCATTATATGGCGTGCAATGATGCGCGTGCATAATATGTGATGCTTTACTTGCACGAATATGGATGGCTTTACTTTCATGAAATGGCTTTACTTGCATGATATGTAATGCTTTACTTGCATGATAATATCGTTTGCTCCTCGTTGTCCCACTTAGATGATGATTACGCTCGCTCTTCGTTTATCTCGCTTGGATAATAATTACGCTCGCTCTTTATGGCTTCACCTATATGATGATTACGCTTGCTCCTTATTGTCCTGATCAAATGATGATAGCGCTCTCCCAACGTTGATGCCTCACTTAAATGATATTAACGCTTGCTCCTTGTTCTTTCACTTACATAACTATAGCGATTGCTCTTTGTTGTCTCACTTAAATAACAATAACGCCTGCTCTTTGTTGTCTCACTTAGATAATGATAGCGCTTGCTCCTTGTTATCTCACTTAGATGATCATGGCGCTTTTCCTTGTTATCACACTTAGATGTTGATAACACTTGCTCTTGCTATCTCACTTAGACGATAATAACGCTTGCTCTTTGTTATCTCGCTCAGGTGATGAGAACGCTTGCTCGTTGTTATCTCACTTAGATGATCATTACGCTTGCTCTTTGCTGTCTCACTTAGATGATGATAGCGCTTGCTCTTGTGGTCTCGTTTAGATGATGATGACGCTCGCTCTTTGCTGTCTTGCTTAGATTATGATAGCGCTTGCTCCTTTTTACCTCACTTAGATGATCATGACGCTTGCTGTCTCATTTAGATTGACGATAGCGCTTACTCTTTGTTGTCTGGCTTAGACGATTATAACATACGCTCTCGTTGTCTCGCTCAGATTATAATAATGCTTCCTCTTTACTGTTTCGCTTAGATAATGATAGCGTTTGCTCTTTGTCGCATCACTTAGAGGGCCATAACGCTCGCTCTTTATTGTCTCACTTCGATAATAGTTACGCTTGCTTTTGGTTGTCTAACTTAGACGATAATAACGCTTGCCCTTTTGTTGTTCTTCGTGGATGGTCATGACGCTTGTTCTTTGTTGTCTCATTTAGATAACTATGGCGCTTGCTCTTTGTTGTCCCTTTTAGATGATGATCTTGGATGATCATAACGCTTGCTCTCTGTTGTCTCACTTAGATGATCAAAACGCTTGCTCTCTGCTGTCTTACTTAGGTGATAAAAACACTTGCCCTTTGTTGTCTCGCTTCATGATCATGACGTTTGCTATTCGTTGCCTCGCTTAGACGATGATAGCTCTCGCTCTTTGTGGTCTCTCTTAGATGAAAATAACGCCTGCTCTTTGTCGTTTTCATTTAGATGTCCATGACGCTTATCCTTTATTATCTCACTTTGATGTACATGACGCCTTCTGTTTGTTGTCTCACTTAGATAATGATGGCCTTTGTTTCCTTGTTGTTTCACTTAGATGGTGATGGCCCTTGCTTCTCTGTTGCCTCACTCAGCTGATGATAGCCCGTGCTCTTTGTTGTTTCATTTAGATGGCAATAGCGCTTTATCTCTGTTGTCTTGCTTAGACGATGAAAACGCTTGCTCCTCTTTATCTCACCCAGATGATGATGGCGCTTGCTCTCCGTTGTTTCACCTAAATGATAAGGGCACTTGCTCTTTATTGTTTTACTTAGATGATAATAGTGCTGGCTCTTTGTTGTCCTATTTCGATGATGATAGCCATTGCAAATAAAGCCCCATAACCCCTCCCCTTCCTCCTGCCTATCCTGTTTAGCCTTGAACGCTGCTGAAGCCTTAACCTGTCGTTTCCTTTGCTATGTCTTGCTTAGCATAGCTTTAACCATTAACAAGTCTTTTGAGAGATAGGAGAGTGGTGACCTCAAATTTGAATACTCAGGGCATGCAATCCTTTCAAGTTCCTTGCCTCTCCAGCTAACTTTTTTTCCCCACTCAGGCACAGCTATAGTCTCCGACCTAACTATGACGTCACATAAAGCTTTGTAATCTTTCCCCCCCTCCTGCTCGTCCCGTTTTCTCATGCCCTAACTATTCTTTCCTATAATAACGTTCTGTGTGTTGTTTACCAATTATGTTCTCACGCGTCATGTTCATTGACTATGCATTGATTATTCCTCTATACATCCTATATCTTAATCATTTCCCCACACACCAGATCTATTGATTATCCATCATGTTTATTCGGTTGTAACCAGTCATGCTCTCATGCACTCTCCTTATTGATTATAGCCTCATGCGTACTATTTATCATTTATATCCTCATACATCCCGTCCGTTAATTACATCCTCATGCATCCTGTATACCAACTACGCAATACGTATCTCTTTATCACATCCTAGGCATCATATTTCTTTATCACATCCTCATGCATCATATTCACTAATTATGTCCTCCCAAACCCTTTTCCTTAGTTGTGCCCTTGTGCATCCTGCTCACTAATTACACATTTATACATCCTGTTTACCAATTAGATCCTCATGTATGACGCTATCTTCAACCTCCTTAATTTATTATTTCTGGTAAACTCACAAGATCATCTTAAGCCTCTTCATCCTATCACTTCTGGTAAACTCAATAGACTATCTTAAGCCTCTTTGATACAGCATCTCTGGTACACTCAAAAGATTATTGTTGTTCTGGTAAACTCAAAAGATTATCTTCAACCTCCTTAATTGATAATTTCTGGGTAAACTCACACGATCATCTCGAGACTCCTTTTATCACTTCTGGTAAACTCAGTAGATCATCTTAAGCCTCTTTAATATATTATCTCTGGTAGACTCAAAAGATCTTTGTTTGTTCTGGTAAACTCAAACGTTTATTGAATTTATCATTCCTGGTGAACTCAAAAATTATTTCTAGCCCCTCTATTTGTTATTTCTGCAATCTCAAAAGATCATCCTAAGCTTCTTTAACATATCATCTTTGGTAAACCCAAAGGATCGTCATGAGCCCCTCTAATCTATTATTCCTAGTAGACTCAAAATGTCATCTTAGGTCTCTCAAAAATTTCGATTTTTTCTAGCAAGCTCAAAATTTATCCTAAGCCTCTTTAGTCTTTCTTTTCCGATATACTAAATAAACTTCTTCAGCCCCCCCAGCCTTTTCATTTCTGGTAAGCCCAAATAGCTATCTCAAGTCTCCTCAATCAATCATTTCTGAGAAACTCACAAACATTACAAGCCTTCCGTTTTACTATTTCTGGTAAACTCACGGGCCTATCCTGAGCCTCTTCAATTGATCCTTTCTGGTAAGATCAATAGATTATTTTAGCCCTTCCTAATTGATCATTCCTGATAAACTCAAGGATTCTCTTAGGTTTCTTTAATTTATCACTTCTGGTGTACTCAAAAAATTGCCCTTAACCTCTTGAATCATTGTTTCCGTGAACTCAAAGGATCATCTTAAGCCCTTTTTTATTTATTGCTTCTGGTAAACTCAAAAGTTATCATAAGCACCGCTCTTACCTATAATTTCTGGTAATTCTTTATCTCTAATAAACTCAAATTATCCTAAGCATCTTTAATTTATGATTTCTGGTAAACTCAAAACTTATCTTAAACCCTTTTTTAATTTATTATCCTTCGTAATCTCAAATAGCTATCATAAACCTCTCTAATCTATTATCTCTGGTAAACTCAAAGTCATTTTAAGCCCCTTAAGTTTATTATCCCTTGTAAACCCAATCGAATATCTTAAGCCTCTTCAATATCGGGGCTAAGGCCTAGGGCTCGTGACCACAGACTCACGCTGACGCGTTCGTTAATTCAAAAAACTTTCGCCAATCAGAGGCGGACTCGCGCTACGCGCTCGTTAAAAATCTAGGTCTTAGCCACTTTAGCCAATTAGAGGCGGACTCGCGCTACGCGCTCGTTTTTTAACCCGCTCAAAAGAGTGTGGACAAACAAACGCACACACAACACACTGCGCTTTTCTTGCTTTGCGGGCTAGTACCTCTATATGGGTCACGAGGATATTGTTATTATTGTTACAACGAGTTTGTTACAAATGGCTCCTCTGTACTAGCCGGGTTGCAAATTTCTATCAGGGAGCAAGGAAGCTGCTCCTTCGTGCTAGAGCCACAAATTTTCACCTCGCTAGGGCAGCCGTGACTCGGAAGGGTTGACCAGTTCGCGGTCCTGGAATATCCTGGCTAGCTTAGGGCCACAGCCCGACAGGCCCGCACATTAAAATAAATAAATTAAAATTTTATCGTGGGCAGTATCGTTGCTGGTCTGGCTAGTTAGCGCCAGCATTGCCAGTCGGTGCATCGCGGTTCGAGTCCCTCTGTACTCACCTTGTTTTTGCAAGATTTTGTTTCAAATTATAAAGCTTTTAATTGGCTATACTAAATAATATTTTTGCAAGATTTACATTATAAAGCTTTTGATTGGCTATACTAAAGAAATATCAGCGAACCAGGTACCTTTGTAGTATTTAAGAGGCCTTTTGATTGATAGGGTATCATGCAAATGTTTGTTTTGGTGAGTGCTCACCAAACTCTTGAAGCACCGGCTGGTGCAAAGAAGGTGCGTTCGATAGTTCAAAGGGTTTGGTGGCACTGACATTTCGGATGGAGATTGGTATGAAGAGCGACCGACCTTGAATGATGGCTCCGGCTGTCAAAGGATTTGGTGGCACTGACATTTCGGATGAAGATGGGTATGAAGAGCGACCGGCCTTGAGTGATGGCTCCGGCTGAGCGCTTAATTCCGAATGTTATTACCTTAATTTAGCTTAATTTCATGTGCGTGCCTCCCGTCTCATATTTTTCTTAAGGCGACATGGCATGTCAAATTTGGAAGACGGCAGATGTCTTGTTGATTCCCAATTGTGATTTATATTTTTATGTCGTGTTAGTACCTTTTTACGTGTGACGACGCACTTGCAAAGTCAGTTGTTTTTTCTGCTTTATTGTGGAGGCGGTTTTTCAGGTCTGTATCGATTTTCGGCGGACTCGGATTTTTACCACAGTTAAGTGGAGAGGGAGGAACGACTTTATTGTCGTTGCATGAAGCTCCAGTTTTTACTCGTTTACCATCACACACCTACTCTTACAAATGTTTTTTTCTGCTCTGTTTTAGAGTCATTTTGTCCGCCTGCCCTCTGCCTGTCGTCAGCGGTCTCGAGATTTTGCTGCAGATGAGCTAAAAGACACGACATTTTTTACACGGCGAGCTCAGGTATCTCAAAGTTATTACTTCGTAAATGAAGACTAACCTATCTTCAGAAATGTTTCTTTCTGTTTTATTTTGGAGTTGGGCTGAGCTGTCAGCGGACTCGGATTAATGTTGCAATGCGAGAAACTTTAATTAAAACCATTTACCTCATCGGGTTGACAATTTTTAACTCGAGTATTGCAGTTGCCTCAAATTTTTTTTGTCTCCTTCGAGTGGAAGACGGGCTTTCCAGATCTTCCCGTTGTCAGCGGGGTCTTATTTTCGATGTTTGTGTGGAAAGCTGGGACGATACAGAGGCGACGGACTCTAAACTTTTTGATGTAGTGAATAGATTTTGCATGTGTCTAAAAGTGAAACTCTGGTGCTCCTGTGGTTTGTTCGAATCACGGCGTGCAAAAAGATATATGTGCATCTCGGGCCCTGATATAAATCTAATGCGTAATGAAGTTGTAGGTGATATCCCAAACTCATTTTGATATCAAATCGAATTTGGACAGGGATAACTTCATACGAAAATCCGAGCCATGAATCTAGGTTTTTTTGAATTTGACTTGATCGAGGCTCGTCTTGTCGTTGTTTTCTTCTCGATTTAAATCTCGGATTTACACTCAGAATTTCGTTGGATTACGCTAATGCTGGAGATTTTACTTGATTAAAACTCGAAAAATCCAAAAAAAAACAAGAAAAAGCGAGCTATAATCAAGTAAAAATCAAGAGAAAAGTGAGCTCGAATCGAGACAGTTTTCGTTTTTTTGTGCTTCCAGTTGATTCATCTATGTCATGCAAAGCGGCTAGTCGTAATTTCTTGACGGTATCTTGATTGTAATAAGCTATCGTTGATTAAAAGTCCATTCTTAAATTATTCTTTTAAATATGCCATCCTTTCTGCGGAGGTAGCTTCGAAAATTGAAATGGTCATTTTTCGCAAAAAGCTCCTTC
>OJGN01000016.1_pt1 | contig 12666 bp, 19 predicted proteins | sample 1594801 | NCBI WGS metagenome assembly OJGN01 (sample SAMN05416710, study PRJEB24817) | seawater metagenome | isolation source: Sea water | place: Canada:Atlantic | collected 2013-07 | reverse complement strand
AGATGTGTATAAGAGACAGAATCAGTACGTAGTATATTAAAAGAAAATAAGAGGATTATTAATGTCACAAAACGACCCAAAAATTGAAGCACTTGTAGAACGATTGTTTGAATTAACTAGAGGATATAAGCATGAGTACGTAACACTAGAACACCTTCTAGCTGTACTTTTGGAAACAGAAGAAGTTCAGGATATTTTCTATGATATTGACAAAGATCCAAATGCTTTGCGTCAAGCAATCATTACGTATCTTGAGAATGAAGTAGACAGTGTCGACAACATTGAGGATAAACAGCCACAAAAAACAGTAATGCTGGAACGAGTATTTAATCGTGCGTTTACTCAAGCGTTGTTTAATGGCAGAGCAAAACTTGATCCACGTGATTTGTTAATTAGCATTTTGACTGAAGAGTCAAGTCCAGCAGTATTTTTGCTACAACAAAATGATGTTACTAGAGACTCACTAGTTGGATATCTAAGCAACATTGCTACTGACGAAGCTGGAGTAAACACTCGTGATAAACCACTAAAGCAAGAACGTATTCTAGAAAAGTTTTGTGATAACTTGAATGAATTGGCATTGGTTGGTGAAATTGATCCAATGATTGGCCGTGAGCAAGAACTAGAACAACTAGTACAGACACTTGCTCGTCGTAAAAAGAACAATGTTATCCTAGTGGGTGAGAGTGGTGTTGGTAAAACTGCCATTGCTGAAGGACTAGCGCATTTAATTAACGATGAAAGTGTACCAGACGTTATTGCTGGCAACACCATTTATAGTTTGGATATTGGCGCACTACTAGCTGGTACTAAATTCCGTGGAGACTTTGAAGAGCGTCTTAAAGAAGTATTAGATGTGCTTGAACGTCGTGACGATGCTATTTTGTTTATTGATGAGATCCATATGATTATGGGCGCTGGCAATGCTGGACAGGGTAACATGGACGTTGCCAACTTACTGAAGCCAGCACTACAAAAAGGTAAACTGCGTTGTATTGGTAGTACAACATATGACGAGTATCGGGAATCATTTGAAAAAGACAAAGCACTCAACCGCCGCTTTTATAAAGTAGACGTGCCAGAGCCAAGTGTAGGTGACGCTAAACGTATTGTACGAGCAGCAATTCCAGCATATGAGCTTTATCATGAACTAGCGTTTGACAAATCTGCGTTAGATGGCGCAGTGGATCTTACTAACCAATACTGGCACAGCCGCCAACTTCCAGACAAAGCATTTGATGCGCTGGACGCCGCTGCAGCAAGACAGAAATTGTTGCCAATGGAAGACCGTAAAAGTGTACTGGGACTTGATGAGATTAGATTTGAAGTAGCTAAACTAACTCGTATTCCAGTAGATCAGCTAGTATTAACCAAGGACAGCGAGTACAAAACTGAAAAGCCAATAGACATTGAATCAATTGTAAAAACAAAAGTGTTTGGACAAGACGAGGCAATTACACGTTTGGCAGACAGCATCTACATTGCGAAAGCAGGACTTAAAGATCCAAATAAACCAGTTGGTAGTTATTTGTTTACTGGCCCAACAGGTGTTGGTAAAACTGAAACAGCAAAGCAACTTAGCGATGCGATGAGTATGCCACTTGTACGTTTTGACATGAGTGAATATCAAGAGCGTCATACTGTATCAAAACTAATTGGTGCTCCTCCAGGTTATGTTGGACATGGTGATGGTGGACAAGGATCAGGACTGCTAGTAAACAAACTAGAAGAACACCCCAACTGTATTTTGCTATTGGATGAAATTGAAAAAGCTCACCCAGATGTAAGCAATGTTTTGCTTCAGATTATGGACAATGGTATGATTACCAACAGTGAAGGAAAAAGTGTAAGTGCTCGTAATGCTATTGTTATCTTAACCAGTAACTTGGGTGCTAGAGATGCTGAACGTAATATTATTGGGTTTGGTGACAACTATAATTCAAATGCTGGATCAGCGGCAGTAAAGAAATTCTTCAGTCCAGAGTTTAGAAACCGTCTAGACGCAATTGTAGAGTTTAGCAAGTTGGATCGAACACTAATGAAGAAGGTTACACAAAAGTTTATGAATGAACTACGTGACATGATTACTCCACGTGGAATAGAATTTTCATATAGCATTGCTGTAATTGATTGGGTAACTGAACGTGGCTTTACTGAGACAATGGGCGCAAGGCCAATGTCTAGACTGATTAACGAACAAGTTAAAAAGCCACTTGCTAAACAACTACTATTTGGTGCTGACATTACAAAAGTACATTTAGAAATTATTGATGGTGAACTTAGTATTCAAACAAGTTAATAATATGCTATAATATCTAACCGCATACATTGTGTGCGGTTAGAATAAATACTACTATAACAAGGAGTATAATATGGCACATTTAAATGAAAAAAGTTTTGTAGTTAAAGTTAGTGAACTACTAAGAGATGGCGAAGAAGTCCAGCCAATTCTTGATGCGGAAACAATAAATAGTATTGAACAAGTCATCCAGGAATTAGCGGGTGCTAGCAAACTAGTAGAAATTATAACAGAATGAGTACATCAAGCGTCACAGTATTAACAAACCAGGCATTACTAAGTTATAGTGGTACCAATATAAAAGCAGATGGATATTACGGCCAAACTGATGGTGTCCATACTGTAGCTGCTACAGTAAGTAACTTTCAAGGACGTATATACCTTGAAGGTAGCCTTGCTACTGAGCCCACAGACACAGACTGGTTTCCAATTTACTTGACAAGTGGAAACACATACAAGCAGTATCCAGTTACTGCAGTACCAAGTGGAGCAAACGCATTAGGCGACACTACTACAGAAGCATGGACATTCCGTGCTAACTTATTATGGATTAGAGCCCGTGTTGATCGCACACACTTATCGGCTGCTAATTATGTCATAGCAGATCATGGTACAGTAGATAAGATCCTCCTAAACCTATAAATAGTATATAATAATACAAACAGTTTAGGAACGATAAATGCCAATATATGCTCAGAGCTCAACATTAAGAACATTATTGATTCCTTTAGTAGACATCGATCAAACAACGATTGCAAATGAAGACCTCCTGCAATACAACTCTACTACGGGAAAGTTTGAAAACAAACCGCTATCCAGCGGTGGCGCCGCCGTCATTACTACAGCAAGTAATGTTGGCACAGGTGCTACGGTATTCAAACAAAAGACTCTTCAAAATTTAGAATTTAAATCAATTACAGCGGGTGCTGGTATCACATTAGTGGCTAATGCCAACGATGTAGAAATTAGCTCTACGGGTGTGCTTGATACTGCCAGTAATTTAGGCGCAGGTCAAGAAGTATTCAGCAGCAAGGTTGCTGGAGACTTTCAGTTTAGAACGATAAACGAAGGTATAGGTAATATTAACTTTACTGTATCAACTGTTGCTAATGAAATAAGATTTGTTAACACTGCTGAAATTAATACTGCCAGTAACAGAGGCGGCGGCGCAACATTATTTGCTGCGAAAACCGGAGCTGATTTAGAGTTTAAAAGTATTATAGCTGGTAATAACATAACAGTCACAAGTGATGCTAATGAAGTTACTATTAACAGTCAAGCACAGATACAAGATTCATCTGCTTACCAAATTACAGCAGCATTTGACGGTAATGGTAACTTACAATCAATTAGTAATTTGCCAGCAGGATGGACAAGCGCAGTTGTTGGTAACAAAGCAACTATAACACACACTGAAAACAAGATGGTTAAAAACATAACTTATTGGGGCAAAGATGCCACACTGGGATGGCAGCTACGTTTTCCAAACGCTGGTTTCCAAGCTACTGTGCCAGTTGGTTCAGAGAATAGTAAGTTTATTGTTGACCTTAACGCTAGTGTGGCAGGAGCCGATACGAGTAGTACAGCAAAAATAAATGTGATCTTCTAATATGAGCTTAATTAAGCCACCCAAGTTATTACCAATCCGCTTCAATTTAATTAGCATTGCGGATCCCGACGCTGCAGGGCGGGAGTATCGCTATAATGCGTCACTATCACTTATTAATCCACAAACACACAGTGATAGTACACAAGGTAGTTTTTACAACTTAACTGACTTAAATGTTGGTGACTATGTAAGTACTAATGGCGGCGGTAAGATACTCAAAGTTGTCGACATTACGGCACAAACAAGTCAAAATGCGACTATTATCGCAGAAGATGAACTAAGATTAAACCAACAACAAGACACAAGTGGTAACTCACAAGGATACATTCCTAGTAGTGAAGGCATTGTATTTGAAGTTAGTGAAGGACGTCCAATCCTTTTTCCATACACGCAATACAGTGAATCAATTGTTGGATTTATTAAAACAACGGCTGCTGAGATTATTAGTAAGTTTTCCTACTTACGTCAAGACAAATTAATAAGCATTGAGCAAGCAGGTAGCATAGCACTAGGACTGGCTGTTGGTGACATTGTTACATGGGACGATACTACTAATCTTTGGAAACTACTAACTGCAACTGATACAGCTTGTGGTGTTGTGGTTGAGACTGCTAATCCTGTTCCAAACGCATTTAGAATTAACCCATTTGGTGATACAATTGATATTGATTTGCCAGATGATGGAAGTGGCAACTTATATTACTACTGGGATACAGCTAATCCTGGCAAATTAACACAAACAATACCAGTTGGGCAAAACCCATCACCAGTCTTCTTAAAAATAGATAACAAAAAAGCAATACATTTTGATGGTGCTAATGTAAACGCCCCAACTAATATAGTTACAGTAGACACTACTCAGACAATCACTGGCACAAAGACATTTACCAACACTACAATATTTGAACAAACTATAACAGTGGCTGGTGATATTGAAGCAGATAGTGATTTAACAGTAGACGGCAACACGGCACTCAACGGCACACTTGATGTTACTGGAATTAGTACACTTGGTGTACTTGGTGCTGGAGAAACAACACTAGCAAGTGCCACAGTAAGTGACTTAACAGACAACCGCATTGTTATTGCGGGAGTAGATGGCGCCATTGAAGACGACGCTAATCTAACATTCGATGGCACAGATTTAACTCTTGGTGCTAACACTAATTTACTAGTAGGTGGAAATGTAGGTATTACTGGAAACTTAGTAATTTCAGGTGAAACTACAACTGTAAACACAACTAATACTGTTGTAACTGATCAGCTAATTGAGCTAAATCACGGCTATACTGGTCCGCCAATGTCTGCTGACAGTGGTATTGTTATTAACCGTGGACCAGAAGACAACGTGTTCTTTGGTTGGGATGAAACATCAAATGAATTTACTGTTGGTACTGGGACATTTAACGGCTCTTCAACTGGAACGTTATTTAGTTTTGATGCTAATGTTAGGTTTGGTGGAATTAAAAGTGGTTCAATAACAAGTAATACACTAACTGATAATAGAATACTAATTTCTGGTGCCAATGGCATCATTGAAGACGATACTAACCTTACTTGGGATGGCACAGATTTAAGTGTAACTGGTGCTGGTGTAGCTTTTACAACTGGTAAAATTGGTGTTGGTAACCAACTTAGTGCTAATGTAGATCATACTATGTATGTACTATACGCAGCAACTACAGACGCAACACCAACTCAGTTAAATCTAAGTGTGGGCGTATCTAAAATAGCAATTGCAATTAATACTACAATGCAGTTTGAAGCAACTATTGTTGGAAGACAAACTGGCGGTACAACACATTGTAGTTATAAGATCACTGGTGTTATTGATAATCCTGGTGGTACTGCTACTTTAGTTAATACAGTAACAGAAACTATTTTAGCAGAAGATGAAGAAAGTTGGGTTGCTACAGCAGCACCAACAGGTGAAAGTCTAACTATAACAGTAACTGGCGAGGCGGCAACAGATATTCGTTGGGTTGCCTTTGTTAAAACTACAAGTATTTCATTCTAATCGGATAAATAAATGTAGACGCATAGCGTACTATTTAAATTTTGGAGAAAATAAATGGCTTTAACAACAACAGCAACAACAAAAGCAGGCAACGGCTTAGGTTCAAGAACAACAGTACTAGTAACAGACGCAGCAGTAGCAGACGCAGCTGGAGCGGCAGCAATTGAAAACGCACTAACAATTCAAGGTGGTTCAATTACAGCAATCGCAGGAACAGCAGACAACGCAGGTGTTATGCACTTCGCTGTCCAAGGTGGACCAGACGTTTCAGCTTACGCAGCTACAGTAAAAGGACAAGCACTTAGCGCAGTAGTTACTTTTGAATCAGACGCATAAGTTACTTAGTTAACTAACAGAGATTAAAAGCCCTGCACATTATTGTGTGGGGCTTTTTTTGTATAAATACATATATACAAACATAGGAGTTATTATTATGGTAACAAGAAATTCAACAAACAAACTCGAATTTGACACACAGGAATGGGGTGCTACAGTATCATACTTTGCTATTAATACAGGTACTGCTTTAGACAATGAAACGAATCCTGGCGAAGCAGTGGAAGCTATTGTAGAACTCATCGCCCAACGTGGTACAATTATGTCCTTGGGCGCACAAGCCGTAGGTCTGTTTCATGTGGCAATTGAAAACAATGGTTGGTCTGCAGCAGATCTACAAACTGAACTACAAGGACTAGGCGCAACAGTAGGTACAAACAACTACGACTGTTCAACAACAACAGCCCAAACCTTTAATTTTTAAGACATAGTGAGAGACAGAGGAAATTTAAATGCCAAGAAAAAAACCTGAGCAACTCAAATCAGCTGGAGCAACACCTGCTCCTGCTCCAACACCAGTTGCTCCTGCTCCAGTAGCACCAACACCAGTAGCAACAGCACCAGTAATACCAAGTGCGCCTGTGCCATTTACCCCACCAGCCAGCGGATATCATCCTGCTGACATTAATGGTGACGGAATTGTCAGCGCAGAAGAATTGTCAATGGAACTTGAATTTAAACGTAAAGAGTTTGAAGATGCAGATGCGATGCGTGATGCGCAACGTAAAATGGCTTGGTTTGCGTTAGCAGGAATGTTATTGTATCCGTTTGCTGTTGTGATAGCAGTACTACTGAATTTAGACCAAGCGGCAACAGTACTAGGCAGTATGGCAGCTACATACTTTGTATCAGTAGCAGCAATTGTCGCAGCCTTCTTTGGTGGACAAGCATATGCTGGCAGTAAAGCTAAGAAAAGATAACACATGCAAGACTTTTATATCCTTCAACGATCTGCACAACCGCTGAATGCGGAGCAAGCACAAAAATGGTATCATACTGTTGAGTTGCTTGGTCCAGAAGGCGTTATGGCTGGCGATGATGACACAACAACATTGATGTTAGGTATGCAAGACACTGACTATGTATACATATTGCCACTAGCGAGGCATCTCACCGCAGGCGAAGCTGAACGTATTGTTGAAGGTTATATGCGTGTTACTGACCATGACTTTGAAATAGAAAGCAGCAACGTATATCGTGCTGATGCTGACTTTGGTCATCCGTTTGAATACGATATTACCCTAGATGAAGATGCTAGAGTAACACTATACAAGTCAATGGCAAGACAACATCATAACCGTTGGATAAATGAACAGCAAGACAAAGGCTGGCGCTTTGGTTTAAATCTGGACCAAGCTGGAAAAACACACCCAGCAATGCGCCCTTGGGATGACTTACCTGAGAGTTATCAGAACAGAATGGCAATACAAGACAAAGAGCTTGTAGATTATTATGCCAAACACAAAGCAAACTTTAATTTTTAACTTGACAACCAAGACGGCTTACTGTATATTAATAACATAAACATTCAGGAGAATTGTATGTCAAACAATATGCCAGCCTACATTGTCACTAATCCTTGCTTAACCGGATTACACATTAGCAAAGTATTAACAAAAAAAGAATATGCGTCTGCCCAAGAAATTTGGGGTCAGCAAGCATTTGTTGTTTCGCCTTTCTCAGAATCATTGTATAATAAGTTGTATACGCAATTTACACAATCAAAAGAATTTATCCACAACCTAATACCCAAAATGAATACTCCACAGTTTATTACTGCTCACCGCAAATTTTATAACAAAGCAATGCAACATATTTACAAACACTGTTAAAGCAAATATATGCAGAAGTAGAAGAAAACTGCTAAAAAAGGCTTGACAAGTAAGACGTCTTACTGTATAGTATATGTATAAGTTAACACAAAGGAACGCTAGATGAACGATTATATGAACAATGTATACGGCGCAATTGGCTCACAGGTTAGTGGCAATGCCAATGGCGTTCCTTTCCTCGGTACTATTACAGATACTCGTATTAAGTTTGGTGGAGGTATTCAAGTAGTTGTGGCAGACGCTGCTGATACCTACGTCATCGATGCTACTACACTAATGAATGGTGTAGACGCAACATACGACAATCTACATGTATACTTTGAAGGATAAATTGAAATATAAATTTGGAGAAAAGTAATGGTAGAAATGACATGGGTACTTTTAATAGTTAGTACTGTACTAGGCTTTGATGAGGTAAAAACGACACACTGGGATACTTATGAAACCCAGGACAAGTGTTTGTTGGAACGAGCAGTTCTTACTTCAACGTTTACACAAGGAGAAAGAGCTCTGTGTGTTAATGAATAAAATGGATTCACATATGGTAGATCAACTGCGTTCGTTAGCGTTGATACATACTATGCCCAGTCTTGATCTAATAGCTGACAGAATGAAAACGTTAGCTGAATTATCAGTTAGAGTAAGTTTAATTCCACCAAATAAAATTGTTGACAAGTAAAACGTCTTACTGTATATTAACATTAAGCTCATCTAGGAGGATGTATGTTTAATCAAAATCTAAAGCGTATCGGGTTTGCGTGTAAATACATGCACCCGGACCAAACACAAAAGCCAAAAGTACTTAAAGAAATTCAGTCACAATACACTGAACGTAGTACAACTATCACATGGCTTAACCGTCAAACACGTGACGTTGCTGAAGAACGGCTATATGAAATTGCGTTTGACAACATAGCAAACTTAGAAAGGTTAGTGAAATATGTTGGATCATTACCTAACCAACTACGTATGGTACGAATCGGTAGCAATCTTTTACCTGCTTATACTCACCGTGATTGGTCTTATTTCTATCGGGATGCAGACTTCCGAACACGGCTCGAACAAGGGTACTCAGCAGTTGGCAAAATTGCTCGTGAGCTTGATGTTCGCTTGTCTATGCACCCTGGCCAGTTTACCGTTCTTGCATCTGATAAGCCAGATGTCGTAGAACGTAGTTTAGAGGAGTTTGAATACCATGCGGATATCATCAGGTGGATGGGCTACGGTCAGAATTGGCAAGACTTCAAGTGTAACGTCCACATCTCAGGACGCCAAGGTCCAGCCGGTATCAAAGCCATCCTTCCAAGACTGTCTCCAGAAGCACGAAACTGTATTACTATCGAAAACGAAGAAAATGCGTGGGGACTCGACGCAACGCTAGAACTAGAAAAAGACGTTGCGCTGGTATTAGACATCCATCATCACTGGTGCCACACTCGTGGCGAATACATTATGCCAGATGATGATAGAGTTAAACGTGTAATTGATAGTTGGCGTGGTGTACGCCCAGCGATGCACTACAGTGTTAGCAGAGAAAATCTACTAACTGAACACTCAACAACACAGAAACCAGACTTTCCAGCACTTGAAGAACAAGGCTTTAAGAAAGGAAAACTACGAGCACATTCGGATTACTTGTGGAATGACGCAGTAAATGACTGGGCACTCTCGCATTGGCAGTGGGCAGATGTCATGGTAGAAGCAAAATGCAAGAACTTAGCGAGTAGTCAACTACTACAGCGTCACTTTATGAATACTGATGCGTTTACTGGAAAGGTAGCAGCATGACGCAGCATAAATTTAATATGTATAATGGAGAGTTTACGTGTATCCCACTTGCGACAAGTAACTATGATGTGTTCAAACTTGTAAATAAAAATTTGTCAGAAGATAAAGCACATGAGATTTGGCAGTACTATCGACAATTGTTTATTAATACCAAACTGTTTGGTGATGGGCTGTCAGAGTTTAGGAAAACATTACAACGTTTTATTGAAGGTAAGTCATTCTGTAATAATTCAGACAGATATGTTACACTGAGTAATAGTAACGAAGAAGAAAGAATCAATGACATTAATTCGTATATTGGACTAGCCCGTTGGCTTGAACTTCAATATAATTGCGACATTGCTATTGATGAACTCAGCGCAGACTGGGACAAGGATAGCCTAGAACACGCAACACAGCGTATCTCAGGAACCGTGCCTTTTAATAACTATGTAAGTTATTTTACACCTGACCCCAAGAGCAAATTGCGCAACTCTACAGATTATGAAACTCGTAAACTTAAAGTTCGCAGTGTGTACGCATACACCCATAAACAAATACGCTGGCATATTTGCGCAAGTGAATACGGCGCAACAAAGTTATGGGTACACACCAAGCACAACCCTTTTATGGATATGTTTGAACGCCATGTTAAAAATGGTGTAACAATCAATGTGGTAACTAGTAAAGTATTGTGTAACATTGATCAATCCACACCATATATTAAAATTGACAACTTTTTTATAGATGATTAACATAAATATGTCGTATGAGGATACGAATATTTTTAATAGTTAGTACTATCCTCGCAGGATGCGCCAACCCTCTTATTGAATCTAATCCTATAATAACTGCTCAATCATATGTAGGATTACAAGAATGGCAAAATAGGGACGAGCTAACCGAATTGCTTGGACTTGATCCTGTGCGCACTGAATGGTGTGCTGCCTTTGCTAACGCAATACTTGAAATGGATAATATACCAAGTTTAAATACCATTGAGTCTAGAGCACCACTTCTGGCCAAAAGTTTTTTAACTTGGGGAGATAAAGTTAACTCTCAAGACATAAAAAAAGGTGACTTAGTAATATTTCCCAGAGGTAATCAAGGTTGGCAAGGACACGTAGGATTTTATATAGCAACACTTCGGTCAAACGGAACAGAAAAATATGTTATACTTGGTGGCAATCAAGACAAAAGTGTAAACTACAGCATTTATCCAGCACAGCGGGCTATAGGTATACGTAGATGGCCTGACACTGCTGATTCGGAAAGATCTAGATTTATGCTATTTGCTAGATTACGATAAATACTACTAGTCCACGGAGGACTTTATGGGGATTTAACCTCGTAGACTTAGAACGTCAAGGAGAAAACAAATGGGAAGACCACTAAACAAAAGAATGTTTGCCAAAGCTAATGTAGGACCAACAGCAGCTGGTGAAGAAATTAAAGTATCCTTTCATAACGGAGTAGGAGTTAAAGAAGGATTTATTGTAAAACAAAAAGGATCGAAAAGATTCGTATGCTCAGCACTTGGAGCAGATGACACAGAGCATACTTGTACACTAGTTGCTGACCATCTACCAGCTGGGTTAATAGACGGTGATATGATGATTTCATTCCAAATGGATGATGGCGAAACATACTCAGTAAGTAAAATTGCTGGACGTAAAGTTACACTATCAGCACCAAGTGCTACAGGCACAAATAAGTATGATGGCGCAAGTGTTCAATGGGGCTTTGATAACTATACTGATCAAGCACAAGTTGAAGAAGCTGGCGATGATGACATCGATGCTGGCACAGATGACGACGATTTCACTGAAGACGCATAATTAAACTAACTAACGCCCTTGGATAAATACTTAATATAAGTATTACCAAGGGTGTTTTTACGATGAAAATTAATGAAGTTATTGAAGCAAAGCAACGGTTAGATCCATCATGCTGGGACGGCTATAAAAAGCAAGGTACCAAGATGAAAGGTGGCAAACGTGTAAACAATTGCGTTAAAGAAGATCACGGAGATACTGGAGTATACCGTGACGAGAAAAACAATATAGACGTTCACTGGAAGCAACTACCACTTGGCATTGATGTTGAAGCATACAGAGACGGCGAACGTGTACAGATTAATGGTGGACAAGCAGACGATTATATCTACCTTATTAAACAAAATATGAATGAAGAGATCATACTAGAAGACGATCAAGACTTCCACGAAGAGTTTGGATATTTGGCATACAGTATATGTGAAAATGATTTATTCGAAGCAGAGTATCAAGGCCGTAAAGTTAAACTAAACAAGCCAATATCCACTGGCAAAGATGAACCAAAAAAATTCAAAGTATATGTAAAAGACGGCGACAAAGTCAAGATGGTCAGATTTGGTCATCAGGGTACTGGCAAGGGACCAAATCCTAAAACTATGCGTATCCGCAAAAACAATCCAAAAGCACGTAAGAATTTTAGAGCAAGACACAATTGCGATAATCCTGGCCCCCGCACAAAAGCGAGATTTTGGTCGTGTAAGAAATGGTAAGAGTTAATGAATTTAACGAAGGCAAAAGTCCACATAAAAAAGGCACAGCCAAGTATAAAGCTCACATGGCGGCAATGCATGCGGAGAGTGATGTAACAGAAGACATTGCTAGTTTAACTGACATCGCTGCTATGGCGGCAGTTGCTGGGCTTGCTGCTCCTGTTATGGGTGCTATGCTTAAAGCAGCATACAAGACTGGCAAGGGTATTAATGCTGTCTCTTATACACATCTGACGCTGCCGACGAAGAGGATAGTGTAGA
>OJGN01000014.1_pt1 | contig 14293 bp, 12 predicted proteins | sample 1594801 | NCBI WGS metagenome assembly OJGN01 (sample SAMN05416710, study PRJEB24817) | seawater metagenome | isolation source: Sea water | place: Canada:Atlantic | collected 2013-07 | reverse complement strand
CGTTGTTGTGCCAGCTTTGCTGAATTTTGAACTGAAATTTTTTCCTGCATTGTGGCTGGCTTCTTTGCTGGTAAAACGCATTTTTGTGATGGTTCTTTTTAATTTACCTCTCTGTATTAAATAATAGTCAACCCCCATTTGCGAGGGGAAATGTGTTGTTGTAGCGTAATTTTCAGAAAAAGCTTCTCTCTTGAATACCCAGTAGCCCAAACTTGCCGCTGACAGACACCACAAGGATTTGGTTTAAATATTACTAATATTGTTATAATATCAACTTAATTTTTACGTTTTGTGTTGACATTTTAATTATAAACTTTCATACAGAGCTAAGCGCTGGGATGAGACTTGCGTTTGGGATGGTGTTTGACGTCGAAGAAGTTGGAAATGATTTACGTGAATCGTCATGTCTTAGAGATACGCTTCGCTTATATAATCTCTGGGTCGACGGTCCCGTCGGATTGGCTGTTAGCCTCGTGGAATCTGTAAAAGATTCATCAAAATTTCTCCGGTCTAACTTTGCATCGAGATTTTTTATTGACGACCTCGATTCACATGTGAAGCAGCATAATTTGGATATATGTATTACGGAGGTTATCCTAGATTATATTTGGATGCCAGATATCTGGTCTTTTGAAAGTTATGGCAGTCACAATTTCGGATTATTGAATAACATATTGAAACTCGCGCAAAGTGAAGCACCATATGCACATATCAAAGCTGGCGGTATTGTATACCTCCCAACTCCGTGGCAGTTTTATCATGGAATAGTGACTAGTGATCATTGGAATGAAGTGACTCGCATATTCAATGTCGAGTATATCGACTCCAAAGATGCAACATTTCATCCTTTAGTAAGAAGTGATATGAATATCCAAGATTCGATTGCTAAGTGTGGAAAAGATATCCATCATAACTTAGAGTTGTTGGTGAGACAAGGAGAGAAAGTTACGTCGTTAATCACAGGCGACGTGTATCACTGGAGAGGGACATCTGACATTTTCATGAAATTGACTTGCAAATGTCGTAACACGAGTCTAAAGGACTGAAAAGCATGAAGAGCAAATCCCATCATGTTTGAGAAGTATGGTTGTGTATATATATTAATTGTATACTGGAAGTTAATTATGGATCATGTGTTTATATATTATAATTTTATTTTCGTCTACATTATTTATTTTGGTTAATATATATGGGTTACAGGTATCAGACGTAATCTCGCGTCTAGGGAATTTTATCAGATGAGGTCTCTCTCTGATGATGATGACGCGGACTCCGTCTCGAATGGGATGCAGGATGATAACCTCTCTGTTGATGGTAATAGTATATTATTATTATTATTATTATCATTATTTACCATTAATATGGGACGTTTAGGAAATTCTTCTTGGGATGAAGATGACCACAACATGAAGAAACAGAAAACTGATATTTTTGATGATGACGAGGTCTCCGATTCGAATGAGGAGAAGGGCGTTAACATGTCGGATGACGAGGACTCCGATTCGAATGAGGAGAAGGGCGTTAACATGTCGGATGACGGTATTAGTATTATTAAATTTATCAATATTAATTACCATTAATATGCCATTAATGTTTTAGGTAGTAATCACGATGCTTCGTTTCCATCGATGAATAAGTCCGACAAAGTCAACAAGAAGCCGAGTGAGTCGAAAGGTATCAGCATCGTATATGTTATCCTAGATTACAGTAGATATTGCTATGCAATTCTTATGGATGATGTGCTATGTCTATGTTGTGGAATCTGGATAGAGATGTTAAGTGTTGATATCAAACCGTTTATGGAGTACATGAAAAATAGGATCAACGTGCACAACGGTTTAAATGTTATGGATCCAATTTTAGAAGGGTTCAGATTTACAAATGTAAAAAGGAATTTGGATCCTGGCTCTGTATATGTTGTGGACGAGTTATGTGCATATATGATAGAGGTATTTATAACGATTCATTTGACATTATTTCGTATTTTTAATATGGATGCTACTTTTGTAAAGGAAATAAAGATCGATGGTATCACCGAAAATAATTTAGCGAGTATTCTTTTTAATTGTGGCTTTTACAGGTATGTCTCGATATCTATGGTGCATATCATTAAATAATCTATTATTGTTTGATTAGGAAAACAGGGTCAATTGGATTTTCTAGACGAATCGGATATATTTATCATTATAAAATGGAAGACATGCGATTATGTGCTCTTCAATACAGAAGTGAATACGGACATGTTTTTACGAATGCATATAATATTATCAATTATAATTCCGAATGTAAACTTCCTCGAGCTGAAGAAATCTATAAAAAAACTTTTTTAAGGTATGGAATATATGAAAGATAAATTTGTTTTCGATATTTACTTAGAAGGTCTCATATGTAGGGACCTTCAAAAGTTATGGGTAAGGAGACATGAAGTTGCTATGGTTGCCTTAAAATCACACTCTTATGAGGAAACTATAAAATCAATACGCAAGATAAAAGGATTCAAAGGCACAGGATTTTATGCGAAAGAAATTTTGCTTGATGTCTATAGTTGTATGGAAGAGATTGGTGCAAATCGTTTTTTTACCGATATAGATTCATGGAGTCCTTTGGGACCTGGTGCTCGTCGTGGTTTGAAGCGAATTTTACAGATATGAATTTGATTATGGTTCGAAAGGTATTTTTTATAATAAATAAAGACACAGATATTGTGTAATAATAATAATATTGTTTATTTATATTTACAGGTTGTGGAACATTCAAACAATATTTACAATCAAAACTTACAGATGAATGGGACAATGTTCGGTGCCCCCCTTCGAATGTCATAGATGACGTACAATCGATTATGGAACAAGTTGCCATAATTCGATCATTAGATATCGTTGCCCATTCTAAAAGCATTCTCAATGACATTCGTGATTTATGGATTCGAGAAACCCTTGTTGGATTCCATTTCTTCAAACATTATGATCCCGAAGATGTAAGGTGTTCTCTATCTCATTTAGCGCATATAATGGTTAACAGGGGTTCAGCGCTCAATCTCATCAGTAAATTATTTTGGTTGACCTCAAAATTTGGAAACATTATACCCCAGCATTTATGGGTCCACCGAATAAGGTATCATCAATCAAGTCTTACGAATGGGATATGTTCTTTGATATATCACATCACTTGTGATCAAAAAATGCTCAAACATGCGATATCGATGGTGAATCAATTATATGGCAATGATTTTCTCATATTCTCTTATACATCTACGTGGTTACGATCAAAGTTAAATTCTCACAACTTATTTACGACCAAAATATCAGCATATATATCTGATTTTTGTGTATGTAAAATGGTTCGTCGATGCAAACGTTATTTCATTTCATCTGCGGATATATTAAAGCATCTTCTTAAAATCAACAAGATACTGAAAGGTTATGGTCAATAAATTTGATTTTACACAATATTATAATGCTACTGTCAGGTAAGTCGTCCAGATCGACTACCGAAAAGTTCTTTATTCTAAACCTCAAGAAATTGATGATTTTAATCATACATTTGGAACCAAAATTCGTGGCAGACTATAACTTTAATATTCAAGATTTACAATGGAATCTTTGTGAATATGATAAATATGAGCGAATAAGAACCGGTGAGAGAGGAAGAAGACGACGATATCCTTGACCATCCTTTAATGACATTATAGGCGCCATACATTATGCTACCAAATATCCAACGAAAAATGCCTGGAGTCAAAGGACATTTGAAGTCGACGGGGAGAAGAACCCATTTGCCTGTATAAAGAATACACAATCGGAACGCATATCCTCGGACGTTATATTTTTGGTGATAAACAAAAAAGATGAACGTGTTGCAGAAAGAGCACTCTTTTATGAAAACAATGGAACGGATATGATGAAATTGGCAAATGATAAACGTAAAAGTAATGAATTGACTACGATTAAGGAGCGGTCAGCATATTTTAGAGAACAACTTTTTCTATATTCAAGGAATGTTTACTCAGAATCAAATCCGAAACATACAGCAAAGAAGGGTGCACCTTGGCTTGTTACGAATTTTCCTTCAAGTCATTTCCCAACCGATATTATATTCAATGCATATGATAAATCAAAAGGAACATGGTTCGAGATGAGTGTTGATCATTTTAATCAATTGAATCTGTGTGACGATGAAGGCAGAAAAGCATGGCTTGAGAAGATTCATGTGAAATTTAACACCTGGGATATTAAGTTCAGCGCATTGAATATGTGCGATAGTGGAGGAAACGTATTTGGAAATCTAATTACCCGGAAGCCGGAGGTGATATTCACGGCCGTAGTTGATGGAGATGTCGTGAGGCATGCTATAATTCATGATGAGCATGGATTGGATCTACGGAAATTCGCTTTGTCGAAAGAGAAAGACGGAGCATTTATTTCATATTCGGACCGCGGCATGTTCCAAAGAGAAGTACTCAACATTTCTGCCATGAGTGTCTACGATTCGAATAACGATTATCATACAAAATACGATAGCGATGGTAAACCTGCTAAATGGTTTACCACTTCTTTCGATGGGAAAAACTTGCATACTGAAAATCTATTCGAGGCCTACAAGACAAGCAAAGGAGAATGGTTCAAAATGGATGCAGAAGATTTTCAAGGCAACAATTTATGTGTTGAAGCATCTCAAAAAGTCTGGATTGATAAGTTTAGTGAGAAATACGAAGATTGGAACATAAAATTCAAAGTACACATGTGCTGAGTATGCAGATGTCGTAACTATCATTGCGTTTAACGCAAATTTACCTTATATTTATCATACAGATGTATCAGTCGTAATGCAACGGTGCTGGAGGCATAGTGATAAAAAAGCGGAGTTTGAAATCAAGTTTTTTCACTATAGAGACGTTGTATATTTATGCCGCGAATGTTATACGGCACTATCAGGTCGCCTATCAGGATGTCCTTTCTTTAATTCAAGGACTTGCAGGAAACGAAATGTTGGTTCTTAATTATATTTACGATTTGTATTTCGATCCATTCGAAGCGTATATCAATGATTGCTGGAATTGTTTACCAAATTAGCACAGAGAAAGACGTGTTGAATACGACTTGTATTTCAATGCACTCGGAGACTATCTCAAGGATTTCTTAAACCGCTGTCCTAAGTGTCAGGATATCACATGTATTGCCGGAGGTTCCTGGAGTTGTGTACCAAAGTAGCACATAGAAACAATTATGTGATGTTGTATATATTAAGAGAGTAACAATGGCGTGATAACTTTATTAATTATTATTCAATTTATTATTTCGAATTAAATACAAGGGCTAGTATATAGACGCTAGACGCTATTTATGCGAATCATGCGAGGGTAATAAATATACGCTGGATCTGCGGAAATATGACAGGGTAATAAAAGAGTTGCAATGCGATTTTAAAATGCGCTTCAATGAGTCTAAATCTGAAGAAGCATGACTAACTATGTATAAATATGTTGATCAGGTACGAAAATAATGGGTGCTTTCCCTGATACGACCGGATTAATATTTAATCAAGAATATGGAGGATACGGCAACTATTTCAAAGAGCGACCAGAATCTCGATCAGAATGGAAGACAGAAACGAGAAAAAATAGAGATGATTTTAAGAGAGAAGATGAAAGTATGAGTAAAAAGCCTCGTATTTGGAAAGATGCTGAGATCTACACTTCCTTTCCTATATCATTTGATTACTTCGACGAATGCGACGTGGTATTGAAAGAGCAGGTGGGGTCAGGGGGAAATAATGTTTCAGAAGGAGATATGAACTTGCCATATGCAAATAAATCAAATGGGAGATATGTCGATGCACAAGGTGATGCATTTCCTGATTTAGCTGCTGGATGTGAATCGGTATTAGAAGAAGAAGACAGTGATCATAAGGAAGTTTTACCGTATGGAAAAACATCAGATGGAACATATGTCGATGAAGAAGGTGATGCAATTCCTGATTTAGCTGCTGTATGTGAATCGGTATTAGAAGAAGAAGACAGTGATTATAAGGAAGTGTTACCGTATGTAAAGACATCAGATGGAACATATGTCGATGAAGAAGGTGATGAAATTCCTGATTTAGCTGCTGTTTGTGATTCGGTAATGGAAGTGGAGAGCGTTACTACAATTGGTAAAAAAGATATTGGTTCAGGTGAAGATATGAACTTAAACGATATGGGATGTATGCTATATACAAAAAACACAAGCGTAAATGATGATTGTGATGAAATCCCTGATTTTGCTGATTATGTTGGAACAAGGGTAGCTAAGGTATTCAAAAATACATTATACTCAGGTTCCGTGACCAAATACTTGGCTCCGATTAACAAAGATGATGTTCCGTTGTGGCAAATTGTATATGATGACGGTGATAAAGAGCAGTGGGAAATTTCCGAATTGAAAATTGGAGCAACATTGTTCAAGAGTAAGGTTGAATTAAGATGTAACGACATTATTAATAAGTCACATGGAGGTACTTGCGGCGTTGATTGTGAGAGTGATACATCACATGGAGGTACTTGCGGCGTTGATTGTGAGAGTGATACAAGCAACGATTGTGGGAGTTACACAAACCACGAATGTGGAGGCTCTGATTCGGATAATAGTATGGACGGTCATTATGAATATGACGCGCAACGTTATGATTCAGATTCGGATTTTGTAATTTCTAGCAGTGATGAAAGCGTTGATCATGTAAGTATAGTCATTGATTATTATTTCATATATCTATTTACTGATATCTATGCTTGTCTTTGTAGGTTCCTTTTATGACGAAACGTGAAAAGACCTGTTCCAAATGTCACAGAGTAACTAAAGGACATCCTTTACCAATAGGTGTAAATTGTGAACTTACAATAGAGAAAGTATGTTGTAAATGTAAAAATCCTATTAAAGGACATCCTAAACCTACAGGTGCAAATTGTGAGTTTGGAAGGTGTATAAGTTCAATATCGCAGAATGTACAACATAATAAAGGATTGTCACTAAAAACGCTTACCGTCCAACCTACAAAAGCATCGTACTTCGACGTTAGTAAGCGAAAAATGCTAGTATGTGCATGTTGTGGAAGATTGACTCCTGGGATATCCAGTGATGAAATTTATTTATATTCAACTGTGTCGAAGAGTCTACATTATCATGGAAATTACAACTTTTTGAAGAGGATGCTCACGCGCCTACAATATAATGAGGACGTTCCAGATGGTGTACGTGTATGTTATGACTTAAATCGTCGTCTTGGTGCTAGATTCGAAAGACTTTCATCTATACCCTTAGATTTCCGTGGCGTGGTCTATAATAACGCCACGCAGTGTGGCGTGACTCTTCGCTTTTGTTTCGAATGTCGTGATTCAATACAGAAAGGATCAGAGAATTTAAATAAGCCCCCATGGGCTGCTTACGCTAATGGATGGGCTACAGGGTCTTGGCCTGAACAATTCGAAGATGCAAGCGAAGCTGAGATGAAGATGGTTGTCAGAGGCTCATTAAATTTCTCGTCTATGATGGTGGCAGGTGAGAAGAACAAAATTTTAAGTAGTCATATTGTTACAAGGATGGCCAAGATGGGAGCTACTGAGAAGTTGCCTCGTGATCTCGATGTTTGTGATATCATGGTAATATACTCAAATGCGTCATTGGAAACTAAAGATCTATTAAACAAAAAGTGGGTTCGATGTCGCAGATATTTGCTGCATGATATACTTAATTGGCTTCGAAAAAATAATAGTTCTTATCGTGATATCGATGAACAAGTTTTCATAGGAGATAAAGATGAAGAAAGTATTCTGAGTAATCTTGTGACAGATGACGAAGATAATGGTGTTTTATTGAAGGAAATATGGTCATCTGGTGACCGTCCTGGAGCTGCGAACTCTGTATCAGAAAGCAATACAGCTTACTTTGATCTTAGTTCTGAAATGATGTTAGGTGTAACTGATGGTGACATCGGAGTTGTTGAACAGTTAAAACATTTTCTCGTGAAAAATAAATCAGATTTTGCTGATAATAAAGATCCAAGTTTTTTTGGAGCTACGTTTGTGAGAGAATTTCCTTATAATTGTGGTACCCCTAATTCAAAGAGACAGACAGCTGTACCAAGACATAAAGCCTTTCAGCGATATTTGTTACTTGGGGATCGGACTCTCGCACAATCACGAACGTTAGTGTTCTACATGTTTGATGAATTAGCGAGGTATAAATTACATTTGAACGTACATTTGAGAATAAAACAAAATCCGTCATTGATTAACGATGCGATATCTATTTCCCCTGATGATATAAAATTCGCGATACAGCATTCATCACTGAAGAAGTCTCAATGTATGCTGGGAAATAATGAGATTGATGAGCTTACTGACGGTCAAAAAAGTGCAGTTAATATTATGGGTGTTATTGCTCGTAGCTCAACTATGACTTTCTGCAGTAAAGAAGAACGTGAAGGCATGTCACGATATGTTGATGCTATATATGACAGGAAAGGAAAACCACATGGGATGATATCGTTTACCCCAAAAGACAGTGTTTCGGGATGGATCGCTTATCATTCAGGTCATCTTAATGGTGTATCATTTGAACAATTGCACAATTGGCGTGATCCTGATTTCCCTTCGCAACATGACATACGCAAAGCTGCTTCGAAAGATCCAGTTATGTCAGCTATTCATTTTCAAAAATTTCTCGACGAATATGTAATTCCTATATATCTTGGTTGGGATGTTCAAAACAATTGTAGTTTTGAAGGCGGAGGTGAAATTGGATTTGTTGAGGCTTTCGTAATTCCTGTTGAAGCCCAAGGCGCGTTTACTTCATGTTTACATGGGCACATGTTAGTTTGGCTTACAAAATTTCCTAAAACTTCTAATGACGAACAAAATGATCATCATTACAATATTAAAGTCTGTGAATACGTCAATGAACATTTAAGTGGAAGTTACCCTCTTTTGGATTTATTTGTAGATAAAGAAAAACCTGAATTATTGAAATGCCCGTCATGTGATGGTGGATTCATCTCGTCAAATCCCATTCCATTCATTTGCCGGACAAGTTTAGTTTCTTTTGAACCTGTAATTGGGACATGTTGTCAATGTGGATCTGGATTTACATCTAGACGGCTTCGAGATAAATGTCGTGAACTTATGTTACGTATTTTATATGTCGGTGGATTTGAGTCGAGCAAAGATCAATTATACACAGAAGTCAAAAACATTATCTCATCGGAATGTTTGTTTCCGTTTCCTGATATTCTACCTAAGAACCTCCCTCGACATCGGCATGATCTGTACATGAAATATATCATTATGGCTATCACAAAATCAGATTTCATTTCTGACTATGCCATGTCAGAAGACGACGCTAAGTACTTGTTTACTGTACTGCGCCTTGACATTGGAATTGAGTTAACCCATGCGCATAAGTTCAAGGTAATATCTGATTTGTTGTCGTTGTGTTTCTATCTAACATTATTCTTCTCTGGACAGCACCATAAGAGTTGTTTCAAGAAGGGACGCATGAAGGGCCAGATGTTTTCGTTATGCCGTTATAACATGCCCGTTGCTCCGGCAGATGAGACAACGCTAACCACTTTATACAATGAAGATGGCACTATTAATAAAGTACTTCAAGTTGCAAGAGGTATCGGATCTGAGGACTTGAATGCAGTGGTTCTTGATATTTTTCCATTATCTAAATCCAATGGAGACCAGAAGGTGTTAACTGGGCAAAATATACATTATGCTACCAAATATCCAACGAAAGTACAGAACCAAACATTTTGTGACATAGCGTTTAAACGCTATCAAGATGGTATGGAAATGGCTTTCGAACGTCGATTTAACAGTGATCCGCACAATACCACTGAGCATGGAAAGGGCATTATTCACTCGTTAGCGTATCATCATACGAATATTATAGAGGTATATATTGCATGATACGCGCAGTTGACTGTATTGTTAATTTTATGTGTTTTCACAGGTTGCTATTCCTATGGCAGCATTCTATATCGCACGTAACGAAAGGGCGATGCTTACATCTCATGGACGTGTTAATTTGATTCTCGCAAGTGCAATAAAACAAATTCAAAAAGGTGAAATTGACTGGATGCTGAATAGTCAGAACGGAGTCAATACAGTGGTTGTACCTCATTTAACCGAGTTTTTACTTCGACCAACTGAATTGGTACATTTGTGTTGGTACTCATACCTTGAAATGTATGAAGTTGTAAACATTGCGCAAGGTGTTAATAATGAACATTTTAAACTTCATGTTGATCATCCTATGAGAAACAAAAGAGTTGTTATTAGGAGGACAAGACCTGTTATCGTACAGTATCATGGATATTCATTAAAACCGTCGGCACGTCGTGATACGCCTGAAAAAAGAGAGATTTTCGCTTTCTGTGTTCTTGTAATGTTCAAATCATATACTAATATAAGTGATATATGTGGAGATTATCGCTCTTACTATGATGTCTTATTCGATCTTAACGGCGTCATGAAGTTGGGCGTTTTAAATCTTATAGGTTACGAAATTATCAGAAATAATGAAGATAGATGGAAGAACAAATTCGCAAGTGAATCGTCAGGGAGAGAATACAAGAAAAAAATGGACATTGCCGCAAGGAGCGTTAAAGATTCTTTGTGTCCGGACACTCAAAGCGGTAATAACAATGACCCTTTATTTGAATTCGTAAGTGGAGGTTGTGATATATTTACGCAAAATATCATGGACACTTTAACGTTACCAGAACCAGATGAAAATATATCAAATGGTGCTTCAAATTTAGAGTACTCATACATTGACCAATCAAATTCTATTCGTGTTCATGGACTAAACGAAAAGAATATATCATTAGGATACAAAAGTACTGTTCATTCTTCGCGCGATATGAGTTCTTGTGGAATGTTTAAAATATTTGAAGTCACAGAAGTTCAGCCACTCATTGACTCAGCGATTGATTCTCTGCAAAATGAAGTGGATTATGATACAATACGAAATAAGTACGTAAATGTCATCGGAGAATTTGTTTTATGTAGAGTTTCAGATGAAAAACCTTCTGTTAAGGTTCCTGTATTTGCGTCATTACATGAGGTATGCGATATATTCACGTTATATGATCCTGATCAAAGACGCGCATTTATAATAGGAGGAGTAGCTTTGTTATCATCGTACATCGATGATGGCAATATTCCAACAGATTGCGTTAAGGAAAACCAAATGTTTGCTTTAATTCAAGGACTTGCAGGAAGCGGCAAATCATACGTTATAAATGCATGGTGTGCTGTTGCAAAATCATGGGGTCGCGAAAGTGCTGTTTTATGTGTTGCTATTACCGGAATAGCAGCTTCTAGTCTAGGAGGTAGAACTATTGCATCAATTCTTTGTATGAGAAAATCATTTCCCGCGGAGATGTTGGCAACTAAACTACTTGTCATTGATGAGGTTCGTCATTTTGTGATTGAGCTATATATTATATTTGTTTATTAATTTTAGTCGTTTGTATTTTAGATTTATATGGCGTCAGCACCAACGTTATCAGCTCTTGAAGAAATATTCAGAAAGAACATGAATCAGAGGTCATTAGAGTTCGGTGGTATCAGCGTTGCGTTGTGTGGTGATCCTGCGCAACTTCCTCCGATCATGAACAAAGTTATATATACGCCAGATCAAAGGTCCATTTCAGGGTTACGTGGTTTCAAGTTGTATTGCAATATGGCTCGGTTCAATACAGTGATTTTAAATGTCATAAAAAGGAGTCAAGATTCCGAGTATACCAAACTGCAGTCGGATATACGTAATGGAGTATTTTCTGATGAAATGATCGATATGCTAAATACCAGACTTATGAGCGATTTTTCAAATGATGCACATAGTGCAGGTCTTGTTCCTGTTATCACAAATTTGAATGTAAAAATAAAGAAGTGGTACGACAATAACACAAAAGCTCTGTCGAATATGATGATATCGAATGGGGACGAACCTCCTATCTTGCTTCTTGCAGATTTACATTGCAAATCTTGTCTACGTAAGGGAGACGTTGATCCTCTTAAGCGAAAATGTAATCCTCGAATTATTCTCACTGCAGAAGAAATGGAGTATGTTGATTCGCTTCCTGATACTACATTCGATAATTATCCTATGGCCTTTTACCTTTATATTGGAGCGAACTGTATTATCGCAAAGAATATTGCAACGAAATACCAACTTGCCAATGGGACCAGGGGTGTCGTTGTCGGATACGAATTTCCTCGAGATCATTATTTTAAACTTCAAGTTTATCACGGAGTTACAGTAAGGGTAGCTTATGTAGGGGAGAATCCTACTCACGTTCGTGCTGTGTTTTTTAAAGTTAGTTGTCCTCTTCGACATATTCCACCAGGTCAGCCAAAAGGATTACCAAATAATACAGTTGCATTAATACGTACTATTAATCATCCTGTCGAGAAACCAGTTCGGCTTCAGTGTGAGAATTCAGTTTATAAAAGTTTGTGGGTAAGCATTAGTCAAGTTCCACTTCGTACGGCAGACATGCTTACTCCGTACAGCGTTCAAGGATCGCAGTTTGATAGGTATGTTATCAAAGATTTCGATGTCAAATCGTTTTATCAAGTGATTTCAAGAGGAAAGAATGGTCTCGAAAGCATCAGACTTGAAAAACCAATCACCAGAAAATTTGCAGACAGTGTGATTAAACACGACTTATTTCGCAAAGAAATCCAACGCCTTGAACAGTTCCACGTAGAAACGAAAAACAGAGTTGATTTTAACATACGAGATATATCTTCATTTGATAGAATACCTTGTCTACGCATGTCATCTTTATTATCCTCTACTTTACCAAGTAGGATGGATATTGATTCAGAAGACATAATGAAAATAGTTGTTCCAATGAACGGTGATGAGTCGAATTACATGTCTATTATGCAGAGGCTTGAGAGTGAACTATCTCTTCCATATTTTCCTGGCTTCAGAAGTTGCCAATCTTCCAGTATTAATTGGAATCTACCTAAACACACCAAGATATCGATTTGGATATTCGATACATATTCCCAAAGCAAAAGAATACATGTCAACGAATGTATTATACGCCGTTATTTCCATGACAAGTTGGGTTGTGAAGTACATTTGTTACGACCTCCATTAATTTCACATCAGATTAGCTCATCTTGTGGCTTGGTAGGTAAAGATATATTGACTTCTATTCGAAATAATCCAAGAATGCTTCATGACGAAAATGAACTCACAAAAGTCATTGAATGGGCTACATCGAAACAAAGGTTGCTTGAAAATGGAAACATTATGGCAGGTTTAAAAATGTCGAAGAAAGTTTCTTTGGACATCAATGGGTATGCAACATGCGACATGATTTCAGGAGATACGGCACGTGAGTTAGGAGTTAAGGAATGTTCATCGAAAGGTACAGTTGATATACCTTACGAAGATAACTTTCCATTTTTTGTTGGCAGCTTGGATATATCTTTGTTTCGCATGGGAGCTATTTTGAAAGATGCGAAAAATGAGGTATCAGCTGTTGGATCGACTTTTCACTATTTTTTAGTGAATAGCGAGATTTATGGTCACCCTGGCTTCCACTGGATTTCGGTAGTAATGGAAGTAGTAAGAGAGTAATGTATGAGATGTTGATATTTCTTTATATTAATGTCACTCTTTTTTAAGCGCGCTTATTCTTCAGGGTGGTTTGGGTTACAATCAATCATATATATTCCGGTATTCTAAGAAGGTGACGAGTAACTTTGGATAACAGTTAGCCAATCATATCATGGTACTATCGCAAACAGCCAATCAAATATAATGAATTGACTAAGGAGTGCATTCTAATGCTTGCAGTTGCTCTCCACCAATAACAAGCATTAGAGAGCGATCTTAGCCAATCAGAGCACCGTAATATCGCAAACAGCCAATGAAAATACTAGAAATTACTAAGGTAGCTCCGAGTTGTTCGAAGTTGTTCCCCCTGTACATATTAAAGCACCAGAGAGGGATCTCTGGCTCACTCAATACTACACGTTTCAACTCTCCCCTGAAACTGTATCAACAGCTGGAACCTTGTATGAAGCAGGTCGAAAGAGGAGAATCCTAGTCATCATCCATAGCTTCAATCATCATATCATAAAATTCGCGACCCAATCCAACCCTAGCCATACATGCATATTCCAGAACGCGTTTCTGACTGCCACATGAATCTTTAGGACTGGGTGAACCTTCAAACTCAGGTACTCCTTCAAATGTTGGCTTACAGTCTTCTTTCTCCACTGTTC
>OJGN01000012.1_pt1 | contig 14891 bp, 9 predicted proteins | sample 1594801 | NCBI WGS metagenome assembly OJGN01 (sample SAMN05416710, study PRJEB24817) | seawater metagenome | isolation source: Sea water | place: Canada:Atlantic | collected 2013-07 | reverse complement strand
CTATCCTCTTCGTCGGCAGCGTCAGATGTGTATAAGAGACAGATTCATTATTTTGTAATGACTTTTGTCGAGGCAGCAAGGTCGCCGAAACCACTTCACTCGTGACAGTCGGAATTCGCTGCCTCCAGGTACCAGCAAAGAGCTGGCTACCTTACCGTACCACCGAAAATTCTGTTCATCGGCGAACGAGATAATGGTGCTTTCGGTCCCCGAATCGTTTCTGATACGATCCAGCTCGTTTCTGATACGAGCCACGTGCGTCGTTCTGATACGAGTCACGTGCGTCGTTTTCCACTTGTGGCGAATGGTGGGGTATCTTTCCGCCTCGGGTACCACAGACATCGTTCCGTCTGCTTTCATTACAGCCAAATTTACTTGGTTTGGTGTCCGTAGAGAAAGCGTCGCTCTCCCTCGGAAGAGTCGGTACGGCCTTCTCTCATCTGCCGACAATCGTTTCATCGACGGATCATCCTTTGAATACCATTTTACCTGCGATAAATCAAAGGATCTTCGTGAGACAAGAAGGTGGGACTTGACTTTTCCAGAATAATGGTTCCCACCGAGTTTGAGATAGACCTGGATGTCAGCCGGGCTGCCGGTTGATAAAGTTGGTTGGTTGTCCCAGTCACCATCATTGGTAATCGGGGGCTGGTTTGGGTTGTTCTCCTTAGAATTTCCGGTCCGTTCATGAGCATTGTCTGTCGTACAACAACGAGCACAGGTTTCCATATCAACGTCAAGATCCGAGTTTGCAGATCCGTCATTAGTGACAAATGGTACCTTTGCTTTGCTACAAGCACAATTTTCATGGTTCGATGGTTTCAAGTTCAGACTTGCACCGGAGTGTACATCATTCGGATGTACCTCAGTTGGTTCAAATGCACTTCTGGCATCGTTGTCAGATTTCGCAAATGTTGCAGCAAGCTTAAGAGAAATGAGAATTCGTTTCCCAATCCCGTGTCGAGGTGACAGCACTGCTGTTCTCTTAGAATTCTCATCGTGAGATTCAAAAAGTGCGAGTAGCTCCATCATCTGTGAAGGAGCAAGGTCATAACGTTCGCATTGTGTGAATAGCCATGCACGCTCCCCCTCTTCTTTAGAGGGTTTCATGATGGGAGTATCGGTTTCATCGTTCTTGCAATCATTGCATTGGTTCGACTCTGGTCCCTTGAGATCATTGTTGGGGGCCATGGCCGTCATTTTTGATCTTCACTGTTGTGGAGACAATCGTGCCTCCCCTTTGTCGCTAGACTTGGTGGATTGGTGTGAAGGCAATTGTGCCTCTTCCTCATCGCCATTGATGAGGGTGCTTGGTTGGTCCGTCGTGGACAATAGGGTTCCCCCCTTTTCGCTAGATGCGATGGATTGGTTTGAAGACAATTTTGCCTCTTCCTTATCACCATTGATGAGGGGTCTTGATTGGTTTGAAGAAAATCCATGCGAATTTAGGTTCTTCCCTAATGGATCAAGGTCCATGTTCTGTTTCAGCATCGTTGTAGAAACAGTGCTCTGAGTGCTCTGAGTGGAACCAAGTTCCTCCATTTGAGTCTTTCCGGTCCGCATTGAATTTCTTCGATCAACTATGCTTTCCTTGATGGAGCTGAGCTCCGATTGAGTGGCATCCGCAAGGATGTCCTCGATCTCCTTGAGGAGATTAGATTTTGATTTTGTTTCAAATCGTTCTCGCATCGAACTTTTGTAACTGTCGTAACCTTAAAAGGTACTGACCATAACCTGTTGCGGAACGCAACGCGATTCGGCGCCTAATATATTCCTCTATCCCAATATTGCGCTGCAGGCTGCGAAGGCGAGGCTGCTGCTTGTTCAGGGCTTACGTATTAGGTTTGTGAAAGCAATTCAACGTTGATGTTGAATTGACACCGCTTATCCAATCAACTCTACAGCTAAACATAATAAACTACATTTCCAGGTGGGTTCCATTACAGCTGTCTGTAATTGGACTGAGCGATAAACTACTTAAATACATCTTGTATTTAATGAAGACTGCCTAGGAAAATGTCTCGACCTAGTATAGAGTTGAAAGTATTTTACCTTCGCGTGATACCAGTATCTCAACACTCCCCCTCAGAGCATTTTGCTCTGAACCTGAGATGCCATTTGTAGCACCCTCATCATTGAGTCCATCAGGATTTAAATTAAGCTACCGTTTGTAGCACCCGTCATCGGGATTTTAGATTGAACTACCGTTGTAGCACCCGTCGTCGGGATTTCCTTGCATACAGATGCAGGGTACTTTTCTTTGAGATTTTGCACATGACCAATCAATTTGGCAGCTTTGAAAAACATATTGAATTTAGATTCGTTTCCTGCTTCAGCATGTGCAAGTGCAATACGTAGGTATGCATCTCGAGACATCGGAATAGTCTGATATTCGATGTCAGTGTAGTTATCAACTTTGATACCACGACCCCCAGTGTATTTCATTGTTACTTTCAATCCATCAGTGGATGAAGGTGATCCCATGTCTTCTCCAATTAAGACCAGATTTGCCATTTGCTCCCCCTCTTTTGAGCAAGGGTGTAAGGTGTTGTCGTCGTCGACATTCATTTGGGGAGTAGCAGACTCCCCCTCTTTTGTGACAGTGGAGGTAGGAGTTCGCTCCCCCTCTTTTCCAGTCAATTCCCGGGAACACAATGACGCCGCTGCATCACGTGATCGGTAAAGATGGGACATATCGTGTCCGGTTGTTTGAGTCGCAAATTTAGTGTTCTTTGCTGATCCGAGCCCTTTCGTAAAGGCGTCGGCTGTATTTTCGTCAGAGTCGACCCGATGTAGGTGGACGTCACCAGCCTGTGTGGCTTCGTTTAATGCAGCAAGTGCTGTAAGGTAGTGTCGAGCACGTCGCAACCCTTTAGTTGCAGTAGCTTGGCCTAGACAACCATTATTGTCTTCAAGTATGCGGGTACTGCCAGTTTGACGATACCCGACTTCACGTAAGAAATCTCTCATCCAGAGTGTGTCCTTTAGCAACTCAAGGGCTGCTTGCACTTCAGATTCCGTGGTACTGAGTGCAACATTTTTACCGATACGTGATCCCCACGTAATGAGCCCACTTGGCTCACCTGATCCCAACCATTGACACCAACCCAACGTGGATCGTCGTGTGTCTTCGCAATCCGCAAACGAAGCATCTGCTGCTGCATTGAGTCGAAATGGATTACGACCACCGCCTGTGTAACGTATACCAATATCTTTGGTAGTGTACAGGTATCTGACCAATCGCTTTAGAGCTTGGCAGTGGGTATGGTTTGGGTTCTTAAGATAACGTGTCAGCCTATGAGCTGCGTACGCTATATCTGGCCTAGTAAGATTTGCTACGTACAGTACGCCGCCTAGTATACTAGGGTATGACCAGTTCTCTGATGGAGGTTTGTCTCCCTCGACTGTACGATAAAGTTTTTCATCGGCTACAGTGGGTGTTGTTGCTCGGCGAGCTTCTGTGAGTCCCGCAGCTTGTGCTATCTTCGTGATAGCCAGTTCTTGGCTCAGACCTACCCAGGCCTTACCATCTGAATTAACTCCTCGGGTTAGTTTCATGTTCAGTATCCATTCACATTCATCGTTGAACGTGACCTTCTGAAATCTTTTCAGTAATGAATCTTTCCACCATGTACGTAACGACGCGCTGTTCGTCATGCTGATTAAATCATCGACGTATGTAAGTACGATTATTCTTTCCCCATTTACCCATTTGATGTAGACACATTTGTCCGTCATGCATCGTTTAAAACCAAGGGAAATCATGAATTCTTCCATGACACGTTGGAATGTCCTGCCGCTGAATGGTATACCATACAAACTCTTTTTCATACGATACACGTATTCTTTGGGATCCATTTCTTCCATCCCGGGGCATTGAGTGGTGTGTACCACTGTGTCTGAATCGGGGCTACTTTCGACGTAGGCATTACCGATATCAGCTTGGCTAATTTTCTCTCCAGTTATGGCAGAGATGTTTAGTATGGTTCGCAGGGTATTGTACCCAACAACACTGCTGTACGTATCATAGTAGTCGATCCCCCATCGTAGGAGGAAACCTTGAGCCACCAATCGAGATTTGTACTTAGATATAGTGCCATCACTATTCTGTTTGATTTTGTAAATCCATTTGGTTTTGACTACCCTAGACTTCTTAGGTAGATCCGTACGTTTGACTAGTTCAAACACACCCATGTCTTGAAGTGCTCTGAATTCTTTCTCCATGGACTCTTTCCATGTTTCCCATTCGGGAAGACTTTTGGCCTCTCTGTAACTGAGAGGAGTAGTTTTGCCGCACACGATCTCATTAATCGTGGCCAAGGCGAAATGCTTCATAGCACGCTTGGTTCCTTTGTCATCCCATCCCATTACGCATCCCATGTGAACTGCGCTGATTAGTTTCGTATTCCAATCATCCTCTTGGATATCATGGTCGCCCGTTTTTCTACGGATATTTGACCGGAGATGGTACAATCTCTCAATTGGTCCAATGTCTTTGTTCACAGGGTCGATTTCGTCGACGAGACCTGCAAAGTTGATTTCGATAGCCTCAATCTCATTTTGAGGTACCGGTGTCTGTTTAGTGATCTGACAGTGCCCGTGTTGTATGTCATATCGTAAGTCGGTCTTTTTCATTGTTTTGTTCAATACAGCTGTATCGATTTCTTTGAACGTAGTGTAGTGTTTGTACACTTCATATCTGGCACCGGACTTTCCGGATTTGGTGTGTTTCTTATCCCATGTTAGAAGGCAATCGTTTGCCCGGCCATTTTCTATGGTCCCTTCAGCTTCTAATATTGTGAATACGATGGTAGGTCGATCATAGTCGTCTATAACCGATTTGACTACGTCAGTAAGCGGGTCTAACTTTTCTGACCGAGCTCCTGTAGTGCTAGGTCGTAGGCTCCTAGGCTCAAATGCCGTAGGTACGCTACTAGTAATAATATCATTATTATAACTTTTGATCTTGGCTCTGATTTCTGAATCAGTCCCCCCAATTGGCATTCCAACCGTGCCATGAGTTTCTTCGAACCCTTGATCGACGGGACTTTCCTCACCGATCGCTTGGTTTCTCTGCATGTAGTTTCGAGTGTCGAAACGTGCATGACGAGTAGCTTCAATCCTCCCCCCATCTTTGAGGAAAAGCCAGCCGTCGGTATCGTCAGGATACCCAATCATTTTCCCGCATTTCGCGCGGGTCAGGGACTCTTTATCAGTTTTATCCTCGATAAATCCCAATGCCCCAAACGGAATCATCCGTTTGTACGATGGGGCGTAACCGTAGAACTTCTCATGTCTTGAGAGTTGTCCGTTTTCTCTGGGCACGCGGTTCTTCGCGAACATACCCACTCTGTAGGCATCACCCCAGTGTTTCCACCCAAGTCCAGAGTCCATGAGGTTGCATCTCATAGCATGAAACAGAGTCCTATTAGCTCTCTCAGCTTTACCATTCTGATTGGGAGATTTAGCAGACGTCAGTCGTCTGGTAATATTCAGTTTCTTGCAGATCTTGTCGAACAGAGATCTCTTTTTACCCACGGACTCCGGTCCGGATGTAAATTCCCCCCCTCGATCACTCTGCAAACACATGATGTCGTGTATTGTGTGTCGAGAGATGTGTTTCTGTGCTCTCAGCCAGAATACAAATTTCTTCAGACCTTTCACTGCGTCGCTCTTAGACGCGAGGGTCGTGCCCCAGAAATAACCCGTACAGTCATCCACCATATTCATGGTGTATCTGTGTCCATTTCGGTCCCGTTTGAATGGACCGGCGAGGTCCACGTGCCACTTGGCTCCTCGATGTGGAGTATTAGACGGCCCAGTCTTAACTGAAGACGGTCTGTAAAATGCACATTTGGTACATTTCTCACAAAATTTGTCTTTTTCATCGCACATAGGTATAGCACCAAAACGCCCACTCCGGACAAGTGCATCCGTCACAGCCCGTGATGGGTGACCCATCTTCCTATGGACCAGATGCCACATGTGAGCTGCGTTGCGGGCATAGACACCGACTTTGGTTCGACGCCAATGCTTCATAGCAGATGGCGCCTTGTATCCAGCTGATTTCGCAGAGAACTCAGCTTCCCTTTTTCGTAAAAGGGCTTTCGTTTCGTTCACGCTGCTTAGAAATGAAAAATCAGCTTTCCGTTTCGCTATTGCTTTACAACGTTCAGACGTCGTATGTTGGGTGGTAGTAACGGTACCGTCGGGTACCCCATCAAGAAAATAAAGCCCACTTCGTAAGTAGAGCGGAAGGACCGTACCTTCAGGCGTATGAATAGCCGAGTTATCTTTCTTGAAAACCACCGAGAACCCGTGTTCGCACAACTGCGATACGGACAGAAGATTGTGCAGTAACCCGTCTAAGGTAAATGCGTTTCCCATTCCGGGAACCTTGTGGAAAGTCCCGTCCCGTCGTTTGACCTTCATCTTAAGGTCACCATGAGTGCCCGTGTAGTGGGCTTTCCCTACGGCGTCACGAACTTTCAGTTTGTGTCTGTTCAACAGACGACCGATCCACTTTTTGTTCTTTATCAAATGGGCAGTTGCCCCAGAATCGACCACCATCCTCCCTGATGCGGAGATGCGTGACGATTTTGCCATTCGGAGCGCCAGCTTCGTCAGCTGAGCTGTGGAATTCCGAGATGATTTTGATTTGCCGGTTCGTTTCCGAATGATACGTATCTGTTTCCTGTCATGGAACGAGACCGAATTTGGATTTCTTTTGGTAATTTCACCTGGGCATTTCAGGATACCCGTCGGTGACGCCCGAGCCGCCATCTTGGCCATTCTCGGCGGAATTTTCCGTTTGGGGTGCTCAATGCCAAGCTTCGCTATGAATTTTGTACTTGAATATTTCCCGTACCTCTTGATACGAAAAATGACTTTGCCCCTGGAGAATTTCGCTCTCCCATTCATTATTTTGTAGTGACTTTTGTCGAGGCAACAGGGTCGCCGAAACCACTTTACTCGTGATAGTCGGAAATCGCCGCCCCCAGGTACCAGCAAGGAGCTGTTTACCTTACCGTACCATTGAAAATCCCGTTCATCGTTGAACGTGATAATGGTGCTTTCGGTTCCCGAATCGTTTCTGCTACGATCCAGCTCGTTTCTGATACGAGCTTTGTGCGTAGAATAGGATTTCGTTCCATCTATATTTTCCACGTACAAATTTACTTGATTAGGTGTCCCTAGAGAAAGTGCCGCTTTCCCTCGTAAGAAATATCCTTCCCTCCGTTTCGACATTCCTTTACCTGTCGAAAACCAAGTTACTTGTGATAAATCAAAGGATTTCCGTGGGACAAGAAGGTGCGACTTAACTGTTCCAAAACAGTTGCGTCCACCGATGTTGGTCCAGAGGATGAACATCGTTGAAAAGTCAAGAAATGAGTCAGAACAAGCATTTTCGGCCAAAATATGATCCCAAGCACCCAACTGCTGTATCTATCGTGGCAAACTGGCTTCATATAGGCCTATGGTGGCTTTGATAGGAAGTCAGTGATCATGTGGAGTGTAATAGTGCCACATTAGACCTGTTTGCGGCAGCTATTTCATTTATATAGTAGGTTTGAACGAGTTAGATTATTAATTAATTTATTAATCAATTACAGCTGTATGGTGTTTTAAACCCTTTTAAGAAATATAAGTTTCGGATTGGGGCTGTACCATGGGTATAGCAACATAATGATTGGCTAGTTTCGTCCCTAACTTGCGCCCCAGCGTATTCGGTGTATTCAAATCGAGTTTTGTTGGATCGTGAATGCAGACAGGTCAAATAACGACAGTTGATTAACCCCGTCATACAAACTCTTTAGATTACCGATTGAAACCAAAATTGTATGGTTTGAATTGATAAATAAATTGTTCAGGGCACTGTGATATCCAAACGCAAATTTCTCAACTGATTCTTGTGTCTTTTTTGTCATGAACAGGTCTCATTCTTAGATGCAACTTTTTGGTTGAACCAGTCCGACACTTGAATTATAGATCCGAATCTTTTCGCAAACAGGAAGCAAACATCATCAATTTATTTCCTTGATGATTTAAATGCGATGCATTGAACATCGTGGAAAATTTCGTCAGTGAATGAATACGGTTAAAAAAGACGGCGAAGTCATTATAGATTTTTTGGCCTGTCTTCATTTGCGATCCAACAAGACAGATGAAATGTATAAATGTTCCAGCTACACAAAGCAGCTCACCGCCTATCGAGTCGACCGGTTCATCCTTATTCATACCAATTCACATGATTATATCTATATTGCAATCATATAACACTTTCCGTGGTTTTGCTTGTATCGGAAGGTAGCACAAATGAGACGTTCGTGTGCTGTAGCTGTGGCCAGCTAACAAACCGGCAGAAGAAAGGGAACCGCAGTATCCACAAATCGGCTGTAGCAGTGGCAGCATGCGTAGAAGGGGGATTTTCTGATAAGCTCAGCTTACCGTTTCCCCTCCTCGTATGCAAAGGATGCGCAGCTGTTGTACAAAACGCCGTCCATATGGCGAGATGGGGCTTGCCCTCTTGCTCCGCGTTTTCAAAAAATGTTCGTGGGAGGAATGCGGCGACGGAAGCAACCTCTGTCATCTCGCACAGAGGCACAACTCTTCGTGAAGCTCTCAATAAAATGATGGAAGGTTTTGATCGTATTTTTTTGTTGACCTTTGTATAGCAGTTGATCATTGGTTGTTGTATTGAAGGTAGTATCAATGAGATGTGCACCAGAAATCTACCGGAGAACCCAAAAGGTTTCGCAGTCAACGATATCGTAAATGTGGAGCGAAGAATGGGACTGAATGAAAATAAGCCAGGGGGGGTGGCAAGGTGACCATAATTATTCCCTGCCTTTTGACTCCAACGTGCATATTTATTTAGATCAATAATTTTTTTTCATCATGCGCATCAGGATCACAGGCAAGCGAGTTGCTAAAGGCAACACTGGGATCGTTTATGATGTTTTGTACATAGTAAGTAGGACGAAGGAGCTTGGCCTTCCAGCTGACCTCCTTTCGATGCCAGAAGAACCCAGCAAGCGCGGAGAAATGGTTTCCCGTTCATCGGCGGAGGCTAGAGACAGGACTGCGATGGAAGCTAGATTCACTGCGAAGAAGAGGGAATATGAATCTTCCATTGCTCGCGAAAAATGGCAGGTGAAATATGACATACAAAAAGATAACAGGATGGTCGTGAGTGGGGGGGGCATTAAAAGGATCATGCGTGGGGATTGCTTGGGACTTAGTTTCTTTACTCGCCCCCCCCGAGTATAAGAGTAAGCCTCATGTATGGTTGCTTTCTTTTATCGTTAGGCTGAGCGGGAGCGAGTTAGAGCTTCCAAATTACGTCTACGCTATCGAGAAGTCTCGTTAAAACTGGCAGCAATGATGAAAAGCATGCAGAAGGCGTCGCTGGAAATAGAGCACCTTCACATTGAACGACAGGCTGATATGGAGAAAATGAACGCAGCTGTTGATCGACTAGCAGCTGAAATTGCTGCTCAGACTACTGCCGAGGAAGTTGCCAACGTGACGATCGATTACTCGAAGAAAATCCGCTCTGCAAACAATCAGCTGAGCCTAGAGCGCCAAAAATGCATGCAAACTAAAAAAGAGATGAAGCGTGCTCAAGATAGCGCTGCCGCTGAGCGGGAAAAGATTTTATGTAACGCAAATCTACTGGTCGAAGAAGTCACAAGAATCTCAGCAGATGAATTGGAGCAAGTTCGAGAAGATTCCGCCGAGGAAATAGAATCGGCTCAGGAAAAAGTCCGAGAAGCTCATTCTCTGACCCTTGCGTCATCCGCCAAGGCAGAAAACTCATCTCGGTTGGCTGAGGAGTACCAGGACACAATTTCCAAGTTGACGAATAAACTTGAACAGTACATACCTGACGAGAATGGCAAAAGATCATTGAGTTCGCTAATAAGATTTCTGGTTCCTCATGACAAGGCCGCTCTGTTATTGAAAACACGGTCTCTAGATTCCCTTGGCGTAAAAGCTAACTGCGTTGGAGACATGGGTGTCGATCGTCGTAGACAGCTGGCAAAAATTTTATTAGAGCTAATTTCTATCATTCTGACTAACGGAAAAGCGGGTCCAGCTGATCCTCAAGGCGCTCTTGACGCCATAAGTGAACTTCGCTACGCAGGACAATCCCCCCTCGGCTCGATGCTAAAATCCACACCAAAGAAACCGATGTCTCTTGTAGATTATGGTATTACTCAGCTGCTTCGTGATGCATACATCAAGTCCATCAAGACTGGCTTCAGGTCTCATGCACGCTCGGTATTATCTATTCTCGCCTCCTCTACTCTTCGGGACTCGCAGGTCATTAAGTTGTGTTCAGAGCAAGGCCCAGAGCTGGCCGTGGGCAGCCTTGTCAGTGTCATTGATAGAAACAAGCGCTGGGATGGCGTGGTTGCTAAATTGAATCAATCACACTTCGCTGTACAGCGTGGTGATCAAATAACATCCGTCGCCATTTCTGAGGACATCCCACGCGAACTCGTGATCCATCGGGGGTCAATGCATTGCACAGCGCATCAGATACACAATGCAAAAATAATTGGGAAGACTACCTTTCATGGCGCGTGCGTAATTGAAGAGCAATTCACATATGACCGAATGGACGAACCAAGAGCACTCTTTGTACGTGACTTTCTTCTCGATCCAACAGTCGTCGAAATTCCTGAGGCGAGTTTGGTGAATTCAACTAGAAAGAGCGGTCCACTCAAGTACAGGCTAAAACAGAGGCCTTGGCGTTTATGGAAAAGGTGCCGTAAGCTCATGGCCTTGAAGAGCCTAAAGCCTGTGAGTTGGGATTATTTTTGGAAGCAAACCAACGGCAAGCAGTACGAGCTCCTAACTGCGGACAATTGCTGCTGTGGCATCTGTCAAAAACTAGGCTTCAAAAATTACCAGGACCTTCGCGATCAGGTTGAAGCACTAGATCAGGCGCTTCGCCGTGCGAGTCACGATGCACTCGGGTTAACGGGTAAGAAGGCGTTACTTGCATCACTGAAGTCTGATGAGGAATTCCATAAAGGCTCGTTTGCAACTCATATCAACACAGAAGGACATGATCCTGTGGGAAATCATTGCTGCAATCTACTTCTCAGTGCGCATAACGACAAAAGGTTCAGGAAGATCTGTCCTGGGGCGACACGTGTAGAAACATATGCTGGGCGTATTCGAAAGAAAGGAGACAATGGCCAGTTTCGTGTGAGCTCTATTGATGAGGCCGGTATTGCGTTCCAGTCCGCTCAGGTTGATGTAAATTGGGTGGTTGACTCAGCCCATATCGAAGTTGGTGGATTGAAGTCGCGTGATATTACAATCGCTTTAAACTGCTTTGAAAGCACTCTGCCCGCAAGTAGTGTTCTGGTTGTTGTATTTAGAATTCCTGCTCCTCGAGTCCCATATCATGGTAGCTGCCGGAAGGGATTACACAAAGGGATCAAGTTTCTGTATCACAAGGAGCAAATCGAGTGGCTCGAGAATTCCGTGTTCGTTGAAGGCCAGAGAAGACTACGAGATAAGGATGCATGGACTGCAATGCGCGCTCATTTTGCGTTACGTATCAGAACAGATACCCGATCACCCATGTGGCTCGAACAAGACCAGATCGCTACTTGGCTTGCGAAGAAAGTTAAAGTTGAGAAAGAGGCTAGAAAGAGACGGCGGATCACGGCTCTTTCTGAACGTAAAAAAGCTAAGCATCAGCATGGCAGTGAATCTGAAGATAGCGAAGATGACAGTGACATGGAGATTTGAATTTATTTATTGAATTAACCCAAATCAAGTGCTGATTGGTGTTAATTATTGAAATAAATTTGAACCTACTTCCCTTACATGCTGAGTTCAATATCAGCATTCTTTGATCCATATTGAAATAACAGTAGTACATAGGTGCATTCGGGTTGGTTGTGTTCTTTATATTTCATCAGGAACCCAACGGTGGTTCATTTCCCTGAACAAATCCCGATTTATTATTTCGCTGTTTCATCTGGATCTCAAAACATTGAAAGCTATATATCAAAAACAAAACGACAACTAGGAGAATCATCTTCGGCTAAAATCAAGGCCAAGCGGACATTAAAATGGATTGATTGAGAAAGCGACATCATCATCACAGCACCATCAATAAAACCACAAGTGCGCTATGAAAATTATTACTAAATTTCAGTGTCATGCCACTGGATGGTCCTAATGTCCATCTGAAATTAAGATACAACAAAGGAACGCCCACGCGGAAGAAGAGCAATAAGCTAGTGGAACTCAGGACACAGGCAAAACAAGTCCAAAACAAAGCCAACCACAACCACAATTAAGCGAGAAAAGTACAATTGTGCTTTGTTAATAGCAATATATCACCAAAAAAGGAAAAACATCCCAGGTTGGAAGATATATTTAGACACGATCCTAACACCAATATCAATAAAAAACCAGCAGAATGAAATCTGGGTTATCCCATTAGAGCACGAAGGGCTGGTAATATTTCCATGAAGTATTCCCGTGATATGCGGAATATGGTCTCGAGAAGCGCATTTCAGGACAAATTTGTCCATTTTCAAGTAAACAATGACGTCACAGCAGTAGTCAGAAATAGAATTTGATGCACTGTTTTCCAGCTATCGATCAATTTGGTATGTAGGGTTATACTGCCAAAATTTGATGTGATTCTGACAATCAGATCTCGAGTTTGCACTTGAATAATACATTTTACCACAGATTTGGTCATTTTTGAGGTAAATGATGACGTCACTGTGGCGGTCAGAAGCCGATTTTTACATTTATTTTGAACAAAAATGGTTATTGACATTTTGAAGATTAGCTTGGCGAAATTTGAACTAATTCTGAAACGTAGATCTCGAGTTTGGACTTGAATAGTGCATTTTGCCATTAATTTGTGTTTTTTTGTGTCAATAATGACGTCACTATGGCGGTCAGAAGCAGGTTTTTAAATTTTTTTTTGTTGAAAAAAATTATTTTTATTTTGAAGATTGGCTTGGCGAAGTTTGAAGTGATTCTGGCAAATACATCACCAAATTTCATTTCCGTTCTGGTTCAAATGCGTTTTTTCTTGACTTTTCAACGATGTTCATCCGTGGTGGAAGATTTATCTCGACGACGAGTTGTCCAATTCAAAATTCCGCTATCTCCACTTCTTAAAGAACATAATTGTGTATGACGTAGTAATCGCCGAATTTTGAATTGGACAGATCGTCGTCGAGATAGGTTGTCCACCACGCCAAAGGGCCTGAGAAATGACTTTAAAATCCCCAACTTGGCGAGGGCATAACTCACCCAATATTTCGAGTTAGGGGCCCTCCTTCAAGGTGTATAGCCCCCTTACAGATATTATTGGGTTTACCTAAGGAAGGCCTCCAACTCCGAGAAACAAAAAAAGTTATTTTCCGCAGGTCAAATGGACAGTACTGGCTTTTTTTTCCGGAAAAATGTCCAAGAACCCCATGTCCTAGGGAATTTTGTTGAAGAACTACATGTCAGCGAATTATGTAAACATTATTTTCCTGCGGAAATCTGTCCAAGAAACACATGTCAACCAAATATTTTCAAATGCATATCCATTAAAATATATGTACACATTTAAACGATTTTATGATGATGGGGTGAGTTTGGAACTTAACTAAATAAAATAACTCCCGGTTTCACGGAAGACTGTGGGAGTGCATATAAGTGAGCGATAAATATTCAATAGAAAGAAAAGAAAAGAAGAGAAAAAACGATGGATATTAAGTTGTAAGTGGAGGTTCATGTGGGGATGTAGCACGTGGCTCCGACTGCTATGAAAGATCGCTGCACCGTGGCAAACAACAGCTTGTTGGAAAGCACACCAGCACCTAAGTACGTTGGAATACAGTTTCAGGTGTTTGGAAGTGTTCAGGAGGACGGGGATGACATCACGACCAAGCCCTCGTTTTGGTCCTTGCTTGCACCGACCGTTCCAGCGGAAGAGGCCGCAGAAGGTGCCAGCGCTGAAATATTTTTTGCGGCGTCCATAGCCACAAAGCACGCCCTTATTCTAACGGCTGTCGTTATAGAAAAAAATGTATATATAAGAAAAGCGCATAATAGCATCATGCGTTGTCTTTGCCCAATCAGTTCCCTCTATTTGCATGGGCGGACACGGGTTGCTTCCAACGAGGGGGGGAACTAAATAGGACATCCGACTTACCGGGGGGCGGGGTCTACCCCCCATAGAAGCACGGTGGTTTTACTAGGTGGGGGGTCCACCCCCTAGATGCAGAAAGGTTTTTCTAGGGGAGGGGGGTTCGGAATCCATCTCAACAACACCACGTCATATAAGTAAAGCGTTTACTCGGCACTGACTTGAGCTTCCTTCTGCTGGCATGTTGCTTCCTGGAGAGTCATATACAAGCCATTATTAAAAGTGCTTGTACTGAGCCTCATCGACCATTGAAACACTGCGCATCTTCATCCTACCATATGGGCTCTTGATATCCATTTTGACACCACTATGCTCCACCGTCCACGAAAAAAGCAAAAAGCAAGTCCCTCACAGTTCGTCTTTGCATTCTCAGACGTTATGAAACTTTTCAGGTTCTGTTCTTGAAATTCTCTCAAAATGTTGTTTTCACTTCACAAGTTCGAAGAGAACAATTCATTCCACGGAAACGTAAAAAAATTCATGATGGCTGCTGCTTTTTTCCTCTCCACGCGACGCTACTTCCCTCCACCAAAGTCGCTTCAGGCAACTGAGACAAAGTTGACGATGCTTTATTGCAGCAGCAATCGCACCTGGTGAGAGAAACTCGCCAGAAAAGCTATTTTGACACCCATCATAATGATGATTACATGGGGAACGTATGCACGGCGGTTTTCCTTAGGAGGGGGTCTAACCCCCCAGG
>OJGN01000005.1_pt1 | contig 26705 bp, 34 predicted proteins | sample 1594801 | NCBI WGS metagenome assembly OJGN01 (sample SAMN05416710, study PRJEB24817) | seawater metagenome | isolation source: Sea water | place: Canada:Atlantic | collected 2013-07 | reverse complement strand
GAACCAGTAGTAGAACCAGTAGTAGAACCAGTAGTAGAACCAGTAGTAGAACCAGTAGTAGAACCAGAAGTAGTGCCTTCGCCAGTAACAGCACCAGTAACAATACCGCAAGGATTAGCACCACCTAGTGTACTTAATCCAGCAGCGGCGTTAGCACCAGTAGCGGCGTTAGCACCAGCACTACGCACCGCAACAGGACCAACGGGAACAAGACCTGGACGAAAAGCTGGTGGCATGCTCCCTAAAGGTAAGAAGCCTGATGTTGGTAAAATGATGAAATTTACTCCTATAAATATAAGAGACCCACTAAACTTAAAAAGATTTGGATAATAAAATGAACAAGATTGCAACACAAATTATAGCAGAAGCTAAAGAAAGCAGAAGCCATTATGCGGTTACTCACAGAGCTTTTGATAAAATTAAAGCTAACATGTACACCGTTTTTGAATGTTATGCGTTTGGTATCATTGATTGGAATCAATCAAGAGACAGACTAAAACATGTAATTAAAGAGTATGTAAATCTTTATCCAAAAGGTCAACGCAAAGCTGAAATACAAATCATGCGTGAAGAATTTAACCGTATGAACGCACAATATAAACCATCACTGGATGCGTATAGATTAGTAGCTGAACAGAAACTAACAAGTAGTCTTGTTGCAAACCAAAAGTTAGACGAGTCAGTAGCACAACATCATAGTAACGTATTTTACAATGGCCGTACATTAGCTGAAAGTGAGTTAAAAGACATCAGCACACTAAAGACTTGGAAGCGTGTAATGGAAGCATATCCAAACCTCACTACACAAGACGAAGCCCGTGTACGTATGCTTACTATTTTTGAAGGACCTACAGTAGACACAACACAAATGATTACTACTGTACTAGGCGAAGCACCAACAGCAATTTCCGGTCCAATGAATACTAGTATTAGACCACAAGCAAGACCAGCACCAACTGTTAATATTGGCGCAAGCCCAAGTGGTGGTACTAGAGGCATTAATCCAGCTGACAACTATAGTCCAGAAGACTTAGCAAAGTTAGCACCACAGACTGCGCCACAAACTAGTATGCGACCAAAAGCAAGACCAGCAGGAATGGCACAGCGTAGCGCAATTAATCGTGCGGTAGGCCAAGCAATGGGCGAAGGTATTGAATCAGAAACACAGTACGCTATTATTAGATTTCCAGATACTGCTATCAGTTATATTAAAAATGATGGCGCAGGTTGGGAACATATCTATGACAAATCATACGGGTTTAGTGGTAAAGTACTGCCATCAGAAATAAAATTTGCTAAACGTATTAACAAAGACAGAGTACCAGGACGTATGTTTGACACTGAAGAAACATTTGAAGCAATGGATCCAGCATCACCTGAACTAGCTAAAATCTTTGATAATCTAAGACGTGGCGATAAAGTTAAAATTAAACATGATAGTGCGTTGGAAAAAGGTACTGATTACATTGAGTACGTGGTTAAAGCAAATAACGTTCTAAGGAATGGTGTTGGAAAAGCAACACTAGCAAGAGCAGATAGCCCAACAAGTGTTAAGCGTGTTCTTTATAAACGCAATGGCAAAGTAACTATGGCTATTGGCGATATGGCAGCAACGTTAGTAGATATCCAAGTAGACGAAGGTTACAAAGTACTTCCTCCAATGGATGACAAATATCAACCACGTGATGGACTAGAAGGACCGTTTAGTACACTAAGCGGTAAAGTAGTTTACTACGATCCTAAAGAAGGTTCATACTATGATCCAGACACTGACATTTATCTAAGTTATGACGAATTTCAAGCACTAGACAACGACTATAGTGGCATGAAAGATGAGCGTGATGAAGTTAAAGAAGTTTCAAATGAAGTTAAAGATCAGTTGGCTAACATTGACTTGTCAATTCGTGATTGGGCAAGACGTTGGAAAAATAAGAGTGCTGGTAATCCAAATGATATGAAAGCACCTCAGAAAATCGAGGATCTGAAAGCGCAAAAAGCTGCGCTTATGAAAAAGCACAACATCAGTGAAGACTTTGGTGAGAAATTTTACAATAAAATTCGTAAACAAGCAGTAGAAAATGTATCTGGTGCCATTGCTACTGTAGCAACACCAATGGGTAAAATGAAACGCCGTAAAGACAGTATCTTTGCCAGTAAAGAAAGTAAAGATCTAAAGGAAGTATAATGCCAATTCTAACTAAACGTGAAAGACAAGATGCCAAACTTGCGTTAGCAGATAACGATAGAAGAGCTCGTAATCTAATAGAGCCAGGACGTTATATTGACGTATCAGCAGACGCAACTCAACTGCCAACCCGTTATGCTGTAGGTGATAATACCAACTTAGTAATTAATCCTAATATAAGCGGCCTATTACCAGGTCGTCCTTGGAACTCAACAACATCTGTGTATGCAATACTTGCGTTTGAGCCAAAACTAGTTTTTGATTTTACTGGAAATGTATTTAAGACAGGTGGTGGTATTAGTACATTCAGTAACAGTATTACTCATGCTCGTGCAGGTAATGCTACGATGACTGACGCAGATGGTCTTCTCAAATGGGCGCCTCATAACCTTTTAATTAGGTCTGAAGAGACAAACGTGTGGGGTCAAACAGGAGCTGGCGGGGTTGTTGTAGACAATGCTGTTGCTCCAGATGGGACAACCACGGCGGCTACATTCACAATTGGCTCTACTAACCTTCATAGGTATATTCGTTCTTTTGGCACATATACTACAGGAGATAAAATTACATATTCCTTCTGGGTAAGAAGTGACACTGTAACGACACTGCCGTTTGGGATTAATGGTGGAGCAAATCAAGCGAACAATACTATATTTGGTAGTCTTACAGTAACAAGCACTTGGCAATTGGTTGAGTTTGAATTCACAGTTTTAGGTGATGACAATTCTCTTTACTATATAATTGGAAAACAACCTCACAACCCTGTAAATTGTCAATTAGGTGACGTAGAAATATGGCATCCACACGCTTACCGCAGTAGTTTAGGTGGTATGGCAAACAACCCAGCACAATCTACAGGCTTTGAAACCTACGCTCCAACAACAAGCTCTCCTGTTTACCTACCAAGAGTTGGACATCACATCTACAATGGCAGTGCTTGGGTTAACGAAGGCATCCTCCACGAGAGTGAAGCTCGGACTAACGTATGCACATACTCTAATGACTTTGGTAATTTGGCATATCAAAAATGGCTTCCAGCAAACATGACTGTTACCCCAAACTCTGCAATTTCCCCTGATGGCACAACAAATGCTACAAAGTTTGACATGGCTTCTGGTGGCTACACTAGAAAGTTAAGTGGGCATGCTCCTACTGCTGGGCAGACCTATACGTTCTCTGTCTGGATAAAGGCAGGGACTGTTAGTGAAGTAAAAACTGCTATGCTATTTAGTGGTGGTGGACTTGGTTACACCGAATTAACTCATACCCTTACTAATGAATGGCAACGGTTTAGCATTACGAAAACTGTCCCTTCGGGAACACAGGACCAAGTTAGAGCTAGAATTATAGCAACACAGGCTGGTACTATCTTTGTTTATGGCGCACAAATGGAAGAAGGCGCAACCCCATCAAGCTACATCTCGACAGATAGTGTCGCCGTTACTAGGGCGGCTGAGACACTAACAGTCCCTGCGGCTAATCTACCTTATCCTACTACCCCTGATGTCATTGGCCCTGAGTTAGTTACTAATGGTACGTTTGCTACTGATATTAGTGGGTGGACTTCTTATAATTCTGTTATTTCTTGGGACGCTGGTCTTCTTAAGGTAAACGATTCTGCTAATGCAGGGGCCGGAAGCCAAGCATACCAAGTGGTTACGTTGGAAGTTGGCAAGCGGTATCGTTTAACTGGTAGTTATGAAAATAGTACAGCATCTCGATTATGGATAGATAATTCAAGTAGTAATGTAAACCCCAATGGTCCAACAGCAGATTTTATACAAGTCTTTTTACCTGCGACTACACCCAGTGTAGACTTTGCACACACGTTCGTAGCTACCGCGACAACGACTTCGATTGCCTTGGAAGTTGACTTATTCGGAACAGCTTACTTCGACAACATATCCGTAAAAGAGGTTAACCCTCTCGCTTTGTCTATCCAGATTGATGGCAAGATGACTTATGCTGATAATGGCGCTACTGCATCTAGCAGTAATAACATGGGCGAAGTAACCTTTGTAAAATGGCAAGAGACTAACACTAAATTTATTGGAGTAGTTCTTAACACACTCACCTCACGAGTAGGGCAAGTTTCGGTAAGACAACGTAATGCTATCAATGGGTTCGATGAAGTTGCGTCAGCCGTTGACGCTTACTCCCCTGACGTCAACGTACCCTTCAACCTTGCTGGTCGTTATGGCTCTACGTTCATCAACGCCGCTCACGAGGGTACACTCCTGACAGCCAACACAACCCCTACGATTCTCCCTGACCTGTCCTCTACTGACTTAGACCTTGGTAGCACCTTCATGGGTACAATCGGAGAGTTCCGTATGTGGTCTGATGACTTAACAGACGCAGGTATAGTTGAAGCAACAGAACCATCCACAGAACCATCATTACAATTAACATTCGATGGTTCATCCACAAGCAGTTTCAAAGTATTAGATTGGAGTGAATAATATGGGTACTAAGAATTTTAATAGTGCAACAGACTTAATAACATTCACCAGAGCATCAGGTGGTACGTTCCTTGGTAGCGATGGTTTACTTCAGACTGCTGCAAACAACATCCCTCGCATTGAGTACGATGCTACTGGTGCAGTCAAAGGCTTACTGATTGAGCAAGCTCGGACTAACCTTGTGACTTATAGTAATGACTTTACTACTAGCAGTTGGACTAGGTACCGTGTAAGTATTGCCTCAAACGTCTCTGGTGTTACAGCCCCCGACGGGTCGGAAACAGTAGATAAAATGATACCTAATTCTGCAAATCATGAACACCGTGTTTGGGATGGGGTCTCGTCAACAGCAGTAGGAGAAACTTATTCGGTCTATGCTAAATCCGCAGGTTATGATTATGTTTGGCTTGGGTATTATGAAGGCGCCGTCTATGGCTATGCAGTTGTTAACTTAACAAACGGAGTTGTCACGGCATCCAATACTGCTAACTACAGTGTGGAAGCATCGACCAACGGGTTTTATAGGATTAGTGTTACTAAGACCGCATCAGGTACAAATCCTAGGTACATTAGCATATCCCCAAGCCCAACTGCCTCGCCCACATTAAACTCTAACAATGCTCCACTTTACACTGGAGACGGTACTTCAGGTATTTACGTTTGGGGCGCACAAATAGAAGCTGGCGCTTTCCCTACGTCCTACATCCCGACGACAGGTTCCACAGCTACTAGGGCGAAAGATGTTGCTTCTATTCCTGTGAGTGCCTTTGGTTATAACAACGATGCGGGTAGCTTAGTTATTGACGTCTTAACGCCTGTTGTAGACCAGTTTATGACACTAGCTTACTTTAACACAAGTTCTTACTTTAACTCCCGTGGGTTCGTTAAAGCCAGCACTAACACCGCCTCATCTGGCAATCATTATATAAATGCAACATATGATGGTGCATCAATAAAAATACAACTCGGCACACAAACCCAAGCTGGGTACACAAAGCTGGGTTTATCTTATGGAGCTACCGCAAAGGCTGTCAGAGATGGCGGTACAGTCGGCTCTGGGACTAGTCTTTATCCAAACCCAACCCGTTTGCACTTAGGGGGTAGAGAGAACGGCTTGCAAAGCCAGTGCTGGATTAAGTCCATACAATACTACCCACGTCAACTAACTGATACACAATTACAGGAGCTAACAACATGAGCGAAGAATTAGAAACAATAAAGATTGACTTTTATTTAAAGTTAACAAACGAAGCCGCAATGACTACAGTATTATCAGACTTCTATACACAAGACACTGAAACTACAGTAAACGAGGATACAGGCGAGGAGACCACTACAAACGTAGGCGATCCTTACTTAGTACCTAACACATCTAACTATGCTATTGATGTTGTGGGAACACTAAGCGAACCTACAGGCAATACACTGACAGATGATAATGACATGGAGTATCCTGAGATGCAAGCCTTAGATGGTTGGCATGTGAATATCCGTTTAGTGGGTGATGAAGTTAGAGCAGCAGTAGAAGCACTGGATGAAACACACGGTGTTACTCCAAGTGCGCCACAAAGAATTTGGTTATAAGGAAACAATGTGCATACAAAAACTTGTACTAAATGTGGGCATAGTTGTCATTGTGATAAGATGAATTGTCCTGAGTGCGTTAATGACGTATGTGGGCATTGTAATTGTGAATCTAAAATTTTAGCTGAACATGAATCGAAAATATGGCCATGGCAGGATAGTGGCGTCGAACAAATGCTATGATCCACCCAGAAGATTTGGTATGGGAAACTATTGATCCAGAACACATATGGGTACTAGACAAACTAATACTTTCACGTAAACTAGGATACAATTGTGGCCCAGTTGGACTTGACGTTCCACACCCAGGATTTTATATTGTTCGCCCGTGTGTTAACATGATAGGCTTAGGACTAGGAACACAAAAGGTTTGGTTAGACAAAGAAACCATGCACCTTACAGTGGGACACTTTTGGTGCGAGTTCTTTACAGGTGATCATTATAGTATAGACTATTTTGATAAAAAACAAATGTTATGTGTACAGGGACGCAAGCCCGATGATACATTTACTAAGTGGACTGATTGGAGGCGAGATGATAAGAAGTTTCAATTTCCCGCAATACTAACTGAAGAACTAGTAGAACACTATGAATGGATGAATTGTGAGTTCATAGGTGGCAACCTAATCGAAGTACACTTCAGACGCAACGAAGATTTTGACGGCAGCATTGATCATTTTATACCTGTATGGGAAGGCGAAGATACAACACCGCCTAGTGGATACAGATACCGTGATTATCCTGATGTACATGGCAGAATAGGGGCCTTCGTTAAATAAATAAACATACATAAAACAAGGAATGTAAAATGGCAGTAGAAGATTTTGAATTTGAATTTACGGAAGAAATGGCGATTGAGCTACTTCGTGGAAATGAAGAAGCAGAAGACTGGTATGACGCAATGTGTGAAGTACTTCCATTATGGGAAGTAGATACACCAGAACGTGTAGCAATGTTTGTTGCGCAATGCGGCCACGAATCAAACAACTTTAAAGTACTATCAGAGAATTTAAACTACAGCGCAAAAGCACTTGATGCTATATTTGGCAAATATTTCAAGAGAGCAGGTAGAGATGCGCAACCATATCATAGACAGCCTAGAAAAATTGCGAACGTTATTTACGCAAATAGAATGGATAACGGTGATACCGATTCCGGAGATGGTTGGAGATTCCGGGGCGGTGGCATTCTACAACTTACAGGCAGATACAATTATACTCAATTCGCAGCGGAAGTCGAAATGTCTCCACAAGAAGCAGTAGAGTATGTACGCACGAAAAAAGGCGCACTAGACAGTGCTTGTTGGTTCTGGGATACAAATAACATTAACAAGTATGCGGACTCAAGAGACATTAAGGGGTCCACAAAACGTATTAACGGTGGCTACATTGGACTAGAAGATCGTAAGAAGCATTATGAACATGCTATGGAAATTTTAGCTGGACACTGGGAACCAAGTAAGATTGTATACGAAACAGTACGTGTAGGTTCACGTGGACCAACAGTACGTGCGGTACAAGAAGAACTAGAAATTGGAGCAGACGGCGTATTTGGTCGTGGCACAGAAGCACATGTAAAAGCATGGCAAGAAGAGAATGGGTTGACACCAGATGGTGTAATGGGACCTATGAGTTTAGCGCAGCTATTTGGTGAAGACTAAACGTATTGGAGGAAATACAATGAATTGGATTAAAACAAGATTAACTGAACGAACATCATGGGATGGTATTGTACTAGTTGCTGCTGGTGTTGCTATGATTTTAGCACCTGTATCTTTAGTAGCATATGCCATGATTGCCTACGGCGCATGGACTATTTGGAAATCTGAATAGTATGTGGGATATGGTTAGTGATATGGCCACCAATCGTTTGTGGATTTATACAAGCATTGGTGGTAGTATCTTGGGCGCTATATGTTTAGCGTATCTAAGTACTACAAGAGCAGGTCTTTGGTTTTATGCAAAAATTGACACTTGTGTCGACTATTTGGTACAACGTTGGGGATTAACTTGGTTAGAGCAACCAGAAGACGCATGGCGTAAAAAGTATCCTAAAATCACTGCTAAGATAGATAGTATCGAAGCTAGATTAAACGAATTGGAAAAATAATGTTAAGTAAGCAATGTAAGGCCCACTTAAACGACGTTGGCGAAACAGGATTACATCACGCCGGACATGCTTTAAAAGCAGCTATCCGACTACAGCTCTTGGTGCCAGCACTTATCATTCATAGTGTAGCACCAAGATTCTTTACTCATACAGCAAGTAATGTTATGAATGATATATTAAAATTACGTAAAAAGACTTGACTTCCTAGTAACTCTGCTATACAGTAGTAGAATAACAAGGTTAATGACAAGTAAAGGAAACGAATATGTCAAGAGCGTTCAGCGACAGTGAAATCACGAAACTAAAACAGATCATCAATGAAGGTATTCAAGTAACAAGTGAACTAGAAACCCTCAAAGGCGGCTTAACTGACACAGTAAAGGCAATTGCCGAAGAACTGGATATGAAGCCAGCAGTAATTAACAAAGCAATCCGTATTGCTTATAAAAACGAATTTGCCAAAGTACAAGAAGGCTTTGAAGAAGTTGAAGGTGTGCTTTCCGCAGTTGGGAAAGGATTTTAATGTGCTAGACTTAGCAGTTATTGAAGTCCAGCATTACACAGACAAACTATTTAGAATTAGAACAGAACGACCTCGCAGTTATAGATTTACTGCGGGGGAGTTTGTTATGATTGGTCTAGAAGATACGCCCAATAGAGCATACAGTATTGCTAGTGGGCCATATGATGACTACTTGGAATTTTATAGTATCAAAGTACAAGACGGTCCACTCACAAGTAAACTACAACATGTCAAAGTTGGAGAGACTATCCGTGTAGGTGAAAAGCCAACTGGCACACTTATACTTGCTAATCTAGAACTAGGTGGACACTTGGTAATGATGGCCAGTGGTACTGGTATCACACCATTTATTAGTTTACTAAGAGATCCAGAAATATACGACTTGTTTGAAAACATTACAATAACATGGACAACTAGACTCCATGCTGAACAAGATTGTTATAGAGATTTCTTGAATGAGATGCCTGTTGAATACATTAGTACAGTAACACAAGAGCCAGCAGAATTAAACGGACGGATCCAACAGTTTATGGAAGATGGCACGTTAAGTATTGACAATCCTGTAGATCAACGTATAATGTTATGTGGAAGTATATCATTTAATAATGATCTTAAAGATCACTTCAATGCCCTGGGGTTTAACGAGGGCAACAAGAAGTCACAAGGAACATTTGTACAAGAAAGGGCTTTTGTTAGCTAATGTATGTAGACGCACATTTTGATAGACAAAAAGATGTTATTCATGTAACTGAACGCATCAACGGAAAAAGAGTATTCCGTGAATATCCGCCAAACTATATGTTTTATTACAAGGATCAGCGAGGGAAATACGAAAGTATTTTCGGAGACAAACTGTCACGTTTCAGTACAACAAACGGCAGATCTTTCAAGAAAGAGAAAAAGATATATGGTGGACAACAGCTATTTGAAAGTGACGTTAACCAAGTTTTTAAGTGTTTAGAAAATAACTATTTGGGGAAAGAACCGCCCAAGCTAAACACTGCGTTTTTCGATATTGAAGTTGACTTTGATAAAGATGTAGGGTTTGCTCCACCAGATGATCCTTTTAATCCGGTTACTGCTATTGCGGTTAACTTAAACTGGATTGGTAAAACTGTATGTATTGTGTGTAAGCCAAAGACACTTACCAAGGAAGACGCACATGAAATTTGTGAGCGGTTCCCTGATACTCTGCTAATGGACTCAGAAGAAGAGCTGTTACTGACATTCCTTGATCTAATTGATGATGCGGATGTAATGAGTGGTTGGAACAGTGAAGGCTTTGATATTCCATATCTTGTTAATCGTATAGCACGTACACTGGGTAAAGATTACACTAGAAAGTTTTGTTTGTGGAATCAGTATCCTAAACGGCGTGAATACGAAAAGTATGGCAAGGCACAAGAGACATTTGATACTATTGGACGTCTACACTTGGACTATATGCAACTGTATCAAAAGTATACGTATCATGAGATGCACAGCTACAGTTTAGATGCTATCGGCGAGTATGAACTTAATGAACGCAAGATTGCGTACTCAGGTACACTGGATCAATTGTATAACAATGACTTCCATACGTTTATTGACTACAATAGGCAAGACGTTGAGCTACTAGTTAAGCTAGATGCCAAGCTACAGTTTATTGACTTAGCAAACGTTATTGCTCATGATAACACTGTACTTGTACAAACAACAATGGGTGCTGTGGCGGTTACAGACCAAGCAATTATTAATGAAGCGCATCGTCGTGGGCTTATTGTTCCTGACAAAGTGCGTGACAAAGTACAAAAGCATTATCCACAATCAACACAAGCTGCGGGTGCCTATGTTGCTACGCCTGTACGTGGCAGACATGAGTGGATTGGTAGTATGGATTTAAACAGTCTGTATCCAAGTATCTTACGCAGTCTTAACTTGAGTACTGAAACTATTGTAGGACAGGTTAGACATACACTAACAGTACCACTACTACAAGAATACAAGTGGGAAGCCGCAAGAGCATGGGAGGGCAAGTTTGCTTGTCCAGAGTATGAACTTGTTATGGCTAAAGATACTAAAACTCAGTTGTGGATTGACTTTGAGAACGGCGAAGAGATGATGGCCACTGGTGCTGAGATTTATCAAATTGTATTTGAAAGTGGTCAGCCATGGGTTATCAGCAGTAACGCTACTATCATTAGACAAGACAAAAAAGGTATTATTCCTGGATTGCTGGAGCGTTGGTATGCTGAACGTAAAGTTATGCAAAAGGAAGCTAGGGCAGTACAGGGTAAAGATGCGGAACAGTTTGGATACTGGGACAAACGACAGCTAGTTAAAAAGATTAACTTGAACAGTTTGTATGGTGCGTTACTCAATCAGGGTAGTAGATTTAATGATCCACGTATGGGACAATCAACAACGCTGACAGGACGTACTATCGCAAGGCACATGGGGGCAAAAGTTAATGAACTGTTTACAGGAGATTACAACCATGTAGGCGATACTATTGTTTATGGCGATACTGACTCCATTTACTTTAGTGCGTACCCAGTATTTAAAGATCAAATCGAAAGCGGCGAGTATGAGTGGAATAAAGACCGTGTAGCTGAGTTATATGACACAGTATGTGAACAAGCTAACACTACATTCCCTGAATACATGGCAGACTTCCACAATGTACAGGATCGCCAACAAGGAGGGATTATTGCTGCGGCACGTGAAATGTGTGCGTTGAGTGGAATCTTTATTAAGAAAAAACGATATGCTATCCTAGTATATGATAACGAAGGATTTAGAGAAGACTACGACGGTAAAATGGGTAAAATTAAAGCCATGGGACTGGATCTAAAACGTAGTGATACCCCGCCGTTTATGCAAGAGTTTCTTAGTGAGTTATTGCTCAAGACGCTAACTGGTACTTCAGAAGAAGATCTTATTGAACGCATCATTGAATTTAGACGTGAGTTTAGAAGCATGAATCCATGGGAGATTGGCACACCCAAGCGTGTTAATAAGCTAACGTACTATACTGGGCTTGAGTGGAAAAAAGGTGTGTATACTGGAAAAGCAAATATGCCAGGGCATGTACGTGCCGCAATTAATTATAATAGGTTGCGTGACATTAACAGTGACAAGTTTAGCATGGGCATTATTGATGGTATGAAAACTATTGTATGTAAACTTAAACCAAACACAATGGGGTTCACTAGTATTGGGTATCCTACAGATGTAGACAGAGTGCCAGACTGGTTTAAAGAACTTCCGTTTGATACTGACTTAATGGAGGACAGCATTATTACTAAAAAGATTGACAACCTACTAGGTGTGTTGCCAATCGACTTATCCAAAGCAGAGGACAAAACTACATTCGGTAGTTTGTTTGACTTTGGATGAAACTAGATTTACATGGAAAACATATACACGAAGCATGGAAAAGTGTTGACACATTCATAAAAGAATGCTATTATAGTGATATTAGACGCTGTGTAATTATTTGCGGTCAGGGTCTGATCCGTAATGAAATCGAAACTTGGTTACATCTAAATACGTATGTAACAGAATATAAATTTAATAGCCGTACACAAGGCAGCTATAATGTAAAACTTAAAAAGAGGAACAAAGTATGAGAGATTATCTTCTCGACATCGTAAAACACACTCGTAGTGTTGGTAATATTGATGCTGTTAAAGTAACAGATGGTATCACAGTCGAAGCTAAAGACGATGACAATAAAGTTATCGTGAAAGCAACATATAAAACAGCAATGTCAGAACTAGACGGTGTTATTGGGTTGCCAAATTTGGATAAACTAAACGTTATCCTTAACATTCCTGAGTATAAAGACAACGCAAAAATTACTGTTGAAATGCGTGAGCGCAATGGTGAAGATACCCCATTTAGTATGAAGTTTGTAAATGCTGGTGGCGACTTTAAAAACGACTTCCGCTTTATGAGCAAAGAGCTAGTAACACAAAAGATTCCAGAAGTACGATTTAAAGGTGCCAACTGGGATGTAGAAGTTGCTCCACACAGCGCAAGTGTACAGCGGTTTAAATTCCAAAGTCAAGCTAACAGTGAAGAAAATGTCTTCATTGCGAAAACTGATGGCGGCGCACTAAAGTTTTACTTTGGTGATGACAGTGGCCATACTGGTAACTTTACGTTTGAAGCTGGCGTTTCAGGTGAACTAAAGCAAAGCTGGAAATACCCAGTTGCGGAAGTACAAGCAGTGCTTAACCTTAATGGTGAAATTACTATGCGGTTTGCTGATGCTGGCGCACTTAAAATTGATGTAGACAACGGCATGGCTGTGTACGAATACATCTTCCCAGCACAAAGCTAAAGGTATGAAAGTAGGATTTACATGTTCTACATTTGATTTACTTCACGCAGGTCATATTGCTATGTTGCGTGAAGCTAAAGAACATTGTGAGTGGTTAATGGTTGGGATTCAAACTGACCCATCTGTTGACCGTCCAACTGAAAAGAAAAGTCCAGTACAAAGTTTTGTAGAAAGGTTTAGTCAACTTAGCGCAGTAAAATATGTTGACGAGATTATTCCTTATCAAACTGAACAGGACCTTATAGATATTCTAAATATGTATAGTATTAACATACGCATACTAGGAGAAGAATATCGTGAAAAGGACTTTACTGGCAAAGAAGTTTGTCGCAAACGTGGTATTGATTTGTATTTCAATAAGAGAGATCATAGGTTTAGTACTAGTGAGCTGCGACAAAGAGTTTGTTTAAATGAACCAATTAACGGAGATATTTTAGATGAATAAAGAGAGTAGACTTATTAGTTTAGAAACTAAGCACAAAGAGCTTGACAAACAGATCGATCAAGTGTATAAACATACACATGATGATGTTAAACTAAAAGAGCTTAAAAAACAAAAACTAATGGTTAAACAAGAAATGACACAAATTAAAACCCAAGGAGAATACAAATAATGGTTAAGAAGATTCGAGTTATTGAAAATGGCACAGCAGGCACTTCTACTAGTCTTACTATGTCAGATGCTGATTTTCGTGTTAATATAATGGAACTGGCAAAATCCGCAGACTGGAAACTGTGGGAAATGCTACAAGTACTACAACGGTTAGAGAAAAAGATCAATAGTATTGATATTACTGACGATGGCAAATGAACCCTACTATGATTACATGTTAAGACGTAATCGAGAAGAGGACAATAAAATGAAAAAAGCAAGCACAAATATTTGGGTAACTTTCCACAAAGAAGGTCTACACAAATATCCAGCGGCACTAGATGATCCTAATTTGGCAACTGGTGATGAACAAGATGTAAGTTTCCTAGGATACATACATCGACATATTTTCCACTTTAAGGTAGAACTTGAAGTATTCCACGATGATCGAGATGTTGAATTTATCCAATTCAAAAGATGGTTGGAAGGCCTCTACGCAGACGGAACTCTGCTACTTGATTTTAAATCTTGTGAGATGATCTGTGATGATCTTGCAAACTCAATTAATGTAAAATATCCAAAGCGCAAAATGACAATTACTGTCAGCGAGGACAATGAAAATGGAGCAACGTGTAGCTATGAATAATTCAGTAGGTACCAATATTCGTGACCTTCGTCAAGGTCGTGTAAGTATTAACGATATTAAATATGATCTTATTAAGATTATTGAACCATATGATGGGGTGCTAGCACCAAATGAAGGCAGTGAAAGATCTGTTCGACATCTGTTCATCCGTTACTTGAGTGATCTCAAGTACGCAGGATTGGTAAATGACTTTAATGTCAGTAGCTCAGTTCGCAGTAATGCGGTTACATATGATGTGAGCGTAAAGATGACACAAGAGCGTAGTGATAAGAAACTAAAGATCCATGTAGGTGTGTATCAGAAACGAGCAGCATAAAATGGATCCAACTCGTGTAAATCTAACAGAACGTAACAAAGACTACGCAGTATTTTTGCCTAGTATTAGTACGTTCTACAATAACTTTATCGCAAAGCAACGTGAGACTGGTAATCACGTATTACCAGAACGTATGCCAGCAGGCTTTGAAACTGGTATGGAAGGCATGAACTTTTTAAATAAAGATGATGCTTACTATAGCTATAAGTGGGGGCTATACTCCGCAGGCCACGCACAGCTAAATCTGGACAAAGCAGATGTAAGTGATGCGATGGTACAAGGCCGTAAACGTGACGAAACATTCATGTTATGTGATAGTGGCGGGTTCCAGATTATTAAAGGTGTTATCCAGTGTGATTGGGATAACTTTAAAACTGATGACAGTTTACGTCAGAAGATTTTAAACTGGTTGGAACACACAGGTGATTATAGCATGATCCTGGATATTCCAACTCTGGCTGCTGACCCTACGTTTACAGAACGCACAGGTATTTCATCATTCAACGAATGTTTGGACTACACTGACTTTAATGTAAACTGGTTTAAGAAGAACCGCAAATACCAGACAAAGTATCTTAATGTTATGCAAGGGCGCAATTGGGCCGAAGCAGAACACTGGTATGAGAATATGAAGCATCATGATCTCGAAGGCTTTGCGTTTGGTGGTAGTGCTAAGAACGATATTAATATTGTACTACGTACACTTATTAAGATGCGTGATGACCAGCAACTAGAGCGTGGCAAGCGTGATGTTCTGCACTACTTGGGCATTGGTAGACTGGAATGGGCGGCTGCTTATACAGCAATCCAACGTAGTTTACGTGAACATGTAAATGAAGACATCAATGTTATGTTTGACTGCGCAAGTCCTTTCTTGGCAACAGCAAACGGTACAATGTACACACAGCACGTTCATAAAGCAGACCGCTTTGGTTATGTTATGGACAAGGCAATGGATAACAAAGCACTAAGTGGAAGTAAACAACAGTTTCCGTTTGGTAGCCCAATTGGTGAACGACTTAACTTGGGTGACATTTGTCACTATGCTCCTGGCATGCTTAATAAAATTGGCAAAGAAGGCAAAACAAGTTGGGATAGCTTTAGTTATATGCTGCTAATGTCGCACAATGTATACAGTCATATTGAAAGTGTACAACGTGCTAATGCGTTAACTGACATGGTAAACGCAACAGTGAGTACAGACTATAGAAAATGGCGTAAACTAAAACCTAACAGCAAGGACGAGCAGTTTAGTCCGTATGTGCCACGTAACATCATTTACATGACACAATTTATTGATCAACTGTTTCGTAGCGAAAAACCTATGACAATGCTGGATGAAGCAGAGTCAATGTTAGCTAACTTTAGTGGACAAAAACTACAAACATCAAGTGCTGGTAGTTTTAACAACTTGTTTGAAGTTGATGATGCGCTATCAACAGCTTCAGATGAAATGACATCTGAACAAGAGGCTATGGCCGAAGACTTTTTAGAATCAATGGAGAAATAAATGCAAGTAGTATTAGTAACAGGTGGTTTTGATCCGTTACATAGTGGACACATTGCATACTTTAAGGCAGCTCGAGAACTTGGCGACATGCTAGTTGTTGGACTGAATAGTGATGAATGGCTTACCCGTAAAAAGGGTAGGCCGTTTATGTCTTGGAGTGAACGTGCAAGTATCATAAGTGCGCTGGAATGTGTTGACAATGTAATTGAGTTTGATGACGCTGATGGCACAGCATGTCACGCAATTGAGCAAGCTGTGATGAGATATCCAGATGACGAGATTATTTTTGCTAACGGCGGTGATAGACAATTAGGGTCAACACCTGAAATTGAATTTGCTAAAGACTTGAAAGAGATTGGAAACGTATCGTTTATGTTTGGCATAGGCGGGCATGACAAAAAGAACTCAAGTAGTTGGATACTTAAAGATTGGGCGCAACCCACAACACAACGTGCTTGGGGTAGTTACACAGTGCTACACAATGGTCCAGGCTGGGCTGTTAAAGAACTAGCATTTGGTACAGAAACTCCACTAAGCGATCAGAGACACTTTATTCGCAGTGAACACTGGCATGTTGTTGAAGGCACAATTCGTATGGATTTAGAGTTTGACAATGGCGACAAATCTAGTATAGTATATACATCAGGCCAAAGCATTGACATTCCTGTATTAACTTGGCACAAAGCTACTAACATTGGCGATTGTACAGCAAAAGTTATTGAGGTATGGATGGGCGCAGAGCTAACAGAAGATGATATAGAACGGAGAGACTAATGAACACTATTTGGATCATACCTATTGAACCGATCGACCAGCGTTATACTAAGCAATGGTATGATAACATTCCACTTATACTACAAAAAGAGATAGCTGAACGTAATCTTTTCTATAAAGTAGTTACAATTGATGGCGAGGACTTTAAGCCTGATGTGAGAACAGAAGGTGCTTTCCTAGACTTTGGCGCAACCAATGTATATAAAGCTACACAAGCGGCTGAAGTAAGTAAGCTCTTTAGTAATGGTAAAGTTAAAGCAGGAGACAAGTTTCTGATAACTGACGCTTGGAACTTTATTATTACTCCAATCAAATACATGAGTGACTTGTTGGATATTCCAGTCGAAGTCCACAGTATTTGGCATGCTGGTGCGTATGATCCAAGTGACATTTTAGGTTACAAAATGAGTAAGCCTTGGCCCTCACATGTTGAGAAGAGCTGGTATTACAGTAGTGATTATAACTATTACGCAACAGACTTCCACAAAGACATGTTCTTGCGTAACTTAGAAATCCCACTAGAAGATCAAACAAGAGCAGTACGTAGTGGACAGCCACATGAGCTTATTGTTAATAGCTTAACACAATATCAGGACACTCCTAAGACAGATACAATTATGTGGCCACATCGTTACAACGCAGACAAGCAGCCTGAGATTGCTGAGAACTTGGCTATGGAATTTGACATGGTTATTACACAGAAAATAAACCTTGACAAAGCAGATTATTATGCTAAAATGGGTACATGTAAAGCTATCTTTAGTTGTGCGTTACATGAGAACTTGGGCATTAGTGTTATGGAGGCAGTACTAGCGGGTGCTATTCCTATTGTGCCTGATCGCTGCAGCTATGCTGAAATGTACTTGCCAGAGTTTAAGTACCCAAGCGCATGGACTGAGAGTGTAGAAGCATACTTTGAACACAAAGATAGCCTAATGGGCTTTATACAAGAAAAACTAAACATGTTTGACAAATACCAAGACGTATTGGTTGAGCAACGTAACATTCTTATTAGAGATTATCTAAATAGTAGTGTTATGATCGACAACATACTAAAATAAAGGAACATAGTATATGACAAAGACTTCCCAAATTAAACAGCGACTTGACGAACAAGGTATTAGACACTGGGCTGGTGATAACATCAGCGCAGTACTTCATGAAGGCGACAAAGAGGCACTAATTACTGATGCTACTACAGCATTTGAAGGTGTCCTTGATGCGCTACTAATTGATCGTGAAAACGATCCTAACTCACAAGGTACTGCTAAACGTCTAGCTAAGATGTATTTTAATGAACTAATGGCTGGGCGCTATGAAACTATGCCGCCAGCAACCGCATTTCCTAATGACACAGAAGATCGTTACGAGGGTATGCTGGTAGTACGTAGTGAACTTAAATCCATGTGTTCACATCATCACCAGCCAGTGAGCGGTGTAGCGTATATTGGTATTATTGCTGCTGATAAACTTATTGGACTATCTAAGTATACTCGTATAGCGCAATGGTGCGCACGACGTGGTACACTACAAGAAGAGTTGGCGACAGACATTGCTCGTGAAATAATGACAGCGACTGGTAGTAAAGATGTAGGTGTTTATATCCAAGCCACACATGGTTGTTGTGAGAATCGTGGTATTATGGCACACAGTAGTCTTACACAGACAACTGTACTCAAAGGCAGCTTTCATAGTGACCCAGGATGTAAACAAGAGTTCTTTGATAACATTAAACTTCAGCAACAGTTTGCGCCAAGGTGAGCTACGCAATTAAAGTTCAGTTGGCAGTAGACGATTGGATTTATATTACAGAAGATACTGGTACTTGCATGGATCTTGTACCAGTATTATTTTCCAATAAAAATCAAGCACACCAATACGCTAACGCATGGAGAATTCCAGGACGTAAACGTACAGTTGAGATTGTTAAATATGACAGATAGCTTACCAATCAAATATACGGCAGCTACACCAAAACAACGTAGACAAGTAAGAGAACAATATGTTCATGAACAAGGTGGACTATGTTACTGGTGTAATGAACCATTAACTGGTGACGCACCTAAATACATAACAGAAAAGAAGGTCAATTGGAAATTGTTTCCGCCTGGCTTTTTAAGGAACCCTATTCATTTACAGCATGACCATAGTTCGGACTTGACAGAGGGCGCAGTACATGCTATATGTAATGCAATAATGTGGCAATACCACGGGAGATAATATAATTATGGCGATGAACCATCAGCCCAAGAAAAATACAGACGCTGACCTAATTGCGGAGTTTCTTGCCAAAGGCGGAGAAATTACTAAAGGAAAAACTAAAGATATGCCAAGTGAACTAGGCATCAGTAACAATTCTTGGAATCAAAAATTGACCAAGAATGAAAAAGATTCAAAGGCAAAAAAATGATTAAGAAACATTATTATAGCTGGACTGACGTTGAACGTATGTGTGTAAGTATTGTTAATCAAATGTATACAGACAATTGGCGTCCTGATTACATTGTAGGACTTACTCGTGGAGGGAATGTACCCGCTACTATTATTAGTAACATGACAGGCATCCGCTGTGAAGCACTTAAAGTAAGTTTGCGTGATGACGATCAAGGTCCCGAAAGTAACTGTTGGATGAGTGAAGATGCTTACGATGGAAAAAACATTCTTATTGTAGACGACATTAACGATACTGGTGCTACATTTAATTGGATTATAGATGATTGGCAATCATCAAGTTTTCCAAATGATGTCGCTGGTTGGAAATCAGCGTGGGGTCAAAATGTAAGATTTGCTACACTAACAGACAACTTAGCAAGTGAATTTAAAGGGCAGTGTGCGTATACTTGCCATGAAATTAATAAAGCAGAAGAGGATGTATGGTTAGTATATCCTTGGGAAAATATAGGAGAATACTAATGGGTAAAGCAGAAAAAACAGAAGAAGACGCAAGATTAGTTAAAGAATGGCTTGCTAAAGGTAATAAGCCAGAAATACTTACTCCACATGCTCGAACAGAGCCTGAAGATATTGTGTATACTTTCAAAGTAGGAAAGCGTGGCAGACCACCGGCGAAAAAAAAGTAAATTAGGGCTTGACACCAAGACGTATTGGTGCTATAGTATATGTATAAGTTAAGCAAATACGGAGTGAGAACAGTATGTCAACACAACTTAAAGCAGCAGGTGAACTTATCTTACAGATGGGTTATTATAAGAATGATAATGCCCGTAGTGGTGATTACAATCCAGGGCATGAAGATGCTGTAGCAGTAGTGCTATCAGAATGTGGCTTTCAAGGCTTTGTTCAACCAGACTTCCCACAATTACAGCGCAAGCATTTAAAAGAGTGGTGGGACAATGAATTTGGCAATCAACTAGACGACATACTGTCTGATATGCCGTGCGGTAGTTATATTCTACAACCAGGCGGTTCACAAAGTTTTCCAGACATTTTAGTAAAAGACTTTGATGGCAAGATTGTTGCTGTTGAATGTAAAAGTGCTAAGGGTACGCATCCTATGTGGAATGATAGCACACCTAAACTAGGTGCCGTTTATATTATGAGCAGTGCTAAGGCAAATGCGACTACTATGTTTATGGGCGAAGACGTAATCACAAAAGAAACAATTTCACACTTTAATGACGCAGTGGGACAAATGAATGCGATTGCTGCTACGTTTAACGATCTAGCTAAAGACGCAGATGAGTTTATGAGTGGGTTTATTGTTACTTGTCGTAAGCAATTCTTTCAAGCTGGCGGCGCCGCAAAAACTAACTACTTTACACATGTGGCGAGAGATCGACGTGAAGGCAATGTATTAAATTTACTAGGACAATAATGCTTAAACCAGTTAATGAAAATCTAGACAGCGTTACAATAACAGATGTGGAAGATCACAAGCTGATTAGTAATGATGATTTGAATAGGGATCTTAAAAACTTAAAGAACTTTGATGCTACTGAAAATCGCAATAACTTTTATGGCAATCCTTTCCTATATCATTTCCAGTTTAAGAATCTGCTTAACTGTAAACGTGAGAAGGGTAAAACTATCTATGAACTTTATGCTGATAAATCAGCGTGGAGTAAACTTATAGATAGCGCACGTAAGCGTAACAGAGGCGGACGTACTGCTGCTGGCAATGTGTTTGAATGCTTTAGAATTAATCTCGGCAGTATCGTAATGTTCAAAAGCACAACAGCTAAGTATCTGTATAAGAAATATTCAGTTAAAAGTGTATTAGATCCTACAGCAGGTTGGGGCGGACGTATGCTTGGTGCGTGGGCATTAGGCATTAACTATACTGGCATTGATACAAATACTAATATGAAATCAGCATATGATCGTATGATCAAGTATCTTGGTAACTATAGTGAATTTAACAATCCACTAATACAAGAAGAACAATCTGGTAAATTAGAAATGATTTGGCAAAGCGCACTTGATGTAGACTTTAGTAAGTTAGATTATGACTTTGTGCTAACAAGTCCTCCGTATGTTAATCTAGAAATATACGAACACATGGCGGTATGGGATAGTGACGAAGCATTTTATAAAGGATTCTTTATTCCTATCTGGCAAAAGTGTGTTGACAATATTCAGACAGGAGGACATGTGTGCTTTAACATTAGTCCTAAAATGTATGATGATGCTGTCGCAAACGGACTGCCAGTATGTGATGATGAAGAAGACTTAAAGCAACAACTAGGCCAACAAACAGGCAAAAAGAAACAAGACAAGATATATATTTGGAAATGTTAATTCTATAAAATATTCATTAGTATATGAGTAAAAAATCTAGGAGTCAGAAGAATGAGTAAACAAGTTTTTATTAGAGGCAGCAACTATGGCGGTGAATACACAATTGGTGCTGTAACACCAGAGTTTGTCACATACTGGCAGGGCCGGGATGAAGATGAATTGGTACAACATTTAATGACACTTGAAAGCGGCGAAGAGGCTGGTGGGGAAGAAGGTTTTGATCCTGACAGTCCAGATATTCTGGAAGATCCTACATACTATAATGGTTGGTACGATATTGACGAGATCCATCATATGTCTAGTTCACATGGCACTGAGCTTTGGGCGTTTGAAGTTACTGGTGAAAACAAGGATGAAAGTGTTAACTACGAATGGGATACCAAGATTGAGTTTCAACCGCATAGTTTGTACTCACGTGAAGTATATACACAAGAAGATCAACAAGCAGAGGATGAACTAGACGACAGTGTTCCTGTACTGGCGTTTTATAGTTCAGAAAAAGGTGACTTTGGTGGATGGCTTATTGATCTAGCTGATGGTAACGAATTTGATCCCAACTTAGTAGCAGTGTCACAGTGTGAAACAGATCATGGTGAAATGATTGAACGTCTGTGGTACAACAAAGTAGAAATTGAACAAAACTGGAACAACGCAGATAGCCGTGGTAAGGGCTACTATGCTAGCGTTGCATGGTTTAATAACCGTTGGGAAGACCCACATTGGAACGAAGAAACTGATAAAGAAATGTGGGACGAGGCATGGGAATATTATGACGACGAACTTCAAGAAAAGATAGAGGAAAAATAGTGAATTTAAGTAAAGTTATACTTACTGGCGGTTTAGGAAGAGTAGGCAGCAGTATTTTTGATGATGTTTTAATTCGAAACAACAATCTACAAAACTATCATGAGCTATTACTAGACCCTACTGAGACGCCTGCGCATATGAAAAGTTGGCTACCATCTGGTGGCCGAGAAGGCGTACTACAATTATTAAGCACACTTGAGGATTGGTGTCTTACTATTTGGATTCAAGATAGCTTTGACTTTCCGCATATGGAAGAATTCGCAAGACTCGACCCAACACTTGTGATTAATCTCTATAGAGAAAATATGTTTGAGCAGTTTGTTAGTTGGAGAATTGCTGAAAAGAATCTTATGTGGAATGATGTCAAGAAATTTGATTATACTCCAATAGAAATTACACAAGAAGAAGTTGATTATTTTTTACGCAGTAAAGAAAAAGCAAAGCAAATTATTCAACAACTAAGAGATAAGTATCATGTCATTGATATTAGTTACGAACAGATCGTATCACGCCAGGTTCCTGATGGTCTAAATATAGTTGACTGGGAATTTAAACTTGCCAAACAAACAACATTTGCTGAGAAACGCAAGCTGGTAACTAATTTTGATGAGTTAAGACGCATCTGGATTGCTAGCACACAGTTATATGACATTTAATATAGTTGACAATCCTAGAAAAATCTGTTAGTATTGTCATTAACACAAACGGGGATCAAATATGAAAGAACCATATCGTAAAATAAGTGATAACAATTGGATTATTACTGTACAAGAACACGGCGAAAATAAAGAGTTAGTTATTCAATTCCCACCTGATGCGATTAATCAAATGGGGTGGGATGAAGGTGATACTCTTATTTGGGAAGAAATTGACGGCGGACGGTCATTTAAACTTACAAAGAAAGAAACAAATGAAACTTAGATATAGTGAAGCGTTTTATAGCGTTCAAGGCGAGGGTAAATACGTAGGTGTACCAAGTGTATTCTTGCGTACTTTTGGTTGTAACTTCCGGTGTATGAACTTTGGACTAGACAAAGATGAACCTAGTCGAGCAGAGAAACATGCTAACGGGCAAAGATACAATGAAGAAGTAAAAGCATTAATTGATGCTGGTGTACACGAAACTACCGAAAAGTTTGAAGACTTACCTATTATTCACACAGGGTGTGACACTTACGCAAGTATCTACCCTGAGTTTAAACACTTAGTACATGATCGTACTATTGACGAAGTAGTAGAGCATCTGTTGTCTCTCACTCCAGAAGGCAAATGGACAATGGATAATGGGCAAGATGTCCATTTAATTTTGACGGGTGGCGAACCGTTGTTGGCATGGCAACGGTTGTATATTGAATTATTCGAACACCCTCGCATGCGGGATTTAAAAAATGTTACATTTGAAACAAACACTACACAACATCTACACGACGAGTTCTTTGACTATCTCAACAACAATGACGACATTACAGTCACTTGGAGTTGTTCCCCAAAACTTAGTGCTTCAGGAGAATCTTGGGAAGATGCTATTAAACCTGCTGTTGCTCATTGCTATAGTCTTGTTGACAATAGTAGCATTTATTTTAAGTTTGTTGTCGCTACTCGAGATGATTTTGCTGAAGTTGAAAAAGCTGTCAGTGCTTACCAGAGTGCCGGGCTACAATGTCCAGTATACCTTATGCCAATGGGCGGACGCAGCGAAGAATACAATCTCAACGTTAAAGAAGTTGCCGAAGCGTGTATGGAAAAAGGATGGCGATTTACCCCAAGACTTCACATTTCACTCTTCGGAAATGCGTGGGGAACTTAGATATAGAAACAAACAACATGAGCGTGCAATGACGGCTCCAATCAATTATGAAAAGATACGTAAAGAACTATAATGATCGACCAGATATATAAATTTTGGAACATAACACCTGAGCATATCTTTAGTGACGAGTTTACAGGGTACGAAGACTTGTATCCTGAATTCGACAAACACACAAAAGAAACTTATGAACGTGATCCAGACGGCACCATCAATGCCGTCTTTACTCTTTATCGTACAAGGGGTATTGTTCCTATTATATACTATACTGAGGCAGGACTAAAGACTGCTATACGTGAATTCTGTAATAAGTCATACAACAATGTCGAGGGAGATAGATTAGGGTTAGGTAATAATGCTGGACAAACTATTAATCGCTTTATCTTTACAAACATGCAAACAGCAGAACCCAAGGGTCGTGGAAGTAACAGTCTTAAAGATAGGTTCTTTGATGATGCTAAACTAAAACGTGCTATACGTATTTGTTTTGAGTTTAGAGAAGGCAACAAGTTGTGTTATCCTACAGCAATGCGCAGAAGTTTAGAGCTAGTTACTGGAGAAAATGTAACTAACTTTAAAGCACAAAACGCCAAAAGTATTGTTGAACGTCTGTGTCCAGTTATATGGGGTAATGTATACGACTATAGTTGTGGTTATGGCGGACGTTTGCTTGGTATTACTAGCAGTAACATGCGGTATAAGTATATTGGTACAGACCCAAACACAGAAACATATCAATATTTAAATTACTTAAACAGTATAATTGGCGGCAACGCAGAATTACACTGTAAAACATCACAAGACTTTCAACCAGAAGATATTGATTTAGCATTTAGTAGCCCGCCTTACTTTAACTTGGAAAAGTATAGTGACGAGCCTACACAGTGTATGGTACAATTTAATACACTAGACGAATGGTTTGAAGGATATACTGTTCCTACTATGGAAAATATATACCGTGGTCTAAACAGTAATGGTGTGTTTGCTACTAATATAGCAGATTACAAAACTACAAAAGATGAATTCAAAGTTGTAGATAGATGGATCCAAACCGCAGAGAAGATTGGATTTAAACACACAGAAACAATTAAGATGATGCTTAACACACGGCCTGGTGTTGGCAATGATAAACTAGCAGGTCGAGAAAAGTGGGAAGGCGTATACGTCTTCACCAAATAAAAAGGTTAATAAATGAACAACTATATTTTTACAAGCGAAAGTGTAAGTGACGGACATCCAGACAAAGTAGCAGATCAGATATCTGATGCCCTAGTGGATGCTGGTCTAGCTAATGGCGACGAGACAACTCGTGTTGCTGTTGAAACACTTGTAACTACTAACCATGTAACGTTAGCAGGTGAAGTAAAGAACTTTAATGTAAGCAAAGATGAAGTTAAAGAAATCGTGCGTAACAAAGTTCGTGACATTGGGTACGAGCAAGACGGGTTTCACTGGGATAAACTAAACATCTATAACGAGATTCACGCACAAAGTGGAGATATTGCGCTAGGCACAGACGACTTTGGTGCTGGTGATCAGGGTATTATGTTTGGCTATGCGTGTAATCACACCAAGAGTATGATGCCAGCGCCTATTCACTACAGTCACGAAATTCTAAAAGAACTAAAAGAACTGCGTAAACTAGACAGCGTATTAGGACCTGATGCTAAATCACAAGTGAGTGTAGAGTATCAAGGTGCTAGGCGTGAAGGCGTTGTTAAACGTATTGACCAAATTGTTATCAGCACACAACATGCTGATGGTGAAATTGAAACAGCGAGAGTACTCGCAAAACAAGCAGCACATCATGCTCTGGGAGATTTAATTGATGAAAATACTGTCTGGCATCTTAATCCTACTGGCAACTTTGTTATCGGTGGGCCTGATGGTGACGCTGGTGTTACTGGGCGTAAGATTATTGTTGATACCTATGGGGGTTTTGCTCCTCACGGTGGTGGCGCATTTAGTGGCAAAGATCCAACAAAGGTTGATCGTTCGGCGGCCTATGCTTCGCGCTATTTGGCCAAGAATGTTGTGGCTTCTGGAATGGCGGAACGCTGCACACTGCAGCTGTCCTATGCGATTGGCGTTTCAAAGCCCCTATCAATTTATGTGGATACCCATGGCACAGGTCAGGTTCCCGATGAGGCCATAGAGCGCGCAGTCGCGCACTGTATGGATCTCACGCCGCGTGGCATTCGTGAGCATTTGGGCATGAACCGCCCAATCTATCAGCGCACCGCAGCCTATGGCCACTTTGGCCGTGCGCCAGAAGCTGATGGTGGATTTAGCTGGGAGAAAACTG
>OJGN01000001.1_pt1 | contig 36743 bp, 37 predicted proteins | sample 1594801 | NCBI WGS metagenome assembly OJGN01 (sample SAMN05416710, study PRJEB24817) | seawater metagenome | isolation source: Sea water | place: Canada:Atlantic | collected 2013-07 | reverse complement strand
AATAGTTAAGCTTATCTTCACAAGTTCGGTATGGTTTTGGGAAACACTTGAATATTCTTTTCTACTATGTTATATACGTAAAAAAAAAAGAGGGACTAATTTATAAAGGCGTTAAAACTACTCGCTACTGGACTTGAACTAGTAACTCTTGAAGAGAACAGATTTTAAGTCTGTCGTGTCTACCATTCCACCAAGCGAGCTTTTAGCGAAGGAGGGACTCGAACCCTCGACATCTGGGTTATGATTCCAGTATTCTAACCAACTGAACTACTACGCTTTTTTTATCAACTACTTTTTTATCTAACCCCCCCTTAGGTTCCCCCCCTAATGTTTTTGTTTCAATCACATTACGTAAAAAATTAATTTCACTTTTTTTCGATTGTCCCTGAACAGTTTTGTCCCTTTTTGCTGTTTTTTTTAAGGCTGTTTAAATTTGTACCGTTTTATTTTTTTATGTTTGTAAGGTACGTACAAACTCTAAAGCCTTGGTGTCAGTGTGGTGGAATTGGTAGACACGCTAGGTTTAGGTTCTAGTTTTAATTTTTAAAAGTAAGGGTTCAAGTCCCTTCTCTGATATGTAAAAATAATTTATAACAATGCTCACTCTTATATTACAAATTCTTGCCATTGTAGTTCCTCTTTTAATATCGGTGGCTTACTTTACTTTAGTTGAAAGAAAGGTTATGGGTTCTATTCAGAGACGACGTGGTCCTAACGTCATAGGTTATTTAGGGTTATTGCAGCCTTTGGCAGATGGTTTAAAGCTGTTTGCTAAAGAAACTATTTTACCCAGTAATGCTAATACCTTTATTTTTCTGTTAGCGCCTATATTGACTTTTGTTTTAAGTTTACTTGGTTGGGCTGTAATTCCTTTTGGCGATGGTATAGTCCTGTCTGATATAAACGTTGGTTTATTGTATCTTTTCGCTGTATCTTCTTTAAGCGTTTATGGTATACTTCTCTCCGGTTGGGCCAGTAATTCTAAATATGCTTTTTTGGGTTCGATTAGGTCTGCTGCTCAAATGATTTCTTACGAAGTTTCTATCGGTTTCATTGTCGTTACTGTTGTTCTTTGTGCAGGATCTTTCAATTTAAGTGAAATCACTTTGGCTCAACAAAACGTTTGGTATATTTTTCCGTTATTGCCCATGTTTTTTCTTTTTGTTGTTTCTGCTTTAGCCGAAACTAACAGACACCCTTTTGATTTACCTGAAGCTGAAGCTGAGCTTGTTTCTGGTTACAACGTAGAGTATTCCGCTATGGGCTTTGCTTTGTTTTTTTTAGGCGAGTACGCAAATATGCTTCTTATGGGCTCTTTAATATCGACTCTTTTTTTAGGGGGGTGGCTGCCGCCTTTTAGTATTATTCCTTTTACGTTTCTTCCAGGTCCTGTTTGGCTCGCTTTGAAAATATGCTTTTTTGTTGTTCTGTTTAGTTGGATTAGGGCAGCTTTACCGCGTTATAGATATGACCAGTTGATGGAACTTGGTTGGAAAACGTTTTTACCCCTGTCTTTGGGTTGGATGTTGTTAACTGCTTCTATACTGATTTCGTTTAACTGGTTCCCTGCATAAATGTATAAAATCATTTTAAGATCGTCTGATTCAAGTAGTTTTAAAACAGCCATTTCTGAAATTCTTTGTCAACTCCCTTCAAAGTCTTCGTTTGTCAGGTTACCAAAAAAACGTAAAGTTTTTAGTGTTCTGCGTTCTCCTCATGTTAATAGTAAAGCAAAAGACCGTTTCTACTTGGTTTATCATAAAGCTGTTATCACTTTAAACACTGCCCTGTCGCAGGAATTTATTTCATGTCTTAGTTTATTGTCCAGAGATGTTTCTATCACTTTAAAAAAATCTTAAATACCATAATCCCGGGAAATGGCGCAGTCTGGTAGCGTGTCTGTTTTGGGAACAGAATGTCATGTGTTCAAATCACATTTTTCCGTTATTTTTTTCTCTTTAATTAAAATTAAAAATGATTCATTCTTCAATTAAAAATCGTCAACGGCACCCTTATCATTTAGTTGATCCCAGTCCTTGGCCTTTGTTGGCCTCGTTTGGAGCATTGGCTTTGACATTTGGTTTAGTCATGTATATGCATGGTTATTACGGGGGATTTACTCTTTTCACAACCGGTTTTCTTACTATACTTTTCGTTATGTATGTCTGGTGGCGTGATATAATTCGCGAGGGTACCTTCGAAGGCCAGCACACCATAGTGGTGCAAACAGGTCTTAGAATGGGTATGCTCTTATTCATCGTTTCTGAAATAATGTTTTTCTTTGCCTTTTTTTGGGCATTTTTCGACGCGAGTATTAAACCATCTGCCATGATTGGTGGTATTTGGCCTCCAAGTGGTATAGATCCTTTAAGTCCTTGGGGAGTGCCTCTTTTAAATACGGTTATACTTTTGACTTCGGGAGCTACGGTTACTTGGGCACACCACGCTATTGTGGCAGGTAAAAAAAAAAGTGCTTCTATTGGGCTTGTTTTAACCATTGGCCTAGCCATTATTTTCACAGCGTTGCAAGCAGTAGAGTACGTAGAGGCTCCGTTCACTATTTCAGATGGTGTGTATGGTTCTACTTTTTATATGGCTACCGGTTTTCACGGTTTCCATGTTTTTATTGGTACCTGTTTTCTTGCAATTTGCTTAGTCAGACTTTCACTAAACCACTTCACTAGAGAACATCATTTTGGTTTTGAGGCTGCTGCCTGGTACTGGCATTTTGTTGATGTCGTGTGGTTGTTTCTTTTTGTTGTTGTCTACTGGTGGGGTTATTAAATTAAATATATACTTAAATGGTTTTTAGTCCTTTAGAACAATTCCAAATATACCCGATTTTTCAATTATCTTTAGGTTTATTTGATATTTCCATCACAAATGCTGCTGTACTTTTCCTTTTAACTATTTTCAGCACTCTTTTTCTTTTGTACAGCCTCGGTACAGAAAACACAATGTTTTTAGTGCCTAATCGTGTTCAATATTTCTTTGAACTGTTATATGAAACTACTTCAGACCTGCTTTCTGGTATTGTGGGACCTACAGGAAAATATTATTTTCCGTACGTGTTTACTATATTCACCTTTATATTAACTGCTAATGTTATTGGATTAGTTCCGTATAGTTTTACTGTAACAAGTCATCTAATAGTTACTTTGGCCCTAGCTTTGATGACTTTCATTGCTATTAATATTATCGGTGTTAAGAAGCATGGTTTTGATTTTATAAGTTTTTTTTTACCTCCAGGACAGTCTGTAGAATTAGCTTTTTTGCTTGTTCCAGTAGAATTGATCTCTTATATTTTTCGCCCTATTAGTTTATCTGTTCGGCTTTTTGCTAATATGATGGCAGGCCATACCTTATTAAAGGTTATCGCAGGTTTTGCCTATAGTATGGTTCTTGCTGGCGGTGGGTTGCTTATCGCTCATTTTATACCTCTGGTTATTTTAGTTCTGTTAATGTTTTTAGAGTTTATGGTTGCTTTAATACAGGCTTATATTTTTACAATATTGACTTGCCTTTATTTAAACGATGCTATAAATTTACACTAAGTTTCCTTATTACGCATTTGTTTTGTTCAAATTTTAGATCATTCTTTTATAAGCTTGTAATTCAATGGTAGAATATGCCGCTCATAACGGTAAAGTTGTAAGTTCGATTCTTACCAAGCTTAGTTTTTCGAGGAAAGTAGTTCAATTGGTAGAATAATGGTTTCCAAAACCATTGGTTGCGGGTTCGAGTCCTGTTTTTCCTGTCCGGGTTGAAGGAAGTAGGATTCGAACCTACGTAAGCTTTGCTAACAGATTTACAGTCTGCCACCTTTAACCACTCAGTCATTCCTTCTTTCATTAAAGCCGTCTTTTTTTCTTTTTTCTGCAGCCGTTGTACGGGGTGTTCGTTACGTTTTTTATTCGCACTATTTTTATCCTGTGTTGTTTTATTCCTTTAATAACAAAACGAGATTTTATCGTGAATCCGCGTACAATTACGTTAATTCTTTTAATTTTTTGTCGGTTCAGGATTTCACCTAGCCTTTCACCTAAACTTTGAGCCGAAATATTTGTCGATCTGCGAGACTTTTTATAACCCAATAGGCCACAACTTATTACGCAATCTTTTTTTAGGTTTATTGAAGAGACTAATATATTATTACTTGTGTCTCTTATCAAAAGAGTGGGTTTAAGTTCTTTTTTTTGTTCGTGCATTTGTATGTGTTCTTTGACCTCTTACAGGTAATTTATTTCTATGTCTTATCCCACGCACGGTCCTAATTTCAGCCAAGTGCCTGATATTTTTGATTTTACTTTCTTTAAAAAGACGACCGTGGGGGCAACTTTCTTCTATAAAATTTACTATACGGTTGATTTTATCGGGGCTTAGATCTTTAAAAAGCGCTTTATCTGATATTCCAAATTCTTTACAGATTTTTTGTGCATTTTTACCACCAACCCCGTAAATACCTGTCATAGCTGTTTTAGCCCTTTTATGACTTTTTACTTCAGTATTTAGTATATACATTTTTAGTTTAAATATTGCACTCTTAGCTCAGTTGGAAGAGCATCGGCCTTCTAAGCTGATTGTCACAAGTTCGATTCTTGTAGAGTGTTTAACTTACGTCACCTTATATTAAAAAATGAAACACCGCCCCGTTACGCCTTCACTTAGGCATACTTATCTTCCTTCTTACAATTTCTTACATAAAGGAAAACCCTTAAAAACTAAAACAAGACGTCTCAAATCGTTTGCGGGTAGAAATAATCAAGGTCTCATTACAGTATATACTAAAGGAGGCGGTCATAAAAGGCTTTTTCGAGAAGTTGATTTTGATACTAAAATTTCTGGTATTGTTGAATGTATTGAGTATGATCCTTATAGAACAGGCTTTATTGCAAGAGTTTTCGATAAAACTTCTTTGCGCCATTCGTACATTTTAGCATCCCATAATTTAAAAGTAGGCCATTTTGTTAATTTTAATTTGAAAGATCCTTATAGTACTTCTTTTTTTCAAGGCAATCGATACCCCCTGTCGGAAATTCCTTTAGGCTCCTTTATTCACGATTTTTCTTTTAATACCCTAGGAAAAAGAAAAATTGCAAGATCGGCCGGGTGTGGTGCTCTTTTGTTATCGAGAAGCAAAGGTTTTTGCCGTATAAGGCTTAGCTCTGGTTTTATTATAGAGTTAAAAGAGTCTCTTGAAGCGACTCTAGGTGTCGTTTCTAACCCACAACACAAAAATCGTGTTTTAGGTAAGGCAGGACGATCTCGTTGGTTGAATAAACGTCCTAGTGTTAGGGGTGTCGCTATGAATCCTGTTGATCATCCTCATGGCGGTGGAGAAGGGAAAACTTCTGGTGGAAGACCTTCTGTAACCCCTTGGGGTAAACCAGCACACGGCGTTAAAACAAGTACTCGTGAAAAACGTAAAAAACAATAATGATATATAACAATGTCTAATCGTTCCTCCTGGAAAGGCCCGTTTGTTGATTATACGCTTTTGACCGACGGTCGTGATATAGTATATACTTATTCTAGAAGCTCTACTATTTTACCTTCTTTTGTGGGTAAGGTTATTCGTGTTCATAACGGCAAGTCTTTTGTTTCTATAAAGGTTTTAGAAGAAATGATTGGTTTTAAGTTTGGCGAATTCGTGGCTACACGTGTAAGGCATGTCTACAAAAAACGAAAAAAATCTTAAATGGGTCAAAAAGTTAATCCTTCCTTATTCAACAAACAATTGTCTAATCCCCCCAGCTGGTCTTTGGTTTCCGGTAATGAATATCCGTTGCTTCTGAAACATCAGTATGATATAGAAGCCAATATTAGAAAACTTTTTGAGCAAAATCGTTTTTTAGTCAAAGATTGTTTTTTTTTAGTGGGGGATACCTGCCATAAACCAACATTATTTTTGAGTTTTCTTTCTTTGAATCAAAATTCTTCAGGATTGTCTGGGGCTAAAGCTTTACTTAGTGTTAAATTAAAGGTTTTATTAAAAAGTCTTTCTTTTAGATCTGATTTTCGTTTAATTTTCTTGAATTTGAACCAATCTTCGAAATCTTTTTTGAAACGTGTTAAAAAAACTCCTGATTTATCTCTACTGGCGTCTTTTAAAACAGAGTCTTTTTTTAAAACAGGGCTTGTAGTTTTTTCACTACTTCTGTTCCAAAAAGACACTTCGTATTTGCTGGCTTCCTTTATTTCTTTTTATTTCAAGGCTTTGTTAAAGACTCGTAAATTATCCCGGTTTTTAATTTTTGTTGAAAAACTTCTTGTTGTTTTAGTTTCAGTTAAAGGTACCGTTATCAAGGGTATAAAAGTCCAGTTCAAAGGTCGTTTGAATGGTTCAACAAGGACTAAAACCCGTGTAATCGAATCCGGTCGTTTGTCAACGCAAACCGTTTCTAGTTTATCAAGTTACTCTTTTATCCCCATTCATACAAGTTTAGGGTCTTTTGGATTGAAGATCTGGATAACTTATTTATAAATTAGTACATGTTCTTGCAACCAAAAAAAACTGCCTTTCGTAAATATAAAAAATCCTTCTTAAAAAAAACACCCTCCTCTAAAATAAATTGTTTAAAGTTCGGTGATTTTGGTTTGAAAATTTTAAACTCTTTTCGCCTAACTGCTAAACAACTTGAGTCTTTGAGGCAATGCATTAATAGAGAGTTAAAACGGGAGGGTAAATTGTGGTTCCGGGTTTTCCCCCATATCCCCGTGACAAAACAACCCACAGAAAATCGTATGGGTAAGGGTAAAGGTACTGTAGAGTTTTGGTCTCTTTCGGTAAGGGCTGGTTGTGTTTTATTAGAGGTAGGCGGTTCTGTTAAAGAATCAAAGGCCTTATCTGCTTTGAAAAAAGCTCAAGCCAAATTACCTGTTAAGTCCGTTATTGTCCGAAAAGATTCTTTTTAAACTGTTTGATTAATGTTGAATAATAAAAAATTTATTAATATTTCCTCTGCACATTTCGATAAAAAGAATTTATCCCCCCTTTTATTCCCTTTGGTAGTTTCTACAGAAAACTTTCAAGGTTTTGCTGATAATATAAAAGAAATACCTTTTATAAACTCTTTTAATAAGCCAGATTCTTTTAAAGCTCAGGCTAAATATTCTAAGATACACTTAGATTCTTTGTTGTTTTCTCCTTACATTAAAAAAACAGCTGTTAATCGTTTGAACATGGTACACCGTTCTTTACGTTTGTTTTTTTTATCTTTGTTACGTTTAGAAACTACAGTTTCTTTTGTTAGGTTTATTAGAGGTGGTGCTATTGTTGCTTCGAACGGATTTCTCTCTTTTGTTCCCCAAAGTTCTATTAAGCAAAAATTGAAAAAAGTTTTTTCTAATTACAAGGTCATTAAAGGTAAAAAGCGTAATTCTGCTTTGTCCACGTCTTTTAAATATAATATCATTTTAACGGATTTAAAAGTAAAAAGGGCTAAAAAAAGAGATTCTCTTGTTAGACGCAAAAAGTCTAGATTCAAAAAAAAAACTTTATAAACAATGTTACAAGCAGCAAAATATATTGGTGCAGGATTGGCTACTATTGGACTAGCAGGAGCTGGTGTTGGTATCGGTACCGTTTTCGGGGCCCTTATCATAGGAACCTCTAGAAATCCTTCGCTAAAAGACGAGCTTTTCAAATCAGCTCTTTTAGGGTTCGCTCTAACTGAAGCTATTGCCCTTTTCGCTTTAATGATGGCTTTTTTAATTTTATTTGCAGCCTAAGGCTTCATCTTTTTAAAAAGGTTGTTTAGTTACGACAATATTTATCAAAATAAATAAGCATGAGTTTTCTCTCTTTTTTCCTAAATGATTTTAAATTTTTTTTACCTGAAATTTTTTTAGCGACGTCTATTTTATCTTTGACTCTTTACTGTTCTTTAGTTGCGACTTCTCGTGAATTAGGTTTTCCTGTTATGGTTAAATCTTTAAATAAACTTTGCCTATTGGTTTTGTTTTTCACTTTTTTGTTAGTAGGTAATGAACAGAGTTGTTTTCAGGTCGTGTATCAGAATACCTTTATCTTCGATGGTCTTACGGCTTCTTCAAAGCAGATTATTCTTTTTTTTACTTTCGTCTGTCTTTTGATAAGCGAGCGTTCGATTCTAACTCATAAAATTAATAATTTTGAGTATCTTTTGTTAATTTTATCTGCCGTTTTGGGTTTAATGCTTCTTATAAGTTCTTATGATCTTATTTCTCTTTATTTATGTATTGAGTTACAGAGTTTATGCCTTTATGCTTTGGCGGCTTCTAAAAAGGATTCAAGTCTTTCTACAGAGGCTGGCCTAAAATATTTTATTTTAGGTTCTTTTTCTTCTGGGCTTTTGCTTTTCGGTATTTCGCTTATCTATGGGTGTACTGGTTCTACTTCTTTTGGTTCTATTTTTTTGTTATTGGCTTCGGCCGATAACTCTTCTGTAACAGTTTTAATCGAAGTTTTGTCTAAAGCCCTTTTCTTTATTTCTCTAGCTTTTTTTTTCAAGGTAGCTGCTGCACCGCTACACATGTGGTCGCCCGATGTTTATGAGGGCTCTCCTATGTCTTCTACAGTATTTTTTGCCGTCATACCTAAATTAGCCTTGTTTTCAGTTTTTTTACGTTTCTTTACCGTAATGGGTCCGAATTTTTCAAATTTTTTGTTGAGTCTTTTTGTATTTTTTTCCTTATTCTCTGCTGTTGTGGGTTCATTCGGCGCTTTAAAACAAAAGAAATTGAAACGTCTTTTAGCCTATAGTTCTGTTAGTCATGTTGGTTATTTGTTATTGGCTATGGCTTCTTGTTCTTTTGAAGGGAATCAAGCTTTATTCTTGTACTTAATTATATACATGGTTGCAAGTGTTACTATTTGGTCCTGTGTTTTTTCTGTAGACACTGTCGGTAATAGATTTAGGGCTAAAACACTAGCAGATTTTGCTGGGGTTGCTTCTCTTAATCCCTTACTTGCCTTAACTGGAATGCTTTCTTTTTTTTCGTTGGCTGGCGTACCTCCTTTAGCGGGATTTTTAGCTAAGCTCTCTATTTTCCATGCTGCAATTTGCTCTTCTATTATTTTGGCAAGTGTTTTATCTATCTTAACTAGTGTTGTAGCCAGCTTTTATTACATTCGTTTGGTTAAAAATCTTTATTTCGAGCCCTCAAGAGTTGTTTCTTCTTTAAGATACTCCCATAAGGGTGTAGAAAGTTTACCTTTGTCTGTTAGCAGAGAGTGTTCTGTTGTATTAGGTGTGGGATTTTTTTCTTTAGTTATTTTATTTGCCTATCCAACACCCCTTTTTTTGCTTTCGCAAAAAATGGCTTTATGTTTGTTTTAAAATGTTTTTGTTTAAAAATCCTATCTACCCTTTCGGACATTTACCCCCTAACAATATAGAATATTTGCCTATTCTTTTACTGATTTTTGTTAGTGTAGGGCTTGCTCTTATCATTTTAGGAGCATCGTATTTTTTATCTGTTCAAAAACCGGACTCAGAAAAAACCTCCGTTTATGAGTGTGGTTTTGACCCTTACGAAGATTCGAGAAATGTTTTTGATATCCGTTTCTATATTGTCGCTATTCTTTTTGTTGTCTTCGATTTAGAAGCCATGTTTTTATTTCCTTGGGCTGTCTCTTTACCTTATGCAGGGTCTATGGGTTTTTGGAGTATGTTTGACTTTTTGTTAGAGCTTGCTGTTGGCTTCGTTTATGTCTGGAAGGTAGGCGCCCTTGAGTGGACTTAAAATGCAAAAATATCTTGTTGTAAAGGAAAAAAAAAATCGACTTTTATTCATGAAAATAGAGTCAGAATTAAACACACTTAAAATTATAGTTAATGATTGTCGCTTATCACTCAATATTCGTTGGCTGGCTTCTTTACGTATTTCGCAGAAAAAGTCTTTACAAAAAAGACTGGTAAATCGCTGCTTTATTACTGGTCGAGCTGCGGGTTATAATCGTTTCTTTCGTTTATCTCGGTTACAATTGCGTGAAAAAGCTTCTAAATTGTCTTTTGTTAAAAAGATATAACCCCCCTCTAAAATATTTAAAATGCCTCAAATTGATAAAATTACTTATTTTAACCAGTTGTTCTGGTTATTCTTATCTTTTTCGTTTTACTATTGTGTTTTATTAAAAGTTTTTTTACCAAAAATAAGCTCAGTTTTAAAAGCACGTAAAAAGAAACTTGCAATGGGTTCTTCGGGTTCTCATTCTTTTGTTACTGAGAAAACACTTTTTACTGAAGTGCGTGGCTTAGCCGTTGAAAATTGCCTATCTTCTAATGCTTTTTCTGTAGGTCAAAATAGTAGTTTTCTATCTGAGTTAAATCACTCTTTAGTTAAAACTTCTTCGTTAACTGCTTCTTCAGAATTGCAAAAAGCTACTTTATCGGCGCTTGCGTCACATAATACTTTAGTATCGGCTAAGTAACTTTTTGCCGTTTCGTTTTATGTTCTCTAATAGCTCAGTTGGTTAGAGCGAATGGCTGTTAACCATTAGGTCGAAGGTTCGAATCCTTCTTAGAGAGTTTAGTAAGTGTGTAGCTCAGTGGAAGAGCACTGGACTTTTAATCCATTGGTCTTGGGTTCGAATCCCAATACACTTAAATTTTTGGAGTATAGCCAAGTGGCAAGGCACTCGTTTTTGGTACGAGCATTCAGAGGTTCGAACCCTCTTATTCCATAGTCGGCGGGTATAGCTCAGTTGGTTAGAGTATCAGGTTGTGGCTCTGAACGTCATGGGTTCGATCCCCATTATGCGCCTTTTTAAATTTTCTGGTTTAGATAGCTCAGTTGGTAGAGCAAAGGACTGAAAATCCTTGGGTCAGTGGTTCAACCCCACTTCTAGACAACCTTTTCAATTATAAAAATATATGCTTGTACTTTGTGACATTCTTACCAGACTTAAAAATGCATATTTAAGTCATTCAAAAACAACATTAATACCTCACACCAAAGTTTCTCTTAAAATTTTAAGATTGTGTTTAAAAGAAGGTCTTGTATCCAGTTTTTCTTTAAACAGCGAAGAGTCTTTCTTTAAAGTAGTTTTAAAATATTCTTCCACAGGTAAACCAGCTTTTTCTAAAATTTCTATGCTCTCTACGCCAGGCAGTTTATCCTATATCGACTATATTGGTCTGTGTAAATTGGCAAGTGGGCTTTCAATTTTTTTTATTTCTACTGATAAAGGTTTTTTGACTAATACGGATTGTTTACGGTTTAGAAAAGGTGGTACGGTTATTTGTTCTGTTATGTAAAAAATGAAAAAAAAAAAAAAAATCTCACGCAATCTTTTAAAGACTCTTGATTTTGATTCTTCTGTTTCTTCTAAAATAGGTTTGTACAGAAATATTAATCAATACGGTTTAAAATCTTTGTTACTCGGACCTAGTATTGGTTTTGTTAGTAAGTTGCGCTTCGAGGGTATTGGTATAAGGGTCGATTCTGTAAAAGAAGGTCTTTTGAAAATGCGCTTAGGTTTTAGTCATCTTGTTCAATTGAAGATACCGTCAAGTATTGATATATTTTCTCCAAATAGGACAACTCTTATTCTTTCTTGCCAGGATCATTTGGTCCTAACACAGTTTATCGCTACCATTAAGTCTAAGAAATCTCTTAATTCTTACAAAGGTTTTGGTATTCGAGGTTTTAATGAAGTGCCCAGTTTAAAAGAATTCAAAAAAAAATAAGATGCAGCTTTCTTCTAAAATATTTTCGCCCTTATCTTCGTTTATGGAGATGGGTCTGCCTCTCGTGGCTTTAAAAAATTTCGATCATACCCAAATTTCAGCCGTTTTAGGTAAGCGTAATAAAAAATACCTTTTAATGGACCCTTTATTACAACAACGTGCTTTTAAGCAGTTTTTATCGCTCCTTTTGTCTTTAAGAACTTCTTCTACCCCAATCATAATAATTGTAAATTCTTCTGACTCAGGTTTTGCAAAGCAGTTAGAGCGTAGTTTTGAAATAAAAGATCTTTCCATTATATCGTCGTTAGACGTACATTCACTGAACACTCGTATAAAACATCTTGGTATGGTGTCTCCTGTACTTGTCTCTCTTTTTATCACAGATAAAACTCAAATGCGGTATATTTTTTTGGAATCAGAATTAAATTATTCCCCTATTCTTTGTTTAGGTAATACACGTGTTAACCGTGAGTTTGGTGCTTATCAAATTTTAGGTAATTTTGAGACAGCATTGGCTCAGCGATTTGTTCTAGTTATGGTATTTTTAGCGTTAAAAAAAAGAAAAACGAATGTTCTCTCATAAATCAAAAGTTAAAAAAAAATCTTTAAAGTCTGTCGTATCTTCTTTACGGTACCGGTACCCTTTAAAAAATAATTTTATTCACAATTCCTACTCTTTAACAAATACCAATTTTTTGGACACGCGGGTAAAAAGTTTAAAGGCTATTTCTATACAAAAAAAAAAAAATTTCCGTTTACTGAAATTTTTACATAATTTTTCTAAAACAAGTATTTTAGAAAAGTCTCTTAGTTTTAGAAGAAATAAATGGCAAGAAACCGCAGAGGTTCGTCATTTTAATCGACTTTCTCACCGGTTGGATAATGTTATTTTTAAGACGGGTTTTTCGTTTTCTTTAAACCAAGCCTGTCAGTACATTTCTCACGGCAAAGTTTTTGTTAATGGTAAAAGAATTCATTCTAGATATCATCACTTAAAATCAAGCGATATTATAACTTTTGACCCAAGTCTTTTTTCTCAAATACGATTTAATTTTCTTGCAAATCTTTCTCAAAAAGTAGGTCATTGTACTCTTTTTTTAGAAACTAATTATGCAATTTTTTGTATAGTTGTTTTAAAAGATCTTTTAGGCCCGCAAGAGCACCTTTTATTGTCAAATCCTTTAATTGATTATCCAAAGTTGTAGTTTTCAGGGTAATTAACTCAATTGGTAGAGTGTTTCGCTTACAACGAAAAGGTTAGCGGTTCGATTCCGTTATTACCCATAACCGCGAATATATATTAGTGGTAAATTATTTGCCTTCCAAGCAAAAGATATGAGTTCGATTCTCATTATTCGCTTTTCAGGATAAGTGATCGAGTTGGTTTAAGGTGCTAGTCTTGAAAACTAGAGTGTTGTTAAAGCACCGTGGGTTCGAATCCTACCTTATCCGTCTTTTTTTAGAAAATTTAAATTATGTATCTAAATATTGTTTTTATGCCCTTGATGGGTTCTTTTTTGAGTGGATTTTTTGGAAGGGCTATTGGTCCGTCTGGTGCAGGTATCATAACCCTTGCAGGAGTCCTGACGTCCTTATCTATCTCATTTTTCGCTTTTTTTGAGGTAGGTCTGTGCGGCTCGCCTTGTTATATTACTTATTTAACTTGGTTTAATAGTGAATTTTTTTGTGCAGATTGGGGTTTTTATTTTGACAGTTTAACTGTGGTAATGCTAATCGTTGTTACTTTTATTTCAAGTTTAGTTCACTTATACTCTACAGAGTATATGTCTCACGATCCTCATTTACCGCGTTTTATGTCTTATTTATCGCTCTTTACCTTTTTTATGCTTATTTTAGTGACAGCGGATAATTTTATACAACTTTTTGTTGGTTGGGAAGGTGTTGGTCTTTGTTCGTTTCTTTTAATTAATTTTTGGTTTACTAGAATACAGGCAAACAAAGCAGCAATTAAAGCCATGATTGTTAATAGGGTTGGTGATTTCGGCTTAGCTTTAGGTATTTTTTCTATTTATATCTTTTTCAATTCTGTAGAATATTCTGTAGTTTTTGCCCTAGTTCCTTCTTTTGCTGATCACTATCTCAATTTTTTAGGTTTTGACGTTCACTTATTGACTGCCGTAGGTATTTTCCTTTTCATAGGTGCCGTAGGTAAATCAGCTCAGTTGGGGCTGCACACATGGTTGCCGGACGCTATGGAAGGTCCTACTCCCGTGTCCGCTTTAATACACGCTGCGACCATGGTTACAGCCGGTGTCTTTTTGTTAGCTCGTTGTTCGCCTATTTTTGAATATGCTCCGGATGCTTTAATCATCGTTACTGTTGTCGGGGCTATGACAGCCTTTTTTGCAGCTACAACCGGTTTGCTTCAAAATGATTTAAAACGTGTTATTGCTTATTCAACCTGTAGTCAATTAGGTTATATGATTTTTGCCTGCGGCCTTTCTAATTATTCGGTGGGTGTTTTTCATTTAGCCAATCACGCTTTTTTCAAAGCTTTACTTTTTTTAGGCGCTGGTTCCGTTATACATGCCGTTGCGGATGAACAGGATATGAGGCGTATGGGTGGGCTTAAAAAATTAGTCCCTCTTACTTTTGCCCTTATGACTATCGGTTCGTTGGCGCTAATGGGTTTTCCTTTCTTGACCGGGTTTTATTCCAAGGATGTTATATTAGAGGTTGCATACGGTAAGTTTACTGTATACGGGCATTTTGCTTATTGGTTAGGTACTGCGGCAGCCTTTTTTACAGCTTTTTATTCTATGCGTTTGTCTTTTCTTACGTTTCTTTCCGACCCTAATGGGTACAAACCTGTTTTATTAGGTGCCCATGACGCCCCCCTGCGTATGGCCTTGCCTCTCGTTGTATTGAGTGTTCCTAGTATCTTTATTGGTTACTGTTCTCGTGATCTTTTTATAGGGTTGGGTACCGATTTTTGGAACAACGCTATCTTTGTTTTACCCAGCGCATTGAACGCTATTGATGCGGAGTTTATAAGCCATTTTTATAAACTATTACCGGTAACTTTAAGTATAATCGGTGCTTCCAGCGCTCTTCTTTACTATACTTTTTTTTCAGGAGATCTTTATTGGTTGAAAACTTCTACTTTTGGTAGAAAATTGTACGGTTTCTTAAATAGAAAATGGTTTTTTGATAAAGTTTATAACGAGCTTTTGACTCAAAATTTTTTGTCCTTTGGTTACCACACTAGTTATAAATTGATTGATCGAGGTATCATTGAAATGTTGGGGCCTTTCGGTTTATCTAAAACCGTTCTACAAAAGTCTAAGAATATCGTAGGTTTACAAACAGGTTTTATCTATGACTATACTGTTTGGTTCGTTATTGTTTTATTACTTTTCTTCTTATTTCTAGATTTTTCAGAAAGTATTCTTTTTAAAATGGAGGTACCTTTGTACTTTATTTTTTTTGTTTCTTTATTTTTTTGTGTAAATGACTAAAATGTTCTTCCGGGGGCATAGCTCAATAGGTAGAGTATTTGCTTTGCAAGCAAGGTGTTTCCAGTTCAAATCTGGATGTCTCCATAATAAATAATAAATTTTCTATGTTTAAATCATTTGATATCAGTTTGGTTATACCTCTTATGTTAGGTATACTTTTTTTGAGTTCTCTTTTTATATTATTTTTACCGTCTAAAAATGCTACAGTTATAAAAAAAACGGCTGTCTTTTCTTCTTTTTTTGTTTTTGTAATTTCTCTTTTTCTGTGGTTGTTTTTTGATAACTCGTACTCACGCTTTCAGTTTGTCTGTGATTTAGCGTGGTTACCTGCTTCGAATTTAAATTTTTCTTTAGGGGTAGATGGAATTTCTCTTTTTTTGATACTTCTGACTACTCTTCTTTGCAGCTTGTGTATTTTATCTAGTTGGGATAGTGTTCAAACAAACCATAAAGAGTACTATTCGGCTTTTCTAGTTATGGAAGCTCTTTTAGTTTTAGTTTTTTGTGTAAGAGATCTTCTTCTTTTTTATATCTTTTTTGAGAGTGTCTTGATACCTATGTTTGTTATCATAGGTTTGTGGGGCTCTAGAGAAAGAAAAGTGAGGGCCGCGTACATGTTTTTCCTTTATACACTATTAGGCTCTGTTTTGATGCTTCTTTCGATCCTATACATATACTCTGAGGTAGGTACTACTGATTATGAAGCACTTTTAACACACAATTTTTCTTTCACAGAGCAGAAAATACTTTTTCTAGCCTTTTTCGCTTCTTTTGCTTCTAAAGTGCCTATGCTTCCGGTGCATATTTGGTTACCTGAGGCTCACGTAGAGGCACCTACGGCAGGATCAGTTATTCTAGCGGGTATTTTGTTAAAGTTAGGTTCTTACGGGTTAATAAGATTTTCCTTACCACTCTTTCCGGAAGCTTCTTTATTTTTTACTCCTTTTATTTTTGCTTTAAGTATTTTAGGGGTCATTTATACGTCCTTAACCGCTATCAGGCAAACAGATCTTAAACGTATTATAGCGTACACATCTGTAGCCCATATGAATTTGGTTGTTATTGGTATTTTCAGTTTTAATATTGTTGGTATAGAAGGTGCTCTTTTGCAAAGTCTTAGTCACGGTTTTGTATCGAGTGCACTCTTTTTAATTATTGGTGTGGTTTATGATCGACATCATACAAGAATGGTTAAGTATTATAGTGGGTTAGCACACACAATGCCCCTGTATATTTTGATATTCTTATTCTTTACGATGGCGAATATTGCTTTGCCGTGTACCAGCAGTTTTGTCGGTGAGTTTCTTATTTTAGCAGGGGCTTTTAAGGTTAATACCGCTGCTTGTTTTTTTGGGGCCACTGGTATGATTCTTGGTGGTGGTTATTCTTTATGGCTTTTTAACAGGCTTGCTTATGGTAATTTAAAAATTCAGTATTTAAACGGTTTTCAGGATCTTACAGTACGGGAATTTTTAGTCTTTTTACCCCTTATTTTAGGTACGCTTGTTGTCGGCCTGTACCCTGAAATCTTTTTAGCTTCCATACACCCCAGTGTAACACATCTCGTTGGTTATATTAATCCTTAAACACAGTTTTCATGTCTTTTTCGTCTAGTCGGGTCTAGGACACTGCTCTTTCACAGCAGCGACATGGGTTCAAATCCCATAAAAGATATTAGTTTTTTTTTCATATGGTAAAAGTTTACATCAACAATAAGGCCGTTTTAGTGCCTTCCAATACAAGTGTTTTAGAAGCTTGTGAATTAATAGGTAAGCAGATACCGCGGTTTTGTTATCACGAACGTTTAAACGTTGCGGGTAATTGTCGTATGTGCCTGGTAGAAATTGCCAATGCGCCTAAACCCATAGCCTCGTGTGCGTATCCTGTTTCTAAAGATATGAAAATTTTTACGGATACGCCCCTTGTCCAAAAAGCTAGAGAAAACGTTTTAGAGTTTTTGTTAGTTAACCATCCCCTAGATTGTCCTATTTGCGATCAAGGTGGGGAGTGCGATTTACAAGAACAAACGTTATCTTTTGGTAGTGACAGAAGTCGTTTTTTTTTTGAGAAGCGTGGTGTTGAGGATAAAAATTGTGGGCCTTTAGTCAAAACAATAATGACACGGTGCATACACTGCACCAGATGTGTCCGTTTTTTTCAAAACGTTGCTGGACAAGAAGATTTTGGTACTACTGCTAGAGGTAAAGAAACCGAAATTGGTACGTATATCGGGAAAGCCTTGACTTCAGAGCTGTCCGGAAATGTCATTGATTTGTGCCCCGTGGGTGCGCTTACATCAAAACCCTATGCTTTTAGTTCAAGACCTTGGGAATTAAAAACCGTAGATACTATTGATCTTTCTGATGGTGTTGGGTCTAACATAAAATTGAATTTTAAAGAAACCGAAGTTGTTAGAGTTTTGCCTGTTACTAACGATAGTGTTAATGAAGAGTGGATCTCAGACAAAACTAGATTTTCTTTCGACGGCTTAAAGCGTTTGAGAGTAGCAGATCCTTTTCTTAAGGATAATAATTCGTTAAAAAAGATTAGTTGGCCTACTGCTTTTCTCAAACTTTCTGAAAAAGTGAAAAACATAACAAACCCGAAAGATGCCTTGATTGTTTGTGGTAATCTTTTAGATTTGGAAACAGTTTCTTTTTTGAAATCTTTTTCTTTAAAAACCGGTATTCCTGTTGTATCGGAGTCTTTAACGGACAAGGGCTCTAACATAAATGCTACCAATCGTTTGAACACTTCGCTGGACGATCTTTTAGACTCTGATTTTTGTTTGTTTATTGGCACTAATCCTAAATATGAGGCTTCAATGCTCAACGTACGTTTAAAAAAAAGATCTGTGCGTGGCCTTTTTGAAACCGCTTCTATAGGGGTTCCTGAAGAGCTTACTTATGAGAACTCTAAAGAGGGTTCCTCTACACGCTCTTTGATAGCTTTTCTAGAAGGTAGGCATCCTATATGTTTGAAGTTGAGCAGAGCGAAGAAACCGGTTATTTTTATCGGAGAGTCTTTGTATAGAACTCCCTTATACGCAACACTTTTAAAGTCTATCTCTAGTAAACATGCTTACGTAAAATTTGCTGAACAAGCTTGGTTTGGCTTAAATCTCATAAGCACTACCCCCAATTTTATGGGTCATAGCTTTACTTCATTGTCGAAATTAGAACCTAGCCAAAATAAAAAGGTCATTCTTGGGTTCGGTGTTGATAATACTTCTTTTATTACAGAATTAAAGGGTTCTTTTAATTCGGTCTCCACTTCTTTTGGTAGCGCGTCTTTAGTTAAGTGTGATTTAACATTACCTTCATTGGCTTTTTCAGAGGCTTCTGGCTCTTTTATTAATATGGAAGGAAGAAAACAGGTTACCGAACCTGCTCTTTCGGGACCAAACCAATCCCAAAATAATTTAGATATTGTGAAATCATTAGGTAATTTTTTAGACATCGGTATATCTAGTGAGCCTATCAATTCTAGTTATTTTCAACCAGAAGAGAATAAGAATTCTTTTCTTAAATCTCTTTTAACAAAGAAAACAACATTAAAAAAATCAAAGGTAAGTAAGATGTCTTTTAAAGGGCGTATTACTGATTTTTTTAATACAAACGCTCTTACCAATAATTCTAAAATAATGGCTGAGTGTTCGGCATTGGCCAGAAAAAATTTTACAAATTTTTTATAAAATATAGTACATGAAATTCAATTTTTTTAAATCTTTTATTTTTATCCTTTTTTCTACCAATTTAACATTTTGTGATGCTGCTGTTCCTTGGCAAATAGGTTTCCAAGATCCCGCAACACCTATTATGGAAGGTATCGTTAACTTTCATAATCACATAATGTTTTTTTTAGTCATAACAGGTCTATTTGTTTGTTGGCTTTTGTTTAGATGTTGTGTGCTTTATAGTTGGGAAAACAACCCTACTGTAGATAATTTTACCCACTCAACAAAATTAGAAATAATTTGGACAGTTGTTCCCGCCCTTGTTTTAATGGTTATTGCTATACCCTCATTTGCATTACTTTACTCTATGGATGAAATGCTTGACCCAGCAATTACACTTAAAGTTATTGGGCATCAGTGGTATTGGTCTTATGAATATTCGGATTATAACCATTTGACAGAGGAGAATGAGGGATTAAATTTTGATTCTTACATGATAGCTGAAGAAGACCTTACAGTAGGAGCTTTCCGACTTTTGGAAGTGGATCATCGAGTAGTTTTACCAGTTAATACTCACATAAGAGTTTTGGTAACTGCTGCAGATGTTTTACATAGTTGGGCTGTTCCTTCTTTCGGTATTAAAGTAGACGCTTGTCCAGGTCGTTTAAACCAAACCTCTCTTTTCATAAAACGCCCTGGTGTTTTTTATGGGCAGTGCAGTGAAATTTGCGGTACTAACCATGGTTTTATGCCTATTTGTGTTGTTGCAGTCTCTCTAGAAGACTATGCCACATGGATAGAATCTAAACTAGAGTTAGACGTTGAAGGAGAGTAATTTTTTGATCCTTTAACAATCCCAACCAACAGACACTTCTGAGTGTAGCAGTAAATACTTTTACTGAAGCTAATTTGTTTAGCCTGTAGGCTCCGCCTATACAAAATTTATGGCAAACAGCAATTTCTAAGACTAACCCCCAGTAAAACGAATGTTTTTAATTGTTAACTAACAGAAACAGACTTTTAGTGAAAAACGTTTTTTCTTTCAGTGACAAGGCATCCGCCTTGTTGCTTTAAAAGAGCCTAGATGGAATTGAACCATCGACCTTATGCTTATCAGGCCTACGCTCTAAACCGCTGAGCTATAGGATCGTAAAGAATATTTTTAGAATTAAGACCAAACGTTTTTCTTAAAATTCACCGATTCTCCGTAAACAAAAGTGTAATCGGTGGTTTTAAAAATTAATTAATATATTACCAACAAAAGCACGGTTATTCCTCGCTGTCTGGTGATAAGACGCCTGCCCTTACCTCTATTTGTAGAAGCATTCAAAAGTTCTGCGGCAGTACCCCCGAACATTTAAGAAAAGGATGGGATTCGAACCCACGGCAACCAATAAATAGTTGCGCTGATTTAGCAAACCAGTACATTAAACCACTCAGTCACCTTTTCTAATCATTTTTAAAGTGCAAAGGGAGGATTTGAACCCCCGACCTACAGGTCATGAGCCTGTTGAGCTACCTAACTGCTCTACCTTGCAAAAAAAGAAATTTTTTAATACCTCAAATAAAAGCTATGAAAATTAATCTGACAGGAAAACAAAAAGGTTAGGAAAGGACTTGAACCCTCATTGATTGAATTTGCAATTCAATGCATTACCAATTATGCTACATAACCCAGCAGAAAAACGTTATTTTGAATCTTATGTTTTTTTTGTAAATTTTTCTTAACCTCTAAAAATAAATTTGTTTAATTCCAACCACACGTTCCCGTACGGTTACCTTGTTACGACTTCATCCTAGTTACTTTCCTCGCCTTGGGGCAATGTAGATCAAAAAAAGAGATAAATAAAAATTTATCCTCTTGATAAACCGCAAAACACTTCAGATAAAGAAAATTCCCAGCATGTGACGGGCGGTGTGTACAAGGCCTAGGTACGTATTCACCGCAACATGCTGATTTGCGATTACTAGTGATTCCAACTTCATAACGACGAATTGCAGTCGTTAATCCGAACTAAGATAAAGTTTAAAAGATTTGCTCCAAATTACTTTATTGCCTCTTGCTGTCTTTACCATTGTAGCACGTGTGTAGCCCAATCCATAAGGGCCATAAGGACTTGACTTCATCCCTCTTCCTACTGCTTATAGCAGTTAGTCTCTTCAAAGTACTTTTCTAAGAAAAAAGAGCAAAAGAAGAAAGGGGTTGCGCTCGTTAAAGGACTTAACCAAACATTTCACAACACGAGCTGACGACAGCCATGCAACACCTGTTAAAAAAAAGAAAATATTTGACCAGAAAGTAAAAAGTTCTTTTTCAAACATCAAGGATTGGTAAGGTTTCGCGCGTATTATCGCATTAAACCACATGCTCCACCACTTGTTTAGGCCCCCGTCAATTCCTTTGAGTTCCAGCCTTGCGGCTATACTCCTCAGGTGGAGTGCTTATAGCGTTAGCGTAGCACCTAAATTATAAAATCTAAGTACGAGCACTCAGCGTTTACGGAACGGACTACCGGGGTCACTAATCCCGTTTGCTACCCGTTCTTTCGTCCCTCAGCGTCAGTATTAGAATAGATTATTGCCTTCGCTTTTGACATTCCTTCAAATCTCTTAAAATTTTATCTCTACATTTGAAATTCTATAATCTTACGCTAAACTCAAGTAATAGTGTTTTTAAGGCTTTGCTCAAAAGTTGAAGCTCTTGAATTTTACCTTAAACAACCTTAAAACCGCCTACGAACCCTTTACACCAAATTACAACGAGTAACGCTTGTTCTTTTCGTGTTACCGCGGCTGCTGGCACGAAATTAGCCAGAACTTATTCATAAGGCAAGTCATCATCTTTCCTTATAAAAGAGGTTTACAACAAATAAGCAGTCATCCCTCACGTAACATAGCTGGATCAAGCTTTCGCTCATTGTCCAATATTCCCTACTGCTGGCTTATTAAAAGCCTGGGCCTTGTCTCAGTCCCAGTGTGGTTGACCGTTCTTACAAACCAACTAAAGATCGACGGCTTGGTAAGTCTTTCACTACCAACTACCTAATCTTACACAAGCAAATCCAAAGACGAGATAACTCTTTTAAAAGGAATTCTACTCCTTATCTAGGGGCAACTTCTTGTGCATTACTCACCCGTCCGCCATGATAAAAAATACCATTCGACTCGCATGTATAAAGCCTGTTACTAGCGTTCACTCTGAGCCAGGATCAAACTCAAGATATCTTGTTCAATTTAAAGAACTTTAAAATAGGCAAAAATAAACCTGGTATAAATTTTATATAAGAAAAGACGTACTAAAGTTTTGTTCGAATAAGACTTGTTTCTAGAAGACCTACAAAAGGTATCAAAACCAAGAAATAAAAAAAATAAAAAACAGTAGCTATTTGTCCTATTTGGACATAAGGTGTTTCAACAATTTCTTGTCCAATCCAACCCAAAAGTAAAAAATCGGCAAAAATAAACCAAAATAGTTTACGATAAATTGGTCTAAAAGTAGAACTTCTAACTTCAGAAGTATTGATAAAGGGCAAAAAAAATAAAATAACGATAGCACCTCCCATAGCAGCAACCCCACCTAATTTATCCGGTATCGAACGTAAAATAGCGTAAAAAGGTAAAAAGTACCACTCAGGTACTATATGTGCTGGAGTAGACATAGGATCGGCTGGTATATAATTATCAGGATGACCTAAAAGATTGGGAAAATAGAACAAGAAAATAGAAAAGAAAACGATAAAGACAATCAAAGAAAAAAGATCTTTGACATAAGCATACGGGTAAAAAGGTATGCTATCCGATCTACTGTCTATTCCTAAAGGATTGTTAGAACCGTCTCGGTGCAATAGCGCGATATGCGCAATAACTAAACCAGCTATTGCAAACGGTAATATAAAATGTAAACTAAAAAAACGGTTTAAAGTGGCATTATCTATAGAAAAACCTCCCCACAACCACTCAACAATAGCGGGTCCCGCGAAAGGGATAGCAGAGAAAAGATTTGTAATTACAGTAGCGCCCCAGAAACTCATTTGGCCCCAAGGTAAAACATAACCTAAAAAAGCCGTAGCCATCATTAACAAAAATATAAGAACCCCAGAGCACCAAAGCAACTCTCGAGGTGTCATATAAGAACCGTAATAAAGACCTCTAAAGATATGGGAATAGACAACAATGAAAAACATCGAAGCACCGTTTGCGTGCATGTACCTGATGAGCCAACCATTGTTAACATCACGCATTATGTGCTCGACACTACTAAAAGCAAGGTCGATGTGAGGTGTATAATGCATAGCAAGAAAAATACCTGTTACTATTTGAACAACGAGGCAAATACCGGCCAAAGCACCAAAACTCCAAGCATAGGTGATATTTATGGGTGTGGGATAATCAATAATATGGTTATCTAATATAGAAAGGATATAATCCTTATTCCAACGAACGTGAGTACTCATGTTAATATAAATTATTTTAAAAGATTAAAGACAAAAAATTATTTGATCAGATTTTCAGACCAACCACTAGAAAAATCAAACGAACGAAATTCTTGCGCATTTTCTAAAGGCTCGCAAACGACACGTTTAGTAGAGTCATCATACCTCGACTCCACATAACCGCTTAAAGGAAAATCTTTTCTTAATGGATGGCCCTCAAAACCATAATCCGTTAGGATACGCTTTATCTCGGAATTTTTATCAAAAAATACTCCAAACATATCCCAAACTTCACGCTCCCACCAAGTAGCCCCCGGAAAAACAGACACAGAACTTTCTAATGGCGTAAGCTCGTCCACAAAAGTTTTGACCCTAAGACGGCTGTTAAATTTAATGCTCAGAAGATCATAAGATACTTCAAATCTTCTAGAACGTTCTGGGTAATCTACTCCCGAAACCGATGATAGACAGGTGTACTGCGTATTCGTATGTTTTTTAAGTATTACCAAAGTAAAAAGCAAATCTTCGGGTTTTACGGAAATTACCAGAGACGTATCCTGTGAGTCAAAAGCTAAAATAGGTAAAAAGCTGGATAGATAAGTAAGAGTTTTTTGATTTTGTGCTTGAAATGACATATAATATTTTTATGAAGATATTTTAACAGACTCAGTATCGTCACGCGATAATTGCTTAGATAAGGTCTGATAGTCCCCTTTATTTGTAAACGTTAGTGTAAGCATAAGAGCACCTAACATCGAAACGAAAAGAACTAAACCAGCTATCAACATGAATACAAAATAGTAGGTATACAAAATTTGACCAATTGCTTCGGTATTAGATAAAGTGTCTACATAACTTTGCCAATTAATATAGGTAAACTTGCTTCTAAAAACTGTGAAGTTATATGAAGTCATGCTGCTTAAAACAGGCGACATCATTTCGTAAAGCCCAAAAAGAAAAACTACAAAAGAAAAAACAGTAAAAGGTAGTGGTAAGGGGTCGCCTATTTTGATATCAATCATCATAAGAACAAAAAGAAACAAAACCATAATAGCACCCACGTAAACAATAATAAAAGAAAAGGCCAAGAACTCTACTTCCATAAACAACAACAAAGCTGCAGAAAACAAAAAAACTGAAACTAAGCTAAGCGCGGAATGGATAGGATTACGAACACTTACAGTAGAAAAAGCGAAAAAAACGATGGCGAATAAAATTAAATACTTAAAGTAAAACATAATAAAACGTTTAGTGAGGAAATTTCGAGAAAAACGGGACTCGAACCCGCGACTTTTGACGTGACAGGCCAATACTCTAACCAACTGAGCTATTTCCTCAAACTAGAAGAACTCTTTGTAATAAACTTATTACGAAATACTTCTATTTTTTTACTAACAACCTGTTTTTTTTTTAAATTCCATACAGGATGGTTGTAAGGATCTTTTTGAAGACAAGAAAAAGAAGTTTTTAAAGGAAAAGTAGACAATGAACCTTCAGTTAATACAAAAGAAGACATAATAAATTAACGATCTACTTCACCAAAAACGATATCTTGAGTACCTATAATAGTAACAACATCAGCAACCATGTGACCTTTACTCATCATATCTAAACCTTGTAAATGAGCAAAACCAGGAGCTTTTATCTTACACCTATAAGGACGATTTGTACCATCAGAAACAAGATAGACACCAAATTCGCCTTTAGGGGCTTCTGTTGCTGTATAAGTCTCGCCTTTAGAAACGTTGACACCTTCAGTATAATATTTAAAGTGATGGATCAAGGATTCCATAGAATTCTTAACATCAGTTCTAGAAGGCGGGGTCAATTTTTTATCTTCTGTTTTAACAGAACCTTCAGGAATACTATTCAAACATTGTTGAACAATACGTAAAGACTCGCGCATCTCTTTAACACGAATAATATAACGATCATAACAATCACCATTAGTGCCGGTAAAAATATCGAAGTCTAGAGAAGGGTAAATTTCGTAGGGCTGCTTCTTACGTAAATCCCACGAAATACCAGAACCGCGAAGCAGAACTCCGCTGAAGCCCCAATCTAAAGCCTCTTTAGCTGTAACAGTACCAACATCAACTAGACGCTGTTTCCAAATTCTATTTGTAGTGAGCATTTCTTCCATCTCATCCACACGTGTAGCGAACTGCTCAGAAAATACATAAATATCGTCCAATAAACCTAAAGGGATATCTTGAGAGATACCGCCAGGCCGTATATAAGCCGAATGCATCCTAGCCCCAGAAACTCTTTCATAAAACTCCATTAACTTTTCTCTCTCCTCAAAAGCCCAAAGAAAAGGTGTCATGGCACCAACGTCCATAGCATGGCACCCCACAGCAAGTAAATGATTAAGTATTCTTGTAATTTCTAAAAACAAGACACGTATATATTGAGCCCGCAATGGAACAGAAATTGTTGCCAATTGCTCAACAGCCAAAGAATACGTATGTTCTTGAGCCATCATGGAAACGTAGTCTAAACGGTCAAAATAAGGTAAGGCTTGAAGATATGTTTTGTACTCGATCAACTTTTCAGTACCCCTATGCAGAAGCCCAATGTGAGGATCTGCTCGTAAAACAATTTCTCCATCAAGCTCTAAGACGAGTCGTAAAACACCGTGCGCAGCAGGATGCTGAGGGCCAAAGTTTAAAGTAAAATTTTTTACTTTTTTTGTTAATTGTTTTTTTTTTAGACTCATAAGAAAAATAATATTAAAAAAAATAATTTGATTATTATTAGTACTTGTATGCTTTTATATTACTACAGTTACACACCAAGCCTATCAACGTGGTCTTCTTCCACGAAATAAAAAACTGGTCTTGGGGATAGTTTCTCGCTTAGATGCTTTCAGCGATTATCTAAAATAAACTTAGCTACTCGGCGCTGCTTAAAAAACAACCGATACACCATAGGTTTACATTTTTCGGTCCTCTCGTACTAGAAAATAAACCCCTCAATTTTAAACGTATACAGTAGATAGGGACCAAACTGTCTCACGACGTTCTGAACCCAGCTCACGTACCACTTTAATCGGCGAACAGCCGAACCCTTGAAACCATCTTCAGCTTCAGGATGTGATGAGCCGACATCGAGGTGCCAAACGCCCCCGTCGATATGAGCTCTAGGGGGGCATAAGCCTGTTATCCCCGGCGTACTTTTTATTTGTTGAGCGATGGCTTTTCCACACAAAACCACCGGATCACTATGACCGACTTTCGTCTCTGCTCGAAATATCTTTCTTACAGTCAAGCAAACATATGCCATTGAGCTTAACAACAATGTTTTTGTTTAAGTTTACCTTTAGTACGCCTCCGTTACTTTTTAGGAGGCAGCCGCCCCAGCTAAACTACCAAACATAAAATGTCCTTAAAAAAGTTAGTAACTAAAACTTTAAAGAGTGGTATCTCAAGGATGCTTCTACAATTCATTTACATGAAGGTATCAATAGCTACCACTTATCCTGCACAAAAAAGCAATATTTACAATATATGTTTATAGTAAAAGTGCACGGGGTCTTTCCGTCTAGCTGTATAGTGCCCGCATCTTCACGGGCAATTCAATTTCACTGAGCCTTTGTTGGAGACAGCGGGGAAGTCATTACACCATTCATGCAGGTCGGAACTTACCCGACAAGGAATTTCGCTACCTTTGGACCGTCAGAGTTACGGCCGCCGTTTACTGGGGGTTCAGAACCATAGCCAAAACCATAGTACCTTCGCCTTGCAGCACCGGGCAGGCGTCAGCCTCTATACATCTTTTTACAAATTAGCAGAGACTTGTGTTTTTGCTAAACAGTTGCTCCCCCCGATTCTGTGCCGACTTTAAAAGGGTTACCTAATAAAGTCTCCCCTTATTCCGAAGTTACGGGGACATTTTGCCGAGTTCCTTCAACAAAGTTATCTCAAGCGCCTTAGTCTGCTCGACCGGCCCACCTGTGTCGGTTTACAGTACGGTTTTATTTTTTAATGTGCTATTTCTTGAAAAATTTGATAAACCCTATAAAAACAGAATAAACTTCAACTTTTGTCACGCATTAAAAGATACTTAAAAGTATTCCCATCAAATAGAGCTTTCGCTCATAGCTTTTTAGGGGCCGTCTTTAGTTGAAAAAATAAATTTTTTATTGAAGTGGATTAGCCGTGCTTCAAAAACCTTGGGCTTACGGCGATGACGTTTTTCACATCATTTATCGCTACTCATACCAGCATAGTCACTTCTGATTTCTTCACACTATCTGACAACAATGCTTCAACAAAGTACAGAACGTTCCGCTACCAGACTAAATAAAAATATTTAGAATTTTACGATTCGGTTGAAACTTTTAGTCTCTATAAATCTTCAGGGCCAAAAAACTAGATCAACGAGCTGTTACGCTTTCTTTCAAAGATGGCTGCTTCCAAGCCTACTTATTGATTGTTTGAGTAGAATGACACCTTTTTCACTTAAGCTTCATTAAAGACCTTATCGGTAAATCTGGGCTGTTTCCCTCTCGACAAAGGACCTTAGCATCCAATGTCTGTCTGCTTTTACAATTTAACGTATTCGGAGTTTCATTAAGTTTGGTAAGGCTGAGGCCCCCCTAGCTTATTGAGTGCTCTACCCCATTAAATCAAAATAAAAACGCTCTACTTAAATAGATTTCGCGGAAAACCAGCTATATCTAAGTTTGATTGGCCTTTCACCCCTAATCACAAGTCATCCCAGTATTTTGCAACATACACGGGTTCGGTCCTCCAAATCTCATTACTGAAAATTCTTCAACCTGCTCATGATTAGATCACTTAGTTTCGGGTCTTTTACCTTTGACTATAAAATGCATTAACATTCGATTTAACTACGCCTACACTTATTTAAAGCTTAAGCTTGCCAAAAATAAAAACTCGCTGGTCCATTATACAAAAGGTACGCCGTCGTTAAAAAAAACTTCGACAGAATTTTAACAACAAGTTTCAGGAATTTCATCTCTATAAAGAGCTTTTTTCACCTTTCCCTCACGGTACTTTTACGCTATCGATCACTGAAAGTTCAAGGATTGAGGGTGGTTCCCCAATATTCCACCAAAAAAAATCGGTGTACTTAATCAAATGACAAGACCACTTTACAGGACTAAAACCTTCTTTGGTAAAAATTCAAGCTGATCTTTGAAACGTCATTTATCCTTTCTTTGCGTTCGCTCGCCACTACTAACAAAGTCTCGTTTGATTTTTTTAAGGGTTACTAAGATGTTTCAATTCACCCTATTTACAAAATTCTTTTTAAAAGAAAGGGTTTCCCCAGTAAAACGAATGTTTTTAGTTATTTGCTAACATAAACAAACTTTTCGTTAAAAACGTTTTTTCTTTCAGTGTCAAGGCATCCCCTTGTTGCTTTAAAAGAGCCTAGATGGAATTGAACCATCGGCCTTACGCTTATCAGGCGTACGCTCTAAACCGCTGAGCTATAGGATCGTAAAGAATATTTTTAGAATTAAGACCAAACGTTTTTCTTAAAATTTACCGATTCTCCGTAAACAAAAGTGTAATACACAATGTAAAAGAAAAATAAAGTAGAAACTGAAGAAAGGTAAGACCCATAAGAAGCTATAAAATTCCAAGCACTGTAAGAATCAGGATAGTCAGGCACACGTCTTGGCATACCGGCTAAACCTAAAAAGTGCATCGGGAAAAAAGTAACATTAACCCCTATGAAAAACAGCCAAAAGTGAATTTTACCTAAAACCTCAGGATACTGTAACCCAGTTATTTTAGCTATCCAGTAGTAGAACCCGGCAAAGATAGCGAAAACAGCACCCATAGACAAAACATAATGAAAATGGGCAACAACGTAATAAGTATCATGCAGGGCTATGTCCAAACCTGAATTAGCTAATACAACACCTGTAAGACCGCCTACAGTAAACAAAAAGATAAAACCTAGAGCGAAAAGCATTGGAGTTTCGAAAGTAACACGACCACCCCACATGGTAGCAATCCAACTAAAGACTTTTATACCTGTCGGAACCGCAATTATCATTGTCGCTGCTGTAAAGTACGCACGAGTATCTACATCCATACCTACGGTATACATGTGGTGAGCCCAAACGATAAAACCTAAAATACCGATAGAAAGCATTGCGTACACCATACCTAAATAACCGAAAATAGTTTTTCGTGAAAAAGTACTCACGATATGACTAATCATACCAAAACCTGGTAAAATAAGAATATAAACTTCGGGATGACCAAAAAACCAAAACAAATGCTGGTAAAGAACAGGGTCTCCACCACCAGCAGGATCAAAGAAAGTTGTATTGAAATTTCTATCCGTAAGAAGCATAGTTATAGCACCTGCCAAAACAGGTAAAGATAAAAGTAATAAGAAGGCAGTAATCAAGACAGACCAAACCATTAAAGGTAGCCGATGCATAGACATTCCAGGCGCTCTCATATTAAAAATGGTTGTGATAAAATTTATAGCTCCCAAAATAGAAGAGGCTCCTGATAAGTGTAAACTGAAAATAGCAAGGTCTACGGCAGGCCCAGAATGAGCCTGTGCACTACTTAAAGGGGGGTAGACAGTCCAACCAGTTCCCGCACCTGCTTCCACCAAAGTAGAAGATAAAAGAAGAAAAAGAGAGGGTGGCAATAACCAAAAACTAATGTTATTCATTCTTGGGAAAGCCATATCCGGAGCACCGATCATTAAAGGAATGAACCAGTTACCAAATCCACCAATCATAACAGGCATTACCATAAAAAAAATCATGACAAAAGCATGCCCGGTTACAATAACATTATATAATTGATGATTGCCCGCCAATATCTGGCTTCCTGGGTACGATAACTCCATACGGATTAAAACAGAGAGCATAGTACCGATTACACCAGAAAAAGCACCGAAAATAAGATAAAGAGTACCAATATCTTTATGGTTTGTTGAAAACAACCATCTAGAAGACCAAAGGTAATAAGGATTAGTTAATACAGTAGATGACATTATAAAACAATAAAGGATAAGAAATCTTTGAAACCAAAAGTAGATTTGGCGAAGTTTAATATTTAAAAATCAAATGATATTTAAATTTTTCTAAAATTTTAGAAAGGGATTTTTAATAAATGACGAATAAAATTTAAATGTAAAGCGGTAGGACGGCCTTTAGTACGAAAAGTAACCAAAAACATACCTGAATTTCGCAAAAACATGTAAAAATTTCTGACTAAAGGAAAAAGTAAATACTCTAAATTAGACAAAGAAAAATGTTTCGTCGAGGACCCCGTACCAAAATCAATCAAATAAGTATTAATAGAAAAACTTTGAGGGAGTGCCCGAAAAAGCAAAGTTTCAAAAAATTTACCCGCGGATGACCCTCGTAAGGTCACTTTGGCGCCTGTTGGAGAACCTTTTCTACTGGACCTAAAAGAAGATGTTGTTTTTTTACGTGTTAAAAAAGGTCTTTGAAATGTAACAAGCTCTAGAGAAGTAATCCCTGGAAGCAAGTCTTTAAAAGACTTGGCTTCTTTTAGCAAGGCTTTTGAAGGGGCGCTGCTTAAAACAACACCCGATAACGAAGGGATCTCGTACAAATTACGGGCATGCGAGATATACTTCAAATATTTTAGATTTTTGTTACGCATTATATTTTAGAATATTTTTAAACGGCACCTGCGGAAAGTGTTAAAATTCTATTAAACCTTAAATGACGTAATTCTTTTGGAAAAGTGCCAAACATTCGAGTACCCAAAGGCCTCTTTTGCTTATTTAACAAAACAACAGCGTTCTCATTATACGAAATGGCCAGGCCAGTAGGTCTTACTAAAGGATTTTTAGTTTTTACAACCAAAGCCAAAACAACATCCCCTTTCAGAACTTTTGAAAATTGCCTATTCCGAGATCGAAGTTTCTGCACTGAGACAACCAAGACATCGCCTATAAAACCTTTTGTAGGGTTGTTACCTTTTCGAAGAATTCGAATACATCTTACCGTCTTTGCGCCAGAATTATCGGCGACTTTAAAAACTGTTTGTGCTTGTATCATTTTTGAAAACAAAAATTAACCACGAGATCTCATAAACCCCTCTAGCTGTAAAGTACGCTTATCTTTGAAATAAAGGGTAAAAATAGCCAAACCAATTGCAGATTCAGCTGCTGCTACGGTTAACACATAAAGGGCAAAAACTTGGCCCATAATGTCATCCAAATAAACGGAAAAAATAATAAAATTTAAATTAACCCCAACAAGCATTAACTCTATAGACATTAAAATAATAAGCAAATTACGCTTATTAACAACAATACCGATGGCACCGATTAAAAAAACAGAAAAAGAACAAAAAAGTAATAATTCAATGGGAAAAAGCATATTTATTATATTAATTTTTAAAACCACCGATAACCAACAAAGGCACGGTTATTCCTCGCTGTCTGGTGTATAAGACGCCTACTTTTAATACTTTTACCCCTATTTGTGGAAGCATTCAAAAGTTCTGCGGCAATACCCCCACTGTTAAAGGAAGTATTGGCTAAAATCTGATCAAAACCTTTAGAGACCTGTTGTTTAGTTGTTAGGGGGAAAGGGACTTGAAAAGTTTTACCCCTGGACTTAACATTTTTCACACAAACAAGAGGACCGGCGTTTAAAACAGCTAAAGTCAAAACCTCTTTAGGAGACTCTTTTGATAACTTTAGTTCGAGTAAAACCTGTTTAACAAATTTATCTGACAAACTTTTTTTACCATTTTTCATTAACCTACTAGAAAACAGACGGGAAAGTTTAGAGATGTCTCGCATGTTTATGTTTGTTTTAGTTTAGTCCCGTACTTTGACCTAGCATTTTTACGGGTACGCTGCCCCAATAAATCAAACTTACCCCTCACTAGATGATACTTGACACCGGGCAAATCTTTAACACGGCCTCCCCGCAACAATACTATAGAATATTCCTGTAAAGTGTGACCCTCACCGGGGATGTACGAAACAACTGTCTTTTTGTTAGACAACCGTAAGCGGGCGACTTTTCTTAAAGCGGAGTTCGGTTTTTTAGGTGTCCTTGTAAAAACACGCAAACAAACGCCCTTTTTTTGAGGGCACTGCTCTAGGGCCGGGGCCTTTATAATAAAAGACCGTGGCTGACGTGCTTTAGAACACAATTGATTTAAAGTAGGCATTACTGTCTTATGTTTTTTTTTTTAAGAACCTTGTTTCCCGGCAAATTTGCAAGTATCTAGGGAATAGTTAAGCTTATCTTCACAAGTTCGGTATGGTTTTGGGAAACACTTGAATATTCTTTTCTACTATGTTATATACGTAAAAAAAAAAGAGGGACTAATTTATAAAGGCGTTAAAACTACTCGCTACTGGACTTGAACTAGTAACTCTTGAAGAGAACAGATTTTAAGTCTGTCGTGTCTACCATTCCACCAAGCGAGCTTTTATCAAAGACTCGACATATCTAAATACCCGTATTAAAATATTTAGAGACGACACTTAAATCTTAACTCAAGTTCTGATAAGAGACTAATCTAGTATAGACAGTGTTGAATAAAAGGTGATATTTTATTACTTCTTTGGCTTTAAGGAAAAGCTGTGGGCCTTAAGCTCATACTATCCAAAAATCCATGAATGGGCTGTTTTTTAAGAGTAGATCCATAACATCTCCTTTTAGTTTAACCAATTCACTTAATGTTCTATTGATAAAGGTTTAGGTGCTCTTTAGAGACTGCTGAATACTTTACTTGAGCACGGCAATAACTTTTATCGGCAAGACACTCCGCTTCAGAAAGGGCAGCCTCTAATAGAACTTGAAGAAGGATTCCCTAAATAAAAATCTATTACGAGATTTAAGTCAACATTTATGGGAAAAAGTTTAGAAAAATGTAACCTAAAACCGCTGTTATACTCCCAAAACAAACCTATAATAATGGTTTCTACCAACAAGAAAACATAAGACAACCCAAATAGCATAGGAACACCTCCCCAAAAAAAAAGGTTAGGAATCCTACTTTTTGTCAAAAATACCTGGAAATATTGATTTTTTTATCCCCAAAAGATACTGAGAAGGTAAGTCCAAGTCTTTCCGTAAACACGCTTCGTTCTGTTTAACAAAACTATTTATATTTTCTTCGGTAAGAATACGCGATTCATTAAGCATTTTTTCTATATCTAATCCGGGAGCACAACCCAAAGCTTCATATTTTAAAAAGGCTTTTTTATTGTCGAATCCAAACCCCCTCCCAAAATATTTTTGCCATTCATTGCCGATATAAGAGGGTTCAATTAAAGAAGTTCTAGAACTTACGTCTACACAGCACCCACCAAAAATACTACTGTAGAACAGAACTTTAATACCAGAGGCACCAAAAGAAAATACTTTTTCAGGAATAACAGGATTTCTACACCAAATTATATGAGTTTCAGCTACAAACTTTACAAAAAGTCCTAAAAATATTAAACCAAAAAACAAATGAAACAAAATATTAAATTCAAGGGACATTTTTAGGCACATATCGAAGGCAAGGCAGTAACTTTCTTCTGGAGAAAGGTTACCAAACCTGTGATAAGAGTATAACCCGATTAAAAAGGAGGAAACCCAGCAAAACCGATAAAATCGTCTAGTATAAACCAAATCAATATCATTATTCCAATGAGACTCGATAATTTCTTGACTCTTTAAAAAATTTTTAATTTTTAGCTGCACTAAAGGAACTTTTTTCGCGCATGTTATAATAGTAAAAAAAAAAACAGAAAATATAAAACGGTAATAACCCGTTATAATAAAAACTGTAATTAAAAAAAGTATTAATACTTTTTTTTCTTTTGAGAGAGCTTTTATCTCTTCCAAAAGAGGTAAAATTAATTTATCTAGCATATACAATAATTTTTTTTTTTAACGGAGACAAGAAAGGGGTGGGATTCGAACCCAAGGAACCAGTAGTATAATAATAATTTCTATCAATAAGAAAAGATAAGACAAATCATGGCCAAGTAAAACGTATAAACAAAAAAATAAAACTCACCTCGTTCCCGCATCCCGTTGTGAGACATAATTTTTGAGGGTAAAAAAAGGTTAGTAATAGTTAAGCTTATCTTCACAAGTTCGGTATGGTTTTGGGAAACACTTGAATATTCTTTTCTACTATGTTATATACGTAAAAAAAAAAGAGGGACTAATTTATAAAGGCGTTAAAACTACTCGCTACTGGACTTGAACTAGTAACTCTTGAAGAGAACAGATTTTAAGTCTGTCGTGTCTACCATTCCACCAAGCGAGTTCTAGCGAAGGAGGGACTCGAACCCCTGACATCTAGGTTATGATTCCAGTATTCTAACCAACTGACTACTACGCTTTTTATCAATTATTTATTATTTTATTAGTCCCCCCTCCTAAGGTTCCCCCCTAAGTTTTTGTTTCAATCATATTACGTAAAAAAACAATTTTACTTTCTTTAAAGGGTGTTTAAAAAAAACGAGAGCATTTTTCAAAGCATCTCAATCCGTAATCAGGTACAAATTTTATTCATTGGTTTTTAATACCCGAGGCAGTTTGGTTTAAACCTGTTAATTATACCCTGTGAACACAGGAGAGATGTAATTATTGCACGCACTGTTATCGTTCTATGTAAAAAGTGTATTGCCTATAACTAGCCAATAATGAATAAAATGCGATATTTTATTACTTCTTTGGCTTTAAGGAAAAGCTGTGGGCCTTAAGCTCGCAGCTATCCAAAAATCCATGAATGGGCTGTTTTTTAAGAGTAGCAGCCATAACATCTCCTTTTAGTTTAACCAATTCACTTAATGTTTCTATTGATAAAGGTTTGGGTGCGCACGGCAATAACTTTTATCGGCAAGACACTCCGCTTTAGAAAGGGCAGCCTCAAGAGAAAAACCCTTACTATGAAAGTATTCAAAAAATTTTATCCTATCAAACTCTATTTGTTTTCTAGCGGCCTCTATCTGCTCTAACTTAAGGTCATGAGCTTTAATCGAAGCTTTAATCTCCGCGAGACTAGTATCCATAAATAAGCCCCCGGCCACTGTAGAATTAGCACATTCTCGTGCCCATTGGAAACACATCGCACCACCAGCCACCCCAGCGGTACCGATGGCCGCTGCTGAAGATAAGATTGTCTTAAAGTGGGTATTGCCTAAATAAAAAAAAACGATCTCATCAAATTCTTGATGAGACAGGCCTAATGAAAAAAGCAAGTTCACCTTTAGAAAATCGTTTTTAATTAAAAGAGCAAATACGAGTATTTCTACGTGCAAAATAAAATAAAGCATACTAAGTGAAAAAAAGTACACGTTACCACTTATTAGAAAAACCCAGAAGAATAGTGCTTTTTTCAAAGACGTTATTATTAAACAAGATTTTTGAAGGCAAAAAAATACGATAAAAATAAAGAGCCCACACTAACGGGGACCTGCAATAATTCAATAGGGAAAAACATATCTACCATTAATTAATTTTAAAACGTTATAAGTCTGTTTGGTGTTTTTACAAAAATACTCGCTACTAGACTTGAACTAGTAACCCTTAAAGAGAACAGATTTTGAGTCTGTCGTGTCTACCATTCCACCAAGCGAGTTCTAGCGAAGGAGGGACTCGAACCCCTGACATCTAGGTTATGATTCCAGTATTCTAACCAACTGACTACTACGCTTTTTATCAATTATTTATTATTTTATTAGTCCCCCCTCCTAAGGTTCCCCCCTAAGTTTTTGTTTCAATCATATTACGTAAAAAAACAATTTTACTTTCTTTAAAGGGTGTTTAAAAAAAACGAGAGCATTTTTCAAAGCATCTCAATCCGTAATCAGGTACAAATTTTATTCATTGGTTTTTAATACCCGAGGCAGTTTGGTTTAAACCTGTTAATTATACCCTGTGAACACAGGAGAGATGTAATTATTGCACGCACTGTTATCGTTCTATGTAAAAAGTGTATTGCCTATAACTAGCCAATAATGAATAAAATGCGATATTTTATTACTTCTTTGGCTTTAAGGAAAAGCTGTGGGCCTTAAGCTCGCAGCTATCCAAAAATCCATGAATGGGCTGTTTTTTAAGAGTAGCAGCCATAACATCTCCTTTTAGTTTAACCAATTCACTTAATGTTTCTATTGATAAAGGTTTGGGTGCGCACGGCAATAACTTTTATCGGCAAGACACTCCGCTTTAGAAAGGGCAGCCTCAAGAGAAAAACCCTTACTATGAAAGTATTCAAAAAATTTTATCCTATCAAACTCTATTTGTTTTCTAGCGGCCTCTATCTGCTCTAACTTAAGGTCATGAGCTTTAATCGAAGCTTTAATCTCCGCGAGACTAGTATCCATAAATAAGCCCCCGGCCACTGTAGAATTAGCACATTCTCGTGCCCATTGGAAACACATCGCACCACCAGCTAACCCAAAAGTACCGAAACAGATAGCGCCTCTAATAGAACTTGAAGAAGGATTCCCTAAATAAAAATCTATTACGAGATTT